>ENA-OURV01003359-OURV01003359.1-human-gut-metagenome-genome-assembly--contig:-NODE-3359-length-10182-cov-20.418288_pt1 | contig 10182 bp, 6 predicted proteins | sample MGYA00242141_ERZ509072 | MGnify/ENA primary metagenome ERZ509072 (study PRJEB26280, sample SAMEA2338763) | human gut metagenome | biome: human gut; feature: human-associated habitat; material: faeces... | reverse complement strand
AGCTCCAGGTTAATATCTATCGCATTCGAAATACGGAAGCGGTTGATGATACCTGCGTTTACGGACAAAGCTTCGCGATGAGGCTTTGTGTAGTTGTGAGTGAACCCCGCACCTACATAAGGAATGATCTCATATACGCGGTGCTGGTTATATCCTCCAAACAGCGCATTCAGATTGAACATCACATCTCCGTGCAGATTCATATAGTCGAAACGCTGTTTGTAGTAGCCGTCATCCATCTGAGTACCCCTCACGTAGTCTGCACCTGCATCATACGTATATCCTCTTGCCTGAAGGCCGCTATATTGCAGACGTACTCCCAGTCCCGGGGTGAACCATTTGCCGATGGCAAAATTCAGCGTCGGACTGATACGCTTGCCAAAACTTCCTGCCTTATCATTATCTCCAAAAGTTGCTTCGGCACCACCGCCTATAGAGAAAAACCAGTTACTCCAGAACGGATTAGTGATTACCTGATATTTATCCTGAACTTGGATAACTCCAAATTCTTCCACAACTTCAGTCTTTTGCTGCGCCATGGCAACAGAAGACACACCGGCCAAAGCCAGTAACATTAGAATCTTTTTCATATACCTTAAAATAGTTAAGTGGTTAATTAAACTCTTTATCATTCAAACTGTCTAATTAACGCCAACAGAACTAAAAGGTTCTGAATATTTGTACTTTTTTTGCCTTGATGCAAAAGAAAGCACTCTCCCTTATTTGGAGAAAAGCTTTTCTATGTCGTCTTCTTTAATGGTCGCCAGCACCGTCTTTCCGTCCGGAGTATAATTCGGGGATGGGCATGCAAACAGATTGTCCACGAGATTGGACATTTCCTCGTTGCTCAGCACTTGTCCGTAGACGATGGCCGCAGCACGCGCCAAGGTCGATGCAAGAATTGTCTGCACCTCTTCCTTAACATCATTTCCTTTTTCCATAGCAGTATGTATCATATTCCGGACCAATTCCACCGGGTTCAGTCCCTCTATGCCCGAAGGTATGCCGTTGATGGCATAGCTGCCGCCACCCAGCGGACTCAAATCGAAGCCTACGGCCGACAAATCTTCCAATATACCGTCCAGCACGGCAGCTTCCGAAGCCGGCAACTGGATAATCTCCGGAAACAATACCCCCTGCGATACGCCTTGTTTCTGTCGAATCTGACTCATATAGCGGTCGAACAATACCCGGACATGCGCCCGGTGCTGGTCTATCAGCATCAGACCCGATTTAACGGAAGTCAGAATAAAACGTCCCTTGAACTGGAAGTGTTGCGCTCCTTTCTCTACCGTTGCCTCATTGCCGTAGAAAGAGGCGCTTGCCCCGGAAGGAACCGTTTCCTGGAAATAAGGAGCCCTCTCCTCCTCTCTTGGAGCCGTACCGGTAACCGTATCCTCTACAAAAGGCTCTTCCGCCATCGGCTCGTTCATCCTGCTAGCCTTTTCCAAACCGGAATAAAGCCCCTCCCACTCCACCTTGGGGCGCGAATAATTGCCACCGCCTCCATAGGAAGAAGTAGAAGACGTCTTGAAGGGATTGAAATCCGTGTTATAGTGCACCTTCGGAGGCTCTATCGGACGAGCCTGCTCGAATGCAGGAATATCCGGCATGTCCTCGGTATCAAAATCGATAGTAGGTATAGCGCTAAACTTGCCTAAGGATTCCTTGACCGCAGCCGATATAATCTGCCAGATAGCCTGCTCATTCTCGAACTTAATCTCCGTCTTCGTCGGATGGATGTTCACATCGATATTGGCAGGGTCTACCTCGAAATAAATAAAGTAGGAGATTTGCTCACCGGCAGGAATCAGATGCTCATAAGCGTCCATCACTGCTTTGTGGAAATAGGGGTGACGCATATAACGCCCGTTCACAAAAAAGTATTGGTGCGCTCCTTTCTTGCGCGACGTTTCCGGCTTGGCTACAAAACCGGAAATCTTTATCATGGTCGTATTGACGTCGACGGACAGCAACTGCTGATTCAGCTTCTTTCCGAAGACTGCCATGATGCGTTGCCGCAAAGGCATTACCGGAAGATTGAACAATTCCGTATCATTACTATACAGATAGAAGGCTACCTCAGGATGCACCAACGCTATACGCTCGAATTCCGTAAGGATGTTGCTCAACTCCGTAGAGTTCGCTTTCAGGAATTTGCGCCGGGCAGGAATATTGAAGAATAGGTTCTTGATGGAAAAATTGCTTCCCTTAGGGCAGGAAACGGCTTCCTGGCTCTCGACTTTAGAGCCGGCAATCAACAGTCGCGTCCCCAGCTCCTCGCTGGCTGGGCGTGTTTTCAACTCCACTTCAGCTACCGCAGCAATGGAAGCCAACGCTTCTCCACGGAAGCCCATGGTGCGTAGGGCAAACAAATCGGCAGCTTCGCGTATCTTTGAAGTTGCATGGCGTTCAAAAGAAAGACGCGCATCCGTTTCGGACATCCCCTTTCCGTCATCAATCACCTGAATGCAGGTCTTGCCCGCATCGGTAATCAGCACATGTATTTCCTCTGCTTCGGCATCAATTGCATTTTCCACCAATTCCTTCACAACAGATGCCGGACGCTGAATCACCTCTCCGGCAGCAATCTGATTGGCAACCGAATCGGGCAGCAAATGAATGATATCGCTCATGATAATGTTTAATGATTAGGGATTAATGATTAATCATTATTAAATGATTCCGTTACTGATGGCATACCACAGATAAATCAACACAGCCATGACAACAAGGATTATGCCCAAATGCATCGGCTTACGTCCGCTCTCCTTGCGCCGCTTCAAGTGAGTTGTTCCTTCTATGAATTTGCCCCGTATATCCTCGGGCGAGAATTCCTTTTCCGGCAGCATACCCAGGTCACGCTTGGCGTTTTCTTCCATCTTCGCCAACTTCTCTTTCCGCTCATCCACATAGATATAGCTATGATTGAAGCCACGAGGCTTCCGCATTGCAAACATTCCCATGACGCTACTTATTATTTCGTTTAATATGCATATTCCTTGGCGAAGTTACAGGTTTCCGGTCACTTTTCTTCAATACTTCACCTGCTTTTTTAGCCCTCCACTCGAAGATATCCTCCTTGTTGAGCGGACGGATGTAGTCGAACCAAACAAAAGAAGGCAGCCTGCTCTTATCTGGTGGAATCTGGTCCAAAGGATAGGCTGTACCGGTAGTCTTTCCAACAAAGACTCCGCGCTCCATTCTTCTCTCCTTCAAGTACATTTTCAAAAGTCCACCTTCCGAATAGTTCATCATAATCAGCGAACTGTCCTTCTCCTCTACCGGATAATACACCACCAGTACATTGCCGTTTACCTCCACCAGACGCATGTCTCCATCTATGAAGAAAGCTTTCATCTCCTTACCGGAAACTTGGTTATAGTGAATACTGTCCTTTTTCTCTACCGTCAGGGCCTGATTGATGATATGTGCCCAGTCGATGGTACTATCGTTCATGTAAATTTTAATTTCCTCGCCCAACAACTGTTGTTCCCCGTGCCACAAGATAGGGTCGGTGTACATCGTCATGCAAGAGTCCTTGGAATTATACACCAACGAATCGCATACGGCCTGCACATCCGTGCGATAAGCACGCACCTTATGATAGGCACGCATCTCCCGGTACATGGAATCGGTATTCATATGGTAGGTAATCAGCCTCAAAGTATCACCGTGCATGAACAGACTGTCGCCCTGCGAATAGTCGATAGCTACGGCACGTTTGGTGGCAACGGCGCTTCCGGTCAGTTCGTTGTAGAAACAGTAGTCGCCAGTCAACATGTTCCGGTTGACCGTATCATTCATCTGTACATTGTCAAAAGCCTCGCCGTATCCCAAGATGCGGTCGTAGAAAAGGCTGTCACCGGTCAGTTTCTTGCCTTCGTTAGTCAGTACGGAACGGTCGAGCAGTTCTGCCTGCTCAGTAGTCGTATTGTACACGCCACGTTCGGAATAAATATGATTTTGGTCACTCACAATGTCGGAGGGTCCTAAAATTGTGGCAATCTTAGTAGCTGTACTATACTTCAAGGTATCCGAAGTCAAAACAAACTTCGGGTTGACCAGCTTCACGTCGTGGTTGAAGACAGCCAACTTGGTGGCAGGGCTATATTCTCCCCACTCGGAAGTCAGCACATTATCCTCGTCGGTCAGCGTACCGCCTTCGAAGTAATAGCCCAAATCGTACAGACGGTCATAGTTCAAACTGTCAGTTGTCAGCACCGTATTACGATTTATCATACGTACATTCTCACGCAGCATGGCCAACTGCGACATGCCGTCATAATACAGATAGTCTCCATAGATAAACAAGGTGTCGCCCTGCTCCATACGCACATTGCCGAATGCCTCCACAGAATTTATCTTTTCGAATATCAGCGCACTATCACAGAACATGTACATACTGTCATGCTTCATCCTCACCGAACCGATGAGTACCTGCACATCAGGACGCAACTGTTTGTCTGCCTGCGCCTCATCTGCGTACAACAAATCGACGCGCGTCTTCTTCTTTTCCGACGTCTCCGTCTTTTTCTGTTCAATCGAGTCCACTTTCCTCTTCTCCGGTGCACCAGTACTCTTCTTTTTGTCCTGCGCACTCAGCAGACAGATGCCAAACAAGCATAGAATGCCTACCAGGAGGTATCTATGCTTGTTCAGGAAATGATTTTTTGTATTCTTCTTTTGCATACAAATCCATGTAAATCCTTCCGGATTATTCTTTGATCCAGCCCGGATACTTGAACGTACAGTTATTCTTCCAATTATCCTTGATACGGACATACGTGTGCTTCTGCTTCTCACGAATCCACTTGTCTAGCACTTCGTCGCGGCGTTTCTCCAACACAATCTCTTTCAAGTTCTGATAGTCATCGGCAATGGTAGCCTTGTGTCCCATCGTACGGCTCTTCAGCTTCACAATCACGCACTCTTCCTTTCCGGTCTTTTGCGGAATCATGGTGAAGGCTTCGGAGATTTCGCCCACTTTCATCTTATCCACCACCTTGGCTATTTCAGGGGGAAGTTCCTGCATCTCAAAACGGGAAGTGTTCGTATTGGGATTCGGCAACAAACCATGATTGTTACGCGTATCCTTATCCTGCGAAAGCACTGAGGCAGCCTCTTCAAAAGAGAATTTGTTATTGCGGATATCATCGGCAATAGAGTCCAAACGGGCACAACCGGCAGCCAGAGCTTCTTCCGGAATATGCGGTTTCAACAGAATGTGGCGTGTTTTAATACGGTCACCGCGCTTCTCTATCAACTGAATGATATGGAAACCATATTCAGACTCTACAATCTTGGAAACCTTGCTGGGGTCTTGCAAGTTGAAAGCCACATTGGCATAAGCGGGGTCCAGCATACCGCGTCCTGAGAATTCAATCTCACCGCCACGCATGGCCGAACCACGGTCCTCAGAGTACAGACGAGCCAACATGGAAAAGCTTTCACCCTTATTGACACGGTCGGTATACTCACGCAAACGTCTCTTTACATCTTCTATTTCCTCCAAAGGAACCTTGGGCTGCTGAGTGATAATCTGCACCTCTACCTGGGTAGGGATATAAGGAATGCTGTCCTGCGGCAAATCCTTGAAATAACGGCGCACTTCGGCCGGAGTAATCTTAATCTCACCAACCAGTTTCTGCTGCATCTTCTGAACCTTCAATCCCTCGCGGGCATTCTCGCGCAGCGTTTCACGAATCTGACTGGAAGTCTTATTGAAGTATTCCTCCATTTTCTCTCGTGAACCGATGTTGGCGATATACATGTTCGTCATATAGTCCACACGCTGGATAACTTCACTCTCGGATACCTCGATACTGTCAAGGGCCGCCTGGTGAAGATACAGCTTCTGCACGGCTATCTCCTCCGGTATCACGCAATAAGGGTCACGGTCAAATTTGCGTCCTTCATACAATGCACTCATGCGTGCCTCTTCCACTTCGGACTTCAGTATAGCCTCATCACCTACTACCCACACTACCTCGTCAATCACGTTGTCTTGTCCATAAACGGTAGAACCGACTAATAGCGTCAAGGCAAATAAAATTACAAACTTAAAGTTCATACACTGTTTCATTCTTGGTGTCTTATTCTAAATAATATTTAATCTTGTCTCTTTTCACCGCCCGTTGATACAAATCATCCTTCACTTGCTTCATGAATTCCACCTGCTTCACGTTCAGCAGCATATCCTTCACTTGGCTACGGGCAAACTCATAGGGTTCCTGCTCTCCCACCGGGCGATAATCGCTCACATTCAGGAAATAATGGAAAGCCGTATCCTTCAGCTCTACATGGCGATTCTTGTCCAGATACTCGTCCACATCAGAAACCTTCAAGGGCAGCATATCCAGTACTTCCGATACCTGCACCCATTTATCATAAAAATACTCATACTTCACAGCATTCTGCAGACTGTACTTTTCCAGATGTTCCACCGCCTCACGGGTTTCCGTCTTGTACCAGCGACGGACATTGCCCAGCTGCGGGGCTGTCAAAGGAACTTTGATGAACAAGCCTTTCATCAACGGACGTTCCACCTTGAAGAGCGCCTGGTTCTTCTCGTAATACTCCGTCAAGTCTTGTTCTGAAATCTCCTCTGATAGCCGCTGATGTATTAAAGCCTGCTGATAGGTATGCATTATCAATGCTTTGCGATAATTCTCCACAAGTTTATCAATCTCACCGTTATTGGGAATGTTGCTCTGCGCTTTATCGTACAGCAAAATATCTTCCACCCAATTACGGATATAGTGTTCTGCAAACAACAGGCTGTCGTCTTTGGACAAACCGGCCGGAAGTACCGATTGCAAATCTTCCCGGTAAAGGAAATTGCCGTCCAACTCCACTAACGGTGTCCGCCCTTTATGGTCGTGCTGCTCGCTGCACGCCGCACAGAGAAGGAAAATTAAAAGCCCAAAGCAGGTTGTTCGCATCACCAACTGATATTTACTTCGTTTTGAGGTACGAAGATAGTGTTTTAATCGGTTGCATCAGTGATTATTAACGGTTTTTAAAACCTCTTGGTCAATTTCAACCTTACCGGCAGCACGCAACTTTGCCACCCAATGCGTTTCCAAATAGTTCCGATAAGCGGTTACGAGCGGCTCTCGCACCTCTTGCCAACTGTCCGGTCCCTTCTGCTTACGACCTTGTACAGCAGTAAAGGGAAATGACAAAACCGGAGTCGCATCCTTCCTTTTAAACACCAAATCATCCACATATGCATTATCACCGGGGGCAAATAATCCTTGCTCTGCCTGCACCTTGGGAGTATCGCCGGCATTGAAAGTGAGACGGATGGCATCCATCCACTCCTCTTCCGGAATCTGTTTCAGAAATTTCCGTACTTGCTTCGCCACTCGCTTGGTAGTACAATGCAGCACAATACCCCTATAACGCGGTTCGTCCCAATGGAAGTCCGAACGGTGCGCCTCAAAATATGCTTTCAATCCCGCTTCATCCACCACACTCCTCTTTCCCACTTCACGGTCAGTGATTTCGGCAAGCAACATGCTGTCACGATGCCCCTGCACCAACGCACAAAATTCGGGATGCTTCCATTCCAGACGGGAGTTTTCATAGTCCAGAATCGTTTTTACTGTAAAAGCCTCCAACTGTCTGCGCATCCCTGCCGGATAAGCAGCGGCAAATCCGACAAATTCTTTTCCACCGTATGCCTTGCCATCCAGTGTAAACAATACACGGGAAGTGCTTCCTTTGGCCAGCAGTTCGTCGATACCGGCTTTATCCGGCATATAGTGATACTCTTTCTTCAGTTTCTCCACAAAAGCCCGCGTTCCTTTATCCATTCCATGACGACGGGTTTGACAACGGATGATTTTGTTCTTCATCCTCTCAAAAGGAAGGATTTCCTGCTGTTCGAGTACTTTCACGATATGAATGCCTTGAGGAGTGAGGAACGGACGGGAAATCTCTCCGGCATTCAACCCGAATACAATATCCTCAAACTCCACCGGCATCTGCAGCCAACCCACCCAAAACGCTTTCTTCTCATCGGAAAATTGCTCGACGCAAGCATCGAAAGACGGCACAGCTCCCCCTTCCTTTGCAAGAGCCCTGTAGATAGAATCCATCCTGGACTCCATCTCACGCAAGGTATGACCGGAAATATTCTGGGGGAGATATTTAAAAATATGCTTCACATATACCCGGCCCGCACGCCGGCCGGATTTCATCTTGTCATAATACTGCCGTGCCTCCTGCTCTGCCGTCTCCTCATCTGTCAAGTATGATTTAATCAGACAGCGGCGATACTCATCCTGCTCCTTCTGGAAGACACGGGAAGTATCCAATCCCACAACTTCGGCAGCCTCTATTTTCAGCCTGAAGTCTATAAACTTATTCACATATGCATCCAATGCCTTCCGGCCTGCACCGACAGAGGTACCGCCCTTATTATAGCTACGTTCGAATTCAGAACGGAGGACCTCCTTTCCATTGATACGCATCAGTACCGGATCGTCCTGGGCCGAAACAGCCAATCCGAACCCGAGGAAGAAAAACACCCAAAACAATCTAACCATAAGCACCATCCGTTCTTTTTATACGGCTGCAAATATAAACAAAATGCCCGGAAAGCGGCAATCTCTCTCCGGGCATTCACTATTATTTTGTTATTATCTTACTCAGGACGGCTATAGTTCGGAGCCTCACTGGTTATAGATACATCGTGCGGATGACTTTCGAGTACACCTGCATTAGTAATGCGGGTAAACTTGGCATCGTGCAGTTTCTCTATATTGGCTGCACCGCAATATCCCATACCGGCACGCAGACCGCCAACCAACTGATAAATCACCTCATACAAAGTGCCTTTATAAGGAACGCGGGCGGCAATGCCCTCCGGAACCAATTTCTTCACATCACTGGTACCGCTTTGGAAGTAGCGGTCCTTAGAGCCATTTTCCATAGCTTCCAGCGAGCCCATACCCCGATAGGACTTGAACTTACGACCGTTGAAAATAATCGTATCGCCCGGAGACTCTTCCGTTCCGGCAACCAGCGAACCGATCATCACGCTGTAACCACCGGCAGCCAACGCCTTCACCACATCGCCCGAGTAACGCAAACCGCCATCGGCAATCAAAGGAATACCCGTGCCCTTCAGTGCCTTTGCCACATCATAAACCGCAGACAACTGAGGAACACCCACACCGGCAACTACACGGGTAGTGCAGATGGAACCCGGACCGATGCCCACCTTTACTCCATCAGCACCAGCCTCGACCAATGCCTTCGCAGCTTCACCGGTAGCAATATTACCAACAACAATATCAATATGAGGGAAGTTAGCCTTGGCTTCTTTCAATTTTTCAATAACCCCCTTGGAATGTCCGTGAGCCGTATCAATGACAATGGCATCCGCCCCTGCATCCACCAAAGCCCGCATGCGCTCCAAAGTATCATTCGTCACTCCCACTCCGGCAGCAACGCGCAGACGACCTTTGCTATCCTTGCACGCCATAGGTTTATCCTTTGCCTTGGTAATATCCTTATAGGTAATCAGACCTACCAATTTGTTGTCTTTATCCACTACCGGCAACTTCTCGATTCTATGTTCTTGCAGAATTTGAGAAACAGCCTCCATATCCGTCGTAGGATTGGTAGTAATGATGTTCTCCTTAGTCATTACCTCATCGATACGCTTATTCATATCTTTCTCAAAACGAAGGTCACGATTGGTAACAATGCCTACCAAATATCTTTCATCATCTACCACCGGAATACCACCAATCTTGTATTCAGCCATCAAAGCCAGCGCATCAGCCACCGTAGAACCTCTCTTGATAGTTACCGGGTCATAAATCATACCGTTTTCGGCACGCTTCACAATAGCTACCTGACGTGCCTGCTCCTCAATGGACATATTCTTATGAATAACTCCGATACCACCTTCACGGGCAATGGCAATAGCCATCTTCGCTTCGGTAACCGTATCCATGGCAGCAGTTACAAACGGGATTTTTAACTCAATGTTTCGTGAAAACTTAGTCGAGAGTTCGACAGTTTTGGGCAAGACTTCAGAATAAGCGGGGATTAACAGTACGTCGTCATAAGTTAATCCATCCATTACAATCTTATCAGCAATAAATGACATAGGGCTATGCGTTTAAAATTTATTGCGTGCAAATATACGGTTTTTATTCCATT
>ENA-OURV01003357-OURV01003357.1-human-gut-metagenome-genome-assembly--contig:-NODE-3357-length-10184-cov-3.479810_pt1 | contig 10184 bp, 6 predicted proteins | sample MGYA00242141_ERZ509072 | MGnify/ENA primary metagenome ERZ509072 (study PRJEB26280, sample SAMEA2338763) | human gut metagenome | biome: human gut; feature: human-associated habitat; material: faeces... | reverse complement strand
TGAAGACGGGCATCAGAATGCCGCTTGCACGCATGGCTGGAACCTCCTTGTTTTAACCCTTGACAGCGCCTGCCACGACACCCTCGATGATGTACTTCTGGCAGGTCATGTACAGGATGATGATGGGGATGATGGCAATGATGATGCAGGCCATCATGGGAGCCAGCTCCACACGGCCGTAGCCGCCGCGGAAATACTGGATGGCCATGGGGATGGTGCGGTACTTCTTGATGTCCAGCACCAGCGTGGGCAGCAGGTAGTCGTTCCAGACCCACATGGTCTCCAGAATGGCGGTGGAGATCATGGTCGGCTTCAGGATGGGGAAGACGACCTTGAAGAAGATCTGCAGCGGGTTGCAGCCGTCGATCATGGCCGCCTCCTCGATCTCGATGGGCACGCTCTTCATGAAGCCAGTGAACATGAACACGGCCAGACCGGCGCCGAAGCCGAGGTAGATGATGCAGATGTTCCACGGGGTGTTCAGATTGAGGGTGTCGGCGGTCTTGGACAGGGTGAACATGACCATCTGGAAGGGCACGACCATGGAGAAGACGATGAGCAGATTCATGAACTTGCTGAGCTTGTTGTTCACACGGGTCAGATACCAGCCGGTCATCGAGCAGCACAACAGGATGAGTACGACGCTGGACACCGTGATGAGCAGACTGTAGCCGAGGCTGGACAGGAAGTTCATCTTGAAGATGCCGTAAGTGTAGTTTTCAAGGCCCACGAAGGTCTCCTTGGTGGGCAGCGCGAAGACGGTGGAGGTGGTGAAGGTGCCCTCCCTCTTCAGGCTGTTGATGAGGATCAGGGCAATGGGGTAGACCCACAACAGGCAAAGCAGGGTCATAATGACCGTGAGCACATTGTCCCACATTTGTTTCCGTTTAATCATTACTGCTGTACCTCCTTGGAACGAGTGAAGTGGAGCTGGATCAGAGAAATGACGACCACGATCAGGAAGAAGACGACGGCCTTTGCCTGACCGATGCCCTTCCACTGGGCACCGGAGCGGCCGTAGAAGGTGTTGTAGATGTTCAGAGCCAGCATTTCGCTCGCGTTGGCGGGCTCACCGGCGGTCAGGGCGACGTTCTGGTCAAAGAGCTTGAAGCTGTTGGTCAGGGTCAGGAAGGTGCAGATGGTGATGCTGGGCATGACCATGGGCAGCTTGATCTTGAACAAGATCTCGCGATCCGACGCGCCGTCGATCTTGGCGGCCTCGATCAGGTCGCCGGGCACGCTCTGCAGACCGGCAACGTAGATGATCATCATGTAGCCGATTTGCTGCCAGCACATCAGAATGACCAGACCGACGAAACCGGCCTTGGCATCCAGCGCCAGCAGAGGCTTCTGCAGGTTGGCCAGCACACCGTTGAGCAGGATCTGCCAGATGTAGCCCAGCAGGATGCCGCCGATCAGGTTGGGCATAAAGTAGACGGTACGGAAGATGTTGGTGCCCTTGATGCCGCGGGTCAGCACGATTGCAATGGCAAAGGCGCAGACATTGATGAGCACGGTGGAGACCACAGTGAACACTGCCGTAAAGCCGAAAGCGTGCAGGAAGGTGGAGTCTTGGAAGACGGAGATGTAGTTCTGGATGCCGACGAAGGTGGTCTTGGAGACCGTTGTGAACCGCTGGAAGGACAGATAAGTGCCCCAGATGAAGGGCCAGATGAAGCCGATGATGAACGCGATGAGGGTAGGCAGCACGAACACCGGCCAATATTTGCTGATGGCCTTTTGCATGATATACCTCCAAAAAAAGAGGGGGGCGGGCGAACGATTCGCCCGCCCCCCTTTTGCAAGTCAGGTGTTAAGAATGATGGGGGAGCTTAGCCGTTGGCCAGCTTGTACTCCTTGGCCCAGCCATCAACGAAGGCAGTGACAACGGCGTTCCAATCGCCGGTGCCTGCTGCGTAAGCGGTCAGAGCGGAACCAACGCCGTTCTTCCACTCCTCGGAAGGCATGGTGGAGAAGCACCAGTCAACACTGGTCTTGCCAGCTGCAACGTAGTCGTTTGCAATGGCGATCAGGGGGTTGGTGGAATCCTTTGCCTTCTTGAAGGGGATGACAAAGCCCATATCGTCGGACATAGCGGAAGTGCCCTTGTCGGAAGTGACACACCAGTACAGGAAGTCCAGAGTAGCCTGAATGTCCTCGTCAGAAGAGGTGTTGTTCACGCACCAGTAGTTCTCGGAACCGGTGCACAGGCCCTGATTCTCTTCACCGTCCACACCGATGTAGATGGGCAGCATACCCAAGTTGTCGTCGCCCAGATCCTTCACGTCGCTGTAAGCCCAAGTGCCGTTCTGATAGAAGACAGCCTTTTTGCCCACGAACTCGGCCACAGCGTCGTTGCCGGTCTTGGAAGCCAGCAGCGTGGGATCGCAGGTGGAATCGGTGATGTACAGATCCCAGATCTGCTTGTAGTTGTCGAGGTAGGTGCCCTTGATGGCGTCGGTGGAGCTGATGCCGTCAGCCTTGTACTCGTAGTAGATGGGCAGGTTTGCCAGATGGGTCTTGAAGCGCCAGTCGGAAGAACCGTCCATGCCGGCGGAGGTGAAAGCGCCATCGACGCCCAGCTCAGCCTTGCGGGCCTGAATGTCATCGGCGACCTTCTTCAGATCGTCAAAGCCCTTGATATCGTCCTGGGTGTAACCAGCGGCAGTCAGCAGCTCCTTGTTGTAGATGATGCCGTAGGTCTCAATGACGTATGCGATGCTGGTGACAGCGTCGCCGTCCTTCAGGGCGAAGGAGTCGCTGGTCAGCTCGCCGTACAGCTTGCTGCCGGACAGGTCGTAGCAGTAATCCTTCCAGTTGGCCAGACCCACAGGACCGTTGACCTGGAACAGGGTGGGAGCTTCGCTCTTCTCCATCTCGCTCATCAGGGTGGTCTCGTACTGGCCGGAAGCAGCGGTCACGACGGTGACGGGCACGCCGGTCTCTTCGGTGTAAACCTTAGCCAGATTCTGCCAAGCCTCATCCTGTTCGGGCTTGAAGTTCAGGAAGTAGACCTTGCCGTTGGCACCGGAAGCTGCGGTAGAGGAAGCAGCGGTGGAACCGGCAGCGGAGGAAGCGGTGGAGGTGGAGCTGGAAGAGCCTCCACAGGCAGCCAGCCCCAGAGCAGCGGCAGAAGCGCCTGCGACCTTCAGAAAGTTACGACGAGAGATCATCTTTTTCATAGTAGTACTCCTTCTTCTGATTGTTTTTTATCAGCACCGCCCGGTGAAAGCGGGCGGGGTTAGACGGATTCAAACCGGCGGCGGCAGGGGCAGACACTTTTTCCTGCTGCAATTCCCGAATCTGTGCCGTGAAATTAGCGATCAACTTCTTCTCAAAAGGAGAAAACTCCTTAAAAGCATATCCCAATAAAATAATACCCAAAAGAACGATTACTTTTTTCATACGGCAAACCAATTAAATCATTTATTTCTCTTGAATAATCCTCTCAAGACATCAGCCAACTCATCCAAACTATCGTGAGAATCTGCATGAGGTATCGTCTTTAACGCACCTAATTCCTGTTCACCAATACCTATCTGCATCGGATAAACCAGAATGCAACTATTTTTACAAAAATACTTGTTCAAATAAGTCGGGATCATCATCATATTTTTCAAATAAGAGGGATAATTCCTTCTACTCATCACGATCATCAAAGCATCATTCTCTTTTACATCACGAGATATGATCAAGAAATCATCCCAATTATTGAATTCATTGAATTCCACCTCGATATGATGTTTGGCCTGTATATCCTGCAAAACATTCAACACGGCAGTATCGGCATAAAAAACGATCTTGCTGCTTGAATTTTTAGCCATATTCCATACACGAATTACCCAATAAGGGAAGCCTATCTCTCTCTCTGCCCGAAACGGCACCACCACAATATAACGCTTTATCGTGGACAAAGGTTGTGCAGGACGGTAAACCAACGTTGTCGTGGCACATTTCGACAATACCCGATCTGTCAGATTCCCCAAAAAAGTATCGGAAATAACTCCTTCCTTACGAAGTCCCAGTACAATATCGGTTATCTTATGTTCTTTCGTGGCATTCTTAATACCATTTACAATATCCTCATCATAACGCAGGGAAGTCACCAGCTCATTATCCGTTGCAGCCGCAGCTTTTGTTGCTTTCTCCAACAACAGGTTCGCCTTCTTCTCCGCCATACTGTCCCCCTCATCCGCCTGTATTACGTTCAAAGCTGTCATCACGGCTTTTGCCTTCTTGGATTTAATCGTTACAGCCAAGCTGACCAATTCCTCTACATTTTCGATATTACTCAACGGGATCAAAATACGATCTTCTATCTCTTCATTATCCACGCTCTCGTCCTCCGCGAATTCAGCCAAAGCCACCTCCTGCGCCCCTTTCTGCGTGGCAAAAGAAGCGATGATACAAGTCACCAAGATCATCACGATCGTACCATTCAGCACGCTTTCATTCAACAAACGAATCGGCTCCCCTTCCGGCGTTGTTCCTAGAATAACGTTATACCCAACAAGGACAGCCGCCAAAGTCGCCGCCGCCTGTGCGTTACTCAACCCAAAAATCAACGTTCTTTCAGAAGCTGTAAATCGGAAATTCTTTTGTGCCAGCCAAGCCGGAATAAACTTTGACACGGTTGCCACCACGCACATGACAACAGCCACCCATATCGTGGTCAGATCATACAAAAACACGTGAAAATTAACCAGCATTCCGACCCCGATCAGAAAAAACGGAATAAACAAAGCGTTTCCCACGAATTCAATCCGATTCATCAGCGCCGAAGTATTCGGTATCAAGCGATTTAATGCCAATCCGGCCAAGAATGCCCCGATAATGGCTTCCAATCCGGCCGCCTCAGCCAAGAAAGAGGCGAAAAAAACAAGTCCCAGGACAAATATAAACTGCCCCACGCGATCATCATATCGTTTGAAATACCAGCGTCCGACAAAAGGAAATCCCCAAAGCACGATAAAAGCAAACACGATCGTGGAGACACCCAACTGGATCCAAAATCCCTGAGTCAACTCACCCGTGGACATTCCCACAATAACCGCCAACACGAACAAGGCCAGCAGGCAAGTGATCACGGTCCCGCCAATCGTCACGTTGATAGCCCGGTTCTTCGTGATTCCATATTTACTCACGATCGGATACGTCACCAACGTGTGAGAGGCAAACATACTCGCCAATAAAATGGAAGTAGGATAAGAAAAATCCAATAAATAAACTCCGGCAAATGTTCCCAAAATCATCGGGATAAAAAACGTGTAAAGACCAAATATCAAACTCCGTTTACTATTCTTTTTAAAATCCGCCATATCAATTTCCAGCCCCGCCACGAACATGATATACAATAACCCCACCGTCCCGAACAACACGATACTACTATCCCGATCCATGATATGCAAACCGTAAGGCCCGATCAATGCACCGGCAATAATCAAACCGACAATATCCGGAATCTTAAAACGGTGGAGCACAAGTGGAGCAAACAGAATAATAAAAAGAATTACAGAAAAGATTAACACGGGATTCGTTAACGGTAATGTAACACTTAATATATTCAGATTCAACATAGAAGGAATATTTTAGCCGGATTTCTACTCTTTACATTACAAATTTATTCTTTTTTAATGAATAAAGAAGTAAAAAAAGATAAATTTGTCAGCGAAATCACCTTAATCTAAAAAAAGATGCAAACTACAATCCGCCTTTTTAGCCTATGCTTATTAATTCTAGGTTTTTACACGTGTCAACCTACCCCGGAAAAGAAACAACCGGTAGACTGGGTTGATCCGCAAATTGGCTCGGTACATTGCCGCTGGTTCTTCTATACCCCAGCCGCTCTTCCCATGGGAATGGCCAAGCTGGCACCGACCACCAATGCTTACGGAAGTTATGGTAGTTGGCTCCCCTGTGGGTATGATGACCGTCATACCTCCATTGAAGGTTTCGCCCATTTTCATGAGTTCCAAATAGGGGGAGTCGTAACGATTCCCACCACCGGAGAGCTAAAAACCTTACCGGGGACATTGGAAAATCCTGATGCCGGTTATCGTTCACGCGTTGACAAGACAACAGAAGTCTCCACCCCCGGCTATTACGCTGTAACACTCACGGATTACAATATCAAAGCAGAAATCACGGCAACCACCCGGACGGGCTTTCACCGTTATACCTTTCCCCAATCTACCACGTCAAGAATACTGTTTGACATCGGGCACAAACAAGGAGAAAGTGCCACCATCACGGATGCAGAAGTCACATATCACCCGGAAACCAACGAAGTCACCGGATGGGAAAACTATCCGATTTATGCAACATTCTGCCAACCGAACGGGAAAATAAAAATTTTCTTTGCCGCCAAACTAGACAAGAAACCACAAACAATCGGGACATTTATTGACGAAAAAATACAAGAAAATTCCAACTCGGTAAAAGGCCCCGGATGCGGACTATACTTGACTTTCCAAACAAAAGCCAAAGAACAAATACAAATGCAAGTCGGTCTATCCTATACCAGCATCGAAAATGCACGTAATAACCGGGATGCAGAATCTGCCGGGAAAAGCTTCAATGACGTGAAAAATGCCGCCCGCCAGACTTGGAATGAAATGCTTGGCCGTATTCAAGTAGAAGGAGGAACCCCGGAAGACAAAACCAAATTCTATACCGGACTTTATCATGCCCTACTCGGCAGGGGAATTGCCAACGATATAAACGGACAATACATACGACATGATAAGACCATCGGACAAATACCTTTGGACAAAAACGGGATTCCCCTTTATTCCCATCACAACACCGACGGTATGTGGGGCGGTTTCTGGAATCTTACCCAAATTTGGACATTAGCCTATCCTGAAATATTCTCTAGTTACATAAAATCAAATTTGGACTTCTTCGAAAATTCCGGTTGGCTACACGACGGGGAAGCCGCCGGAGTATACACGAACGGCGTACAAACCAACTTCCAAGGCTTAATTATATGTGCCGCTTACCAAGCCGGTATTCGTGACTTCAACATTGAAACAGCCTGGAGTGCCATTTGCAAAAACGAGCTAGAATACAAAGGACGAGATATGGGTAACGGGAAATATGACAATGAATACTTTATCAAACAAGGTTTTGTTCCCTTGAAAGATTATCTATATCCGAATAACTGGGTCTGCAACTTCGGAGCCTCCCACACGTTAGAATACGCCTTTAGTTGTTACGCGGCGGCACAGATGGCCAAAGCTATCGGAAAAACGGCTGCATACGATACCCTCATGCAATACTCGTACGCCTACAAAAATCTATTCGATCCGGAGACAAAGTATATGCGTCCCCGTGAAATGGATGGTCGTTTCATGAAAGACTTCGAGCCTCTGAAAGGTTGGAAAGGATTCCAAGAAGGGAATGCCGCACAATACACCTGGTATGTTCCCCATGATATCGAAGGTTTGATAAACCTTATGGGCATTGATCTTTTCAACGAAAGACTGGAAAACACGTTTATCGAATCCCGGAAAACCCAGTTCGGTGGGGGAAAAGAGATCGATAGCTTTTCCGGCGTCGAAAAATTGTATAATCAAGGAAATCAACCCTGTCTCCACGACGCTTGGTTATTCAACTATTCCGGGAAACCGTGGTTGACACAACTATACACCCGGTTGATCTGTGATGAATTCTACGGTATCACCCCGGAACATGGTTACGGTTACGGACAGGATGAAGATCAGGGCCAATTAGGGGCTTGGTATGTGATGGCAGCAATGGGATTATTTGACGTGCAAGGTGGAACCAATATCACCCCTTCTTACCAGATCGGCAGTCCCAAATTCCGTAAAATCACGATTCAACTCGACCCCCGGTACTATTCCGGTAAAACATTCGTGATTGAAACAGAAAATAATGCTCCTAATCATTATTACGTTCAATCGGCAACACTCAACGGGCAACTGCTAGAAGATTGCTGGTTCTATCGAAGGGAAATTATCAATGGCGGACATTTGAAACTACAAATGGACTCGACCCCGAATACTCACTGGGGAATTTCATCCATACCCCATTCTAAATAACAAAACAAAAAAGTCCGAGCTTTAAACTCGGACTTTTCTACATATTAAAAACCATTATTTTACTTCCCAAACGTCTCCGCTGTTCAATAAATCTTCAACACAACGAATAGAAGATTTTGCTTTAACGTCTTCAATCTGAGCTTCCAACGCATCATTATAAGTCGTACCTTCCACATCACGGATAACACCCAAAGCCACAGGATACTCCGGAGCTTTCATGTGTACCAACATCCAATGTATAGAAGGATTCACGCTGTGAGCATCATGCACCATAATATCATCTAACGTGATACCATCCTTACCAATCTCTACAACTTTTAACTTACCGGCCTTCATATCGAACATGATACCTTTATCCTTGTTCTTTCCGAAAACCATTGGTTCTCCATGTCTCAAGATCAATTGACGCTCTTCCTTCATCTCTTTATCCGTGATAGCAGCATGAGCCCCATCAGCAAAGATCACGCAGTTCTGAAGAATTTCCACAACAGCAGTACCCTTATGACGCACACCAGCCTCGATAACTTCTGCACTCAAATTGATATTCATATCCAACGTACGAGCGAAAAATTTCCCTTGCGCACCGATTACCAACTCTCCCGGGTTAAACGGGGTCTCAATTGTTCCGTAAGGAGAAGTTTTAGTTTTCGTACCCAATTTCGTGGTTGGAGAATATTGTCCTTTCGTCAACCCGTAAATCTCATTATTGAACACCAAAGTGGTAATATCAATATTACGGCGAATAGCATGAATAAAATGGTTACCACCAATAGCCAAAGCATCACCGTCACCGGAAATTTGAAGAATATTCAATTTCGGATTAGCACTCTTGGCTCCGGATGCGATAGCAGCAGCCCGTCCATGAATCGTATGAAAACCATAAGTATTCATGTAATAGGGGAAACGGGAAGAACATCCGATTCCGGAAATAACTGCCCACGATTCTTTCGGGTACCCCAATTCAGCCATGGCTTTCTGTACGGAGTTAATGATACCATGGTCACCGCAACCCGGACACCAACGAATCTCCTGGTTGCTCTTAAAATCTTTCGGTGTATATTGTTCTGCCATGATTATTTTCCTAATAATTCGGTTATTTTTTCTTTCAGCTCAACTACCGTGAAAGGTAATCCGGCTACTTTATTATATTGATAATACGTGTAATGCGGGAATTTAGCTCTCAAATATTGTGCAAATTGTCCCAAGTTCAACTCGCAAACGATAATCTTCTTGAATTTACCAAGAACCTCATCCGTGTTCTTCGGAAGCGGGTTGATAAAGTTAAAATGAGCCAAGCTTACATCTTTACCTTCTTCTCTCAATTCACGAACCACCGAGTACAAGTGACCGTAAGTTCCACCCCATCCAACAACGAGGGTATCACCACCATTCTGGCTTCCGAAAATCTCTTGTTGAGGAATGTAGTCAGCAATCTTAGCCACCTTAGCATCACGCAAATCAGTCATAATTTGATGGTTTTCCGGCACGTAACTAATTTCTCCAGTTACATTTACTTTCTCCAATCCACCGATACGATGTTCCAAACCTTTCGTTCCCGGTAAAGCCCACATTCTAGCCAAAGTCTCCGGATCACGTGCATATGGTTTATAATCATCCCCTTCTTTAGCCACTCTCGGGGTAATAGAAGGGTAATCTTTCAACGAAGGAATCTTCCATGGTTGAGCACCATTCCCCAAGAATCCGTCTGTCAACAGAACAACCGGAGTCATGTGCTCTACAGCAATTTTAGATGCCCAGAAAGCATAGTCAAAACAGTTACCCGGGGTACTTGCAGCAACGACAGGCATAGGGCTTTCACCGTTACGCCCGTAAAGAGCTTGCAACAAATCGGATTGTTCCGTTTTCGTGGGCAAACCAGTTGAAGGACCACCACGTTGTACGTCAACGATTACCAAAGGTAACTCGGCCATTACTGCCAAGCCGGCAGCCTCGCTCTTCAATGCCAAACCGGGCCCTGAAGTTGTTGTGATAGCCAGGTTACCCACGTAACTTGCACCGATAGAAGTACAAATTCCGGCAATCTCGTCCTCTGCCTGATAGGTCTTCACGCCTAAATCACGTCTCAACGCCAACTCTTGTAAAATATCAGTTGCCGGAGTG
>ENA-OURV01003336-OURV01003336.1-human-gut-metagenome-genome-assembly--contig:-NODE-3336-length-10228-cov-4.301189_pt1 | contig 10228 bp, 9 predicted proteins | sample MGYA00242141_ERZ509072 | MGnify/ENA primary metagenome ERZ509072 (study PRJEB26280, sample SAMEA2338763) | human gut metagenome | biome: human gut; feature: human-associated habitat; material: faeces... | reverse complement strand
GGCTTTAAGTGAGCATACAAAAAGCACCTGCCTGTGCAGATGCTTTTTTTATCTTCTGTATGCTTTACTTCATCAGCGGTACGAATACCAGCGAAACTATGGTCATCAGCTTTATCAGAATGTTTATGCTGGGGCCGGAGGTATCCTTGAACGGGTCGCCCACAGTGTCGCCTACAACGGCCGCCTTGTGCGCTTCGCTGCCCTTGCCGCCGAAGTTGCCGCCTTCAATGTATTTCTTGGCGTTGTCCCATGCGCCGCCGGAGTTGCTCATGAATATTGCCATAAGCACGCCCGTTACCACGCTGCCCGCAAGCAGTCCGCCAAGGGCGGCGGGGCCGAGCAGGAAGCCTACCAGCAGGGGAGCAACGATGGCTATTGCGCCGGGGAGAATCATTTCCTTTAGCGCGGAGGTAGCCGCGATGGATACGCAGGTGCGGTAATCCGGCCTTTCGGTGCCCTTCAGTATGCCGGTGTGCTCCTTAAACTGACGCCTTACCTCGCGAATCATGCTCTCCGCAGCCTTGGATACGCTGCTCATGGTCAGCGCGCTGAACAGGAACGGCAGCATGCCGCCCAGCAGCAGGCCGATTATTACGAACGGGTCAAGTATGTCTATCATCTGAAGCTCGGCAGCCTGCGCATAGGATACGAACAGGGCCATTGCCGTAAGCGCCGCGGAACCGATGGCGAAGCCCTTGCCCATGGCGGCGGTGGTGTTGCCAACGCTGTCCAGGCGGTCGGTAATGTCGCGCACGCTGTCCTCAAGGCCGGCCATTTCGGCTATGCCGCCGGCGTTATCGGCTATCGGGCCGTATGCATCAACCGCGACGGTCATGCCCGCGGTGGAAAGCATGCCAACCGCCGCAAGCGCTATGCCGTAAAGACCGGCGAACTTATATGCGCCCAGTATGCCGAGGCACACGAGTATTATGGAAACGCAGGTGGAAAGCATGCCGGTGCTGAGGCCGCAAATTATGTTGGTCGCGCTGCCGGTGGTGGACTGCTCCGCAATGTTCTTTACGAAGCGATATTTATCGGAAGTGTAAACCTCGGTAAAGAAGCCTATCGCAAGGCCGACTATAAGGCCGCAGATTATTGCAAAGCTGGTGTTTATGCCGCCGAAGCAGAAATAGCTCAGCGCAACGCTGCCCGCCGCAACCAGTATGGCGGAGGTGTAGCTGCCCATCTTGAGCGCCTTCATCGGGTCCGCATTCTTGCCGCCGCGCACGAAGAACGTGCCCAGGACGGAAGCGATTATGCCAAGTCCGCTCAGTGCAAGAGGATATACCGCACCGGTAGCGCCGAAGCTGAATACGCCCAGCACTATTGCGCTTACTATACTGCCAACATAGCTTTCAAAAAGGTCCGCGCCCATGCCGGCCACGTCGCCCACGTTATCGCCCACGTTGTCGGCAATAACGGCGGGGTTGCGGGGGTCGTCCTCCGGAATGCCAGCTTCAACCTTACCAACAAGGTCTGCGCCTACGTCGGCAGCCTTGGTGTATATGCCGCCGCCCACGCGGGCAAACAGCGCAACGCTCGATGCGCCAAGGGAGAAGCCCGTAAGCACATCGCCGTTTTCGGTTATAATATAAAGTATGCTTGCGCCGATAAGGCCAAGGCCAACAACGCACATGCCCATTACCGTGCCGCCGGAGAAGGCAACGCGCAGCGCCTCGTTTATGCCGCCGGTACGCGCCGCGTTAGCGGTACGCACATTCGCGCGGGTGGCAACCTTCATGCCGAAGTAACCGGCCAGCACGCTGAACAGCGCGCCCACAAGGAACGCAACCGCTGTGGTTATGCTGCCAAGGCCAAGCCATATTCCCGCGAAAACTATCGCGATGAATATGAGCAGCAGCTTGTATTCGCTCTTAAGGAATGCGTCCGCGCCTTCGCTTATGGCGTGGGCAATTTCGGCCATGCCGGGTTCGCCTTCGTCACGGCGGGCTATGCCGCGCGCCTTTATAAACGCGAACAGCAACGCAACCGCCGCCGCAGCAGGCACGGCATACAGAAGAATGTTCATAGGATCAGGTCCTCCAAAAGAAAATTTATTTCACGCAGGAGATTCTGCATAAAACACGACATAATTAAAACACAAAACAATGGAACGACATTGCGAGCGGACAAAACCAATCATACCATCGTTCCAACGGCTCGGTTTACACATAATACATAAGGGGCGCTTTTAAGTCAAGAGGTTTTTTGCAAAAATAATTATGTTTGAGACAAAATTTGTGATTGAATTGACAAGGTAAATTGGGTATAATACTATCAGGCGAGGATGTTGATTTATTTACACACCTTTTCGGCGGCTTATTTTTGTTCTGCCGCGGCGGGGAAGAATACAATATTCTGCGCCGCCTTTTTGTATATGAAACATTGAAAGGAGCATCCTGCATGGGCGTGCAAAACGGGCGCGGACTTATAAGCCGTATAGACAAGCGCGCGGCGCTGCTTGCCGCAGCCACGATAGCCATACAATGCGCAACGTATTGGCTGGCGCAGTTTATAATAAAAACCGCAGGGCTTGCGCTGCATTCGCCCGAAACTTGGCTGGATGCGCATATACCGTTTCTGCCGGTGTTCCTTGTGCCGTATGTGGGCTGCTTTGCGCATTGGGTGATAACGTTTTACGTTGTGTACAAAACGAAGGATGGCTTCGCCCGATTATTCACCGCGGCCGTGACGGGCTACGTCATTGCCACCGCAATTTTTCTCATCTGGCCCACCACGATTACCCGCCCCGCGGAGCAGGCGACGGGCGTGTGGGGATTTATATACGGAATAATCTGCGCAACGGATGCTCCGCTCAATCTGTTCCCCAGCGTGCATTGCTTAGTTTCGTTCCTGTGCATGGCGTCAACCGTGAAAAGCAGCAGCGTACCCCGCTGGTATGCATGGCTCAGCGCGGTAATGTTCGCGCTTGTGTGCATGGCAACGGTGTTCGTGAAGCAGCATTTCATAATCGATGTTGCGGGCGGAACGGCGCTCGGCGCGCTTTGCTGGGCAGCGGCGGCAAAGGGAAAACCGCGCGAATGTGCCGCGCGTGTGTACGAAGCGTTAAATTTGCATAAGTAAAGGCTTAATCATGCAAAAAAAGAGGGTTTTTGTCCCAAAGAAGTATTGACACGGAGGGGCGAAAACGAATATAATATATTCGTTAATTGAATATCGAAACGATAGAGGCGCGGAGGCTAAGGTAACCATGCGAATGATAAGGGCGGGAGGCCCGGTGACGCAGGCGAATGTGACTTCCGCCGAAAGCACGGCTGCCCATCCCGGCGCCATGCTTGGGCGCAGCGGCCAGCGCGCTGCGACTGTCATCTTGTTTATTGGATGAAGAGCTATCGATGCGGCGTTTGCCGTGTCGATAGTTTTTGCTTTTCTATGATATCTGAAGATGGCGCGCTATCCGCCCGTATGTGCGGCAGGGTGCGCCCCGAAAACACATAAACGGAACGATATAAAACAGAATAACGATTTTAAGGCTTTACCATAGAAAATTACTATAACAACAGGAGGAACTAACTATGGCTATCAAATCGACTATCAGGCTCAGGATGGGTGCTGAGGATGCACATTACGGCGGAAATCTCGTAGACGGAGCGCACATGCTGCATCTGTTCGGCGACGTTGCGACCGAACTGCTTATCCGTTACGACGGCGACGAGGGTCTGTTCTGCGCGTATGACAAGGTGGAGTTCCTAGCCCCCGTATACGCCGGCGACTATATTGAGGCCGTTGGCGAAATAGAGCGCGTAGGCCAGCCGCACCATGACCTTCGAAGCCCGCAAGGTCATCCGCTCCCGTACAGACATCAGCGCTTCCGCTGCCGAGTTTCTTGAGGAGCCCATCGTTGTATGCCGCGCGCACGGCACCTGCGTTACCCCCAAGGATTGCCAGCGCATAGAGCATAAATAAGCTATAGGCTCGTTTTACGAGGCAAATAATTAAGCGATAATCAGGAAAGGAGATACTGATGGAGAAGCTTATAATCACCGCCGCCATCTGCGGCGCAGAAGTTACCAAGAAGCAGAATCCCAACGTACCTTACACCGTAGAGGAAATGGTGCGCGAGGCTAAGAGCGCCTATAATGCCGGCGCTGCCATAATCCACGTGCACGTGCGCGAGGACGACGGCACCCCCACACAGGACAGGGAACGCTTCCGCGTAGTTATGGACGCCATCCGCGCCGAACTGCCCGACGTTATAATGATCCCCTCCACCGGCGGCGCCACCGGCATGAAGCCCGAGGAGCGCCTGCAGCCCACCGAGCTGTTCCCCGAAATGGCAACGCTTGACTGCGGCACCTGCAACTTCGGCGACGAAATATTCGATAACACCATGCCTACCATGCGTGCCTTTGGCAAGCGCATGATCGAAAACGGCATAAAGCCCGAATACGAGTGCTTCGAAATGGGCCATCTGGACACCATTCTGACCATGGCCAAGAAGGGCGAAGTCCCCGGCGCACCCATGCAGTTCAACTTCGTGCTGGGCGTACCCGGCTGCACCCCCGCTACCGTGGAGAACCTGGCGTTCTTCGCCAGCAAGATCCCGGCCAACGCTACCTGGACCGTGTCCGGCGTGGGCCGCGCTGCCTGGACCATGGCCGCTGCCGCTATCGCTATGGGCGGCAACGTCCGTGTGGGCTTCGAGGACAACATCTATCTGGGCAAGGGCCAGAAGGCCGCGTCCAACGGCGAGCTGGTGGCCAAGGTCGTCCGTATCGCCAAGGAGCTGGGCCGCGAGATCGCTACCCCCGCTGAGGCCCGCGAGATCCTGAGCCTGAAGCCCCTGAAGTAATGAAGCAGCCACTGAACGAAGTGCTGTCGGCGGCTGAACGGAAAATTTTCCGCCTGCCTTCCCGTGTGTTTTTTGAAATACACAAAGTATTCCTGCAAACCACACGCTTCGACAGACAAAAAATTTTCTCGCCCATCCATCCGACGCATCCATTCAGTGTCCGCTGAAAGCTATTAAAAGAAAGAATTATAAATAAATTTAGGAGGAAACTAAAATGGCTGAACTGAAAGGCAACAAGTACGGTACCCACCGCGTTATCGAGCCTAAGGGCGTTCTGACCCAGGCTGCTTGGAAGATCGACAACGACATGAGCAAGGTCTATTCCAACGAGATCGTCTGCGATGTCACCTCCCTGAACATCGACTCCGCTTCCTTCACCCAGATCTCTGAGGCCTGCGGCGGCGACGAGAAGAAGATCGGCGAAATGATCCTGGGCATCGTCGCTGAGCGCGGCAAGCAGCAGAATCCTGTCACCGGTTCCGGCGGTATGTTCAAGGGTGTCGTCGCTCACATCGGCGAGGACCTGAAGAAGAAGCCCGGCTTCGACCTGAAGGAAGGCGACAAGATCGTCTCTCTGGTCTCCCTGTCCATGACCCCGCTGAAGATCGACAAGATCCTGGCCATCCACAAGGATATCGACCGCGTTGACATCGTCGGCAAGGCCATCCTGTTCGAGTCCGCTCTGTATGCCAAGATGCCCGATGATATGTCCGAGCCTCTGGCTCTGGCTGCTCTGGACGTGGCCGGCGCTCCCGCGCAGGCCCGCAAGCTGCCCCACGAGGGTGACAGCGTCCTGATCCTGGGCGCCAACGGCAAGTCCGGTGTTCTGTGCGGTTGGGAAGCTATGAAGAAGGTCGGCCCCAAGGGTAAGGTCGTGGGCGTCGTCCGCAACCCCAAGCAGGTCCCCGGCCTGATGGAGCTGGGCGTGTACACCGACGTGATCGTCGCCGACTGCACCAAGCCCGTTGAGGTCATGGAGGCTGCTCTGGCTGCCAACGACGGCAAGGAGTATGATCTGTCCATCTGCTGCGTGAACATCGAGTCCTGCGAGATGTCCGCTATCCTGCCCGTCCGCGACGACGGTCTGGTGTACTTCTTCTCCATGGCTACCTCCTTCACCAAGGCTGCCCTGGGCGCCGAGGGTATCGGCAAGGACGTTACCATGATCATCGGCAACGGTTACACCAAGAACCACGCGCAGATCACTCTGGACGTGCTGCGCGAGAACCCCAAGCTGCGCAAGCTGTTCGACGAGAAGTACTGCTAAACGAAACTGACCGAAGCTGGGTGTCCCCTTCGGGGGACTCCCAGCCTTTGGCGTACCTAAAACAACGATTTTTGTGAAGGAGAAACGACATGAAAACTCGCAATGGTCTGTTCGCTGACGTTCCTGAAAATCTGTGGAACGACTGGCATTGGCAGGTTGCCAACCGCGCTGAGACGATCGAAGATCTGAAAAAGTACATGACCCTGACCCCCGACGAGGAAGCCGGCGTTGCCAAGACCCTGGGCAAGCTGCGCATGGCCGTCACCCCCTACTATCTGTCCCTGATCGATCTGGACGATCCGTTTGATCCCATCCGCAAGATGGCTATCCCCCGCGCTGAGGAGCTGGAGTATGCCGACTATGAGGATGCCGATCCCCTGCACGAGGATACCGACTCCCCCACCCCCGGCCTGACCCACCGCTATCCTGACCGCGTGCTGCTGCTGATCACCGACCAGTGTTCCATGTACTGCCGTCACTGTACCCGTCGTCGTTTTGCCGGTCAGAACGACTGCGAAGTGCCTATGCAGCAGATCGACAAGTGCATCGATTATGTGGCCGCCCACCCCGAGGTCCGCGACGTGCTGCTGTCCGGCGGTGACTCCCTGATGGTCGAGGACGACACCCTGGAGTACATCATCAAGCGCGTGCGCGCCATCCCCCATGTGGAGATCGTGCGTCTGGGCTCCCGTACGCCCGTTGTGTGCCCCCAGCGTATCACCCCCGAGCTGTGCGCTATGCTGAAGAAGTATCACCCCGTGTGGCTGAACACCCACTTCAACACCCCCAAGGAGTTCACTCCCGAAGCCGCCAAGGCCTGCGCTATGCTGGCTGATGCCGGTATCCCCCTGGGTAACCAGTCCGTGCTGCTGGCCGGCGTGAACGATTGCTCTCACGTGATGATGGAGCTGGTCCACGGTCTGGTCAAGATGCGTGTGCGCCCCTATTATATCTATGCCTGCGATCCTTCCCTGGGTCTGAGCCACTTCCGTACCCCCGTGTCCAAGGGCATCGAGATCATGGAAGCCCTGCGCGGTCATACCTCCGGCTACTGCATCCCCACCTTCGTGGTCGACGCTCCCGGCGGCGGCGGCAAGACCCCCGTTATGCCCAACTACCTGATCTCCGAGACGCCTCGTAAGGTCATCCTGCGTAACTTTGAGGGCGTTATCACCTCTTACACCCAGCCCGAGCACTATGTTCAGGATTGCCACTGCGACGTCTGCACCGGCAAGAAGAAGGTAGAGAAGACCGGCGTGGCATGGGTCGCCGAAGGCACCAAGCAGCGCTATCTGGAGCCCACCAAGCTGCTGCGTAACGAGCGTCACGTCAAGAAGTAAGAGAGAGGAAAAACTATGGAAAGCAAACTCGGCTTGAATTTTGAGCTGGTCAACCGTGCCCGTGCCTCCGCCGCCAAGATCGCGGACGACACCCAGCACTTTATCGACCAGCACACCACCGTCACGGTGGAGCGTGCTGTTTGCCGTCTGCTGGGTATCGATGGCGTCAACGATATGGACGTTCCTCTGCCCAACGTGGTCGTTGACCACCTGATGGCAAACTCCCTGCTGCCCGTGGGTGCCGCGTGGGCTATCGGCAACGCTATGGTGGAGACCGGCAAGGATCCCCAGGGCGTGGCAGATGCCGTGAACAGCGGCGAGCTGGACCTGAGCAAGGTCCCCGCCCATTCCGACGCGGAGATCCGCGGCGCTATCACCCCCGTGGTGAACGCTACCGTGGAGCGCATCAACAAGAACGTCGCCAAGCGTAACAGCTACCTGAAGGCGTGGGGTGATAAGGAAGGCCCGTACCTGTACATCATCGTGGCTACCGGCAATATCTACGAGGATATCACGCAGGCCAAGGCCGGTGCCAAGCAGGGTGCCGACATCATCGCCGTCATCCGTACCACCGGTCAGTCCCTGCTGGACTACGTGCCTTACGGCGCGACCACCGAGGGTTTCGGCGGCACCTACGCCACGCAGGAGAACTTCCGCCTGATGCGCGCCGCACTGGACGAGGTGGGCGAGGAGCAGCACCGCTACATCCGGCTGTGCAACTACTGCTCCGGCCTGTGCATGCCCGAGATCGCCGCTATGGGCGCTCTGGAGCGTCTGGACGTCATGCTGAACGATGCGCTGTACGGCATCCTGTTCCGCGACATCAATATGCAGCGCACCATCGTGGACCAGTACTTCTCCCGTGTCATCAACGGCTATGCCGGCGTTATCATCAACACCGGTGAGGATAACTATCTGACCACCGATGACGCTATCACCGCGGCCCACACCGTGCTGGCCTCCCAGTTCATCAACGAGGCCTTTGCCAAGACCGCCGGTATGCGCGAGGAGCAGATGGGTCTGGGCCACGCGTTCGAGATGGATCCCGCCGTGGAGGATACGTTCCTGTACGAGCTGGCGCAGGCCCAGATGGCCCGCGAGATCTTCCCCAACGCGCCCCTGAAGTATATGCCTCCCACGAAGTTCATGACCGGCAACATCTTCCGCGGTCACATTCAGGACGCCCTGTTCAACATGGTGACCATCCTGACCAACCAAAAGCTGTGCCTGCTGGGCATGATGACCGAGGCCATCCACACCCCGTTCATGTCCGACCGTGCGCTGTCCATTGAGAACGCGCAGTACATCTTCCGCACCATGAAGGATCTGGGCGATGAGCTGACCTATAAAGAGGGCGGCATCATCCGTACCCGCGCCAACGAGGTGCTGACCAAGGCCACCGACCTGCTCTCCGAGATCGAGAAGCTGGGCCTGTTCACCACCATCGAGAAGGGCATCTTCGCCGACGTGAAGCGCCCCAAGGACGGCGGCAAGGGCCTGGCCGGCGTGGTCATCAAGGACGACAAATACTTCAACCCGTTCATTGAAGTCATGAAAGGCAAGGTGGGAGCATGAGCAGCGGACTGTATAATACCCATAAGATCGATTTCGATACAACGCTGGATCTGACCCGCCTGAAGCCCTATGGCGACACCATGAACGACGGTAAGGTACAGACCAGCTTCACCCTGCCCATCAAGGATGATGAGCGCGGTGAGGAGGCTGCCCGCCAGATCGCCAAGAAGATGGGTCTTGAGGAGCCCAACGTGGCCTATCACACCGCGCTGGACAAGGAGTTCACCTTCTATGTGGTCTATGGCAGTTGCGTACACTCCGTGAACTACGAGGATATCCATGTTATTACTGTGGAGTCCGACGTGATGAGCATGGAGGATACCAATGAGTACATCAAAGAGCACATCGGCCGCAAGGTCGTGATGGTGGGTGCCTCCACCGGCACCGACGCTCACACCGTGGGTATCGACGCTATCATGAACCGCAAGGGCTTCGCCGGCCACTACGGCCTGGAGCGTTATGAGATGATCGAGGCCTATAACCTGGGCTCTCAGGTTCCCAACGAGGAATTCATCAAGAAGGCGCTGGAGCTGCACGCGGACGTGCTGCTGGTCAGCCAGACCGTTACCCAGAAGGATGTACACATCCAGAACCTGACCAACCTCATCGAGCTGCTGGAGGCCGAGGGCCTGCGCGACAAGTTCGTCGTATGCTGCGGCGGTCCCCGCATCACCCATGAGCTGGCCAAGGAGCTGGGCTTTGACGCCGGTTTCGGCGCCGGCAAGTATGCCGACGACGTGGCGTCCTTCGCCGTGACCGAAATGGTCAAGCGCGGCATGAAGTAAAACCATACGGCACCACTGGGTCAACTGCATAGGCAGATGGCCCAGTGGTTGCTGTCATAAAAAAGTAGGAGGAACAGAAATGGCAAAGAAACCTGTATTGACTGCCAAGGAAGCGGCGGCCATGATTCCCGACGGCGCCACGATTATGTGCGGCGGCTTCCTGGCTTGCGGCCAGGCCCGCGCTATCGTCAAGGAGCTGGTGGCCCTGGGCACGAAGGACCTGACCCTGATCGCCAACGATATGGGCCGCGCGACTGGCCCCATGGGCGAGGAGTTCTTCGGCATCGCGGAGCTGATCCACAACCATCAGGTCAAGCGCGTCATCGCCACCCATGTGGGCATGACCCCCGAGGTGGGCCAGCAGAACACCGAGGGTACACTGGAGGTCAATCTGCTGCCCCAGGGTACCCTGGCTGAGTGCATCCGCGCCGGCGGCGCCGGTCTGGGC
>ENA-OURV01003326-OURV01003326.1-human-gut-metagenome-genome-assembly--contig:-NODE-3326-length-10249-cov-19.049539_pt1 | contig 10249 bp, 7 predicted proteins | sample MGYA00242141_ERZ509072 | MGnify/ENA primary metagenome ERZ509072 (study PRJEB26280, sample SAMEA2338763) | human gut metagenome | biome: human gut; feature: human-associated habitat; material: faeces... | reverse complement strand
GTACCCAGCTCACCAAAGAGAAAGGCGTGCTGGACGAGTACACGATCAACCAGCTATACATATCCATGAAAAAAGAATCCGTATCCATGCCCACGGCAAAACTCACCGGGGAGAAAAGGATTCCCGATACGGAGACGGATATCCGGGAAATATCATACACGATCATGAAAGACGGGGAAGAAATGACGTATTTCAAACGATTTATCTTCCGGGACAATTGCATGTACCAACTCACGATAGGCGGAAAAACCGAGGATCTGGAAGAACTCAACAGCCAGCGAGATAAATTTTTCAATTCTGTCAAATTCGATCAAAACATACGCAAATAAACAGATTAGAATATAATATCATGAAAAGTATTATTATCACCTTGACATTATTATGTAGTTTTTTCTTTTTTTCTCAGGCAGAAAAAACGAATCCGACCGATACCATAAAGAATGTACATCTTCGGGAGAAAGGAGAAGCCTGGAAAACACAAGTGCTAAGTGATCCTCTACATAGTAGAGTTTATCAACGTAGCCAAAATCCGCGTTTCCGAGGACACTGGAGTGGTTTCAACCTGGGCTTTGCCGATTTCTCCGTCAGCAACAAACTGGGCGATGCGGGTGACTATCTAGAGCTGGAACGCAAGAATTCGCTTGTCATGCAATTCAACATGTTCCAGTACAGCATGCGCCTCAACAAGCTAAACAACATCGGTTTAGTTACCGGGCTGGGATTAGAGTATCAACGTTTCCGCTTTGCTAACAAAAACAGCATTAAACGTGGTGACGGCGGACAAATCTACCCGGTGGAAATCGAAAATGTCAAAAAGAGTTCCTTCAAGAACCTTTATTTAACCGTGCCTCTTATCTTCGAATGGCAATTCCCGGCCAAGCAATACCAACGAGCCTACGTGGCAGCCGGAGTGATGGGCGGTTTAAGACTACATACCAAGACAAAGATCGTTTACAAGAATGAAAACGGTGATACCCGTCGTATGAAAAATTCCGGCAATTATAGCATGAATCCGGTGAAAGCCGATGCCGTGGTTCGTATCGGGTATTGCAAACTGGCATTATGGGGAAGTTACACCCTTACGAACATGATGGAAAAGAGCAAAGCTCCGGAAATCCACCCGTACACGATTGGATTTGGGGTAAATTTCTAAGTTATCATCTTTACAAATAAAGCAAGAGGGTATAATTTATTCGTAAATTAATACCCTCTTTTGCACGCACCTAAAAAATCATTTCCTTTTTAACAACTCCCCGATTCTCTTTTGCAATTCTGTTCCTTTCAAGTCCTTGGCAATAATCTTATTCTCCCCATCCAGCAAGATGCTAAAAGGAACTGTTTTTACATGATAACGGTTAAAAACAACCGAATTTCGATCAACTCCTTGTTTCCAAAACATTCCATCCATATGGATGGCCTTTTCCCAGACCTGTACATTCTGATCCCGGGAAATACTTATGATTTCCAATCCTCGCAAATGATATTTCTGGTAAATATCAAGAAGATTCACGTTTTCCTCACGACAAAGAGGATCCGTGGACTCCCAGAAAACAACCAGTTTCAATTTACCTTTTATGGGATACAAGGAAAGAGAATCTCCGACCTGCGTGGTAACGGTGAAATCCGGTACAACATACCCTTCCTCAAATTGTTCCATATCAGCAATAAGTTCCGCAACGAAATGTCCGGGGATCGTTGCTTTTGCAGAATCTCCCAATAATCCATAACGAATTTTCAAAGATTCCAATTCAAATTGTCTCGCTCCAACCGCAACAACATAAGCCGCGACATACGAATCTGCATATTGTTTTAATAACTGCTCCTCTTCTTGTCGAGCATTAATAACTGCTTCTTCAAACTGTTTTCTCAATGTTTGCATCCGGTTCTTATTACCCGTTTGCTCCGCTTGCTGAAACTCTTGCTGAATCCGATTTTGAGTTTGCAAAAGTTTCATATTATTACGACTGAACAAGTTAAAGATTTCCTGTTGCTTTCCACCTTGTATCAACGCTCCAGTACTACTTATGTTCACCATAAAATTAACATCAGCACGCAATATGTTCACCAGTTGAATGGGTTTGTCCACCACCACGCCTTTCGGCACATACAGCATAAAGCCATCCTGGGCAAAAGTAGTATTGAAGGCGGTCACACCATCCTTGGAAGTATCTGCCAACTTGCCATAATACTGCTTGACCAAAGCCGGATATTGTTCAGACAACTCTTTCAAGCTGCCAAGCAACACTCCTTCCGGCAATTGTGCCTTCGGCAAAGCCTTACGATAAAAAGCATCGTTTACTACAAAATAAAGAGCGGTACTCATATTAGGTACATCGCACTTGAACACTTCATACGGATTCACCGGAATGTCGAGTCTGTTCAAATTCAAACCATAATCCGGCTCGAACAACTTGCTCACATCCGTATATTTATACTTCTCCTGTTTGCGGGTAGGGAAACCTAATTTTTCGAAATCTGCGAAAGCTTGCGCACGGGGAGCGTTCAGCACCTCGGCACTATGCCGGCAAATCATCGCCTCACATTGAGAAAAGAGATCAATATATTGTTGTTCTGCTCTCATAATCACTTTCTTCTTTAGGCATCAAATTATTATTCTCCCAACTCGGCTTTTATCCAGTCGTAACCACGCTCTTCCAGTTCCAAAGCCAATTCAGGACCCGCAGTCTTCACAATACGTCCTTTATACAATACATGTACAATATCGGGTTTGATATAATCCAGCAACCGTTGATAGTGCGTAATGACGATACAACTTGTTTCGGGAGTCTTCAGTTTGTTCACACCCTCGGCTACAATACGCAACGCATCAATATCAAGACCGGAATCCGTTTCATCCAAAATGCTCAACTTAGGTTCCAGCATAGCCATCTGGAAGATCTCATTGCGCTTCTTCTCACCACCGCTGAATCCCTCGTTTACCGAACGGTTTGCCAATTTATTATCCAATTCCACCACAGCCCGCTTCTCGCGCATCAGCTTCAAGAACTCACTGGCTGTCAATGCAGGGAGGCCTTTATATTTACGCTGCTCGTTTACCGCCGCACGCATAAAGTTCACCATACTGACTCCGGGAATCTCCACCGGATATTGGAAAGACAAAAACAGACCTTCATGACTGCGATCCTCAGGACTCAAAGCCAACAAATCTTTTCCTTCAAAAGTCACCGAACCTTTCGTTACCTCAAAAGCCGGATTGCCTACCAACACAGACGAAAGGGTACTCTTTCCGGAACCGTTGGGTCCCATAATAGCATGAACTTCACCTTTCTTTATGCTTAGATTAATACCTTTCAATATTTCTTTGCCATTGACACTGGCATGTAAGTCTTTTATCTCTAACATAATTCTATTAAATTCTTAGTTCTTCATTTATCCTACACTTCCCTCTAGAGAAATAGCCAGCAGTTTCTGTGCCTCCACCGCAAACTCCATTGGAAGTTTATTCAGTACTTCTTTTGCATATCCATTGACAATCAACCCAATAGCATCTTCTGTAGGAATACCGCGCTGATTGCAATAAAACAACTGGTCTTCGCTGATCTTGCTGGTTGTCGCCTCATGTTCCACCACAGCTGTCTCGTTATGAATATCCATATATGGGAATGTATGAGCACCACACTGGCTCCCCAGCAACAAAGAATCACACTGACTGTAATTACGGGCATTGTCTGCTTTCTGAGCCACACGTACCAGACCACGATAAGAGTTCTGGCTCTTTCCGGCACTGATTCCTTTACTAACAATGGTACTACGGGTATTTCTGCCTAAATGAATCATTTTAGTCCCCGTATCAGCCTGCTGATAGTTATTCGTTACTGCCACCGAATAGAATTCAGCAGTAGAATTATCTCCACTCAGGATACAACTGGGATATTTCCAAGTAATGGCCGATCCGGTTTCCACCTGTGTCCAGCTTAATTTGCTATCCACTCCTTTGCAATGACCGCGTTTTGTCACAAAGTTATATACTCCTCCTTTGCCTTCGGCATCTCCCGGATACCAGTTCTGTACGGTAGAATATTTCACTTCCGCACGGTCGTGCACCACAATCTCCACTATGGCCGCATGTAATTGGTTCTCATCCCGCATAGGGGCCGTACATCCTTCCAGATAAGAAACATAACTATCATCATCCGCAACAATCAGTGTACGCTCAAACTGACCGGTATTGGCTGCATTGATACGGAAATAAGTGGAGAGTTCCATAGGACAACGCACTCCTTTCGGAATATATACAAACGATCCGTCACTGAATACTGCCGAGTTCAAGGCTGCAAAGAAATTATCCCGCGGCCCGACCACCGAACCCAGATATTTCTTCACCAAATCGGGATGCTCACGCACCGCTTCACTGAACGAACAAAAAATAATCCCTTTTTCCAACAAGGTTTCTTTAAATGTAGTCTTGACGGATACAGAGTCCATGACAGCATCTACTGCCATACCGCTCAACGCCATTTGCTCCTCCAAAGGAATACCTAATTTATTGAAAGTTTTAATCAACTCAGGATCTACCTCATCCATACTTTTCGGTCCTTCTTTTTTCTTTGTAGGGTCCGCATAATAGGATATAGCCTGATAATCTATTTCAGGGATAGTGAGGTGTGCCCATGCAGGCATCTCCATGGTCAACCAGTAGCGGTATGCTTTCAGGCGAAACTCCAGCAACCACTCCGGCTCGTTCTTCTTTGCAGAAATCAAGCGGATAACATCCTCATTCAATCCCCTTTCTATAATATCTGTGTGAACTTCTGTGGTGAAGCCATATTTGTACTTCTCCTGCGTCAGTTCTTTCACATATTTATTGGGTTCTTCTTGCATATCTATCTTATATTTCTATTAATTGTTCTGTTACATTCTTAAATACCGGAAAAAAGATACCGGACAAGTCCCTCATAGAATAATATAACACTGATTCCTTCTTTTTTGTTGCACTGATCATCTCATTGTTCGGATCTATATATTCTATCACATGAATAGCTAACCCTATCAGTATCATATACTTCAATGCTCCCAATCCGCTGCCTAACCAACGGTTCAGCCATCCCAGGTGCACAGCATCCAATGCTTTTGTCAACAAAGAGGCGACGAACGCAAAACCTAAAGGTACAGCTATCCAGATCAATATAAAAGCCAAGACCTGTGCTACAGTCGTCGAAGTACCTAGAACCGGCGCCAACCTTTCGGCAACAATGCCAAACAAGGCACGAGCCATCAGCAATCCGGCTATCAACCCTACAATAGACGCCATCTGCTTCACAAATCCTTTTATTAATCCCATAATGACACCCACACCAATCATAGCCAATATAATAATATCTATTGTCGCCATCTTTATCGTTATTACAAAAAGCAGTAATGCCATTCTGAACAAAGCGAAGAATCTGCCAGCCCACGCGCTGGGCGAGGTGCCAGATCCTTCGCTATGCTCAGGATGACATTACCATCTATATTCTCAGACTTCAGTGTATTACAAAGTCTGTTTAACCTCTACTTCTTCGTAAGCTTCAATAATATCACCGACCTTGATATCGTTACAGTTTGTCAGACTGATACCACATTCAAAGTTAGTACCTACTTCTTTCACATCATCCTTGAAACGCTTCAAAGCATTGATAGCACCGGTAAAGACTACAATACCATCACGAATCAAGCGTGCCTTATCAGAACGTTTCACCTTACCTGTCTTCACCATAGCACCGGCAACCAAACCGACCTTGGTAATATTGAAGACTTCACGCACTTCGATGGTTGCAGTAATCTGTTCCTTCAAAGTAGGTGCCAGCATACCTTCCATAGCAGCCTTCACTTCTTCAATCGCATCATAGATAACAGAATATTTGCGGATATCCACACCCTCCTGCTCAGCCAGTTTGCCGGCAGAACTTGAAGGACGAACCTGGAAACCTACAATAATAGCATCTGATGCAGCAGCCAAAGTCACATCCGACTCGGAAATCTGACCGACACCTTTGTGGATCACATTAACCTGTACCTGTTCTGTAGACAGTTTTATCAATGAGTCGCTCAACGCTTCGACAGAACCGTCCACGTCACCTTTAACAATCACATTCAGCTCATGGAAATCACCCAAAGCCAAACGACGGCCCACTTCATCCAATGTCAGCAGTTTCTGAGTACGCAAGCCCTGCTCACGCTGCAACTGTTCACGCTTGTTGGCAATGTCACGAGCCTCTTGTTCCGTATCAATCACATGGAAAGTATCACCTGCCGCAGGAGCACCGTTCAGTCCCAGAATCAATACCGGTTCGGAAGGACCGGCCTCCTTGATGCGCTGGTTACGTTCATTAAACATGGCTTTCACCTTACCATAACTAGTACCAGCCAAGACTATATCGCCCATTTTCAGCGTACCGTTTGCCACCAACATAGTAGCCACATAACCGCGTCCCTTATCCAACGACGATTCAATGATAGAACCGGTTGCCTTGCGGTCGGGATTAGCCTTCAAATCCAACATTTCAGCTTCCAGCAATACTTTTTCCAACAAATCGTGTACACCTGTACCTTTCTTTGCCGAAATATCTTGCGACTGATACTTACCACCCCACTCTTCCACCAGGAAGTTCATGGCAGCCAGTTCTTCCTTAATCTTATCCGGATTGGCGTGCGGCTTATCCACCTTATTAATAGCAAATACGATAGGCACACCGGCAGCCATAGCATGATTAATCGCCTCTTTGGTCTGCGGCATCACATTATCATCGGCAGCTACAATAATAATAGCAATATCCGTCACTTTCGCACCACGGGCACGCATGGCGGTAAATGCCTCGTGACCAGGAGTATCCAAGAATGTAATATGACGTCCGTCTTCCAATTTCACATTGTAAGCACCGATATGCTGGGTGATACCACCTGCCTCACCGGCAATTACATTTGCTTTACGAATATAGTCCAGTAATGAAGTCTTACCATGGTCAACATGTCCCATTACTGTCACAATCGGAGCACGCGGCTGCAAATCTTCTTCGTTATCTTCCTCTTCTGTAATAGCCTGTGCTACCTCAGCACTTACATATTCTGTCTTGTATCCGAATTCTTCCGCTACCAGGTTGATTGTCTCGGCATCCAGACGCTGATTGATAGAGACCATGATACCGATACTCATACAAGTAGCGATAACCTGAGTAACAGGAATATCCATCATACTTGCCAATTCGTTCGCAGTAACGAACTCGGTCAGTTTCAATATTTTGCTATCTTCCTGTTCCATCTCCTCCTGTTCCATCAGGCGGTTCTGAACATTTTCACGTTTCTCCTTACGATACTTGGCAGCCTTGTTCTTAGTCTTGTTAGTCAGACGTGCCAATGTTTCCTTAACCTGCTTTGCCACATCTTCATCACTAACTTCCGCTTTTACAACAGGTTTCTTGAAACGGTCTTTATTAAATTTGCCTCCACCCTGATTGTTATTGCCATTAGGTTTGGAGTTATTGTTCCTATTCGGTCTGTTAGCGTTATCGTTACGTTGGTTATTATTAGATGCTCCTCCAGCATTTGTTGTACCGGCAGCATTTATATCCACACGTTCCTTATTTATTCTATTGCGTTTTTTCTTCTTTGCGGCATCATCGTTAACCGAGTTTTTAGAAATCTTATCGTCTCCCTTACGGATTTCTTTGATAATAGCATCCTTCATCAGTTTACGCTGTTCCTGACGCTGCTTATCTTTCTCTTCTCTCTCTTTCCGTTTTTCTTCCTTCGATTTCTTTTTCGGACGGGTAGACTGATTCAATGCAGCCAGATCAATCTGACCTACTACATTAATTTTCGATTTAAATTCAGTAGGACGAATTTTAAATACATCGTCTTCTTCTTTTTCCTGAACGGGTGCTGCTTCGGGTGTTTCTTTTTCCATCTCTTTCACCTGGGGTGTCTTTTCTTCCGTCTTTTCAATTTTAGGCTCTTTCTTCTCTTCCAGAACTGGAGCAGGAGCAGGTTGAGGAGCAGGTTCCGGTTTCTTTTCCTCTACCACCACAGGCTTCGGCGTTTCCTTCTCGGGTTGGGGAGTTTCCTTCCTCTCAACCACCTTTTCCACCACGGGTTCTGCTTTCGGAGTTTGTTCAATAACTTTCGCAGCTGGTTCTACAACCTTTGGCGCAGTTTTCTTGTTCAAATTGTCCAGATCTATTTTACCCACTTGCTTCAGTTTGGGGCGTGCCTCTTCAGGAATAACAGTTTTCACCACCTCTTCTTTCTCTTTCTTAGATTCAAAACCTTCGATAGAGATAGAAGCTTTGTTGCGGTCCTTGTTCTGTCTTTCCTGACTAAATTTTTCAGACTCTATTTTTAAATTTTTATCTGTGCTGAACTCTTTCACAAGTACAGCATATTGTTCTTCGGTAATTTTCGCATTAGGACTAGCCTCAATGGTATAGCCCTTCTTCTGCAAGAATTCAACTACCGTCGTTATTCCTACATTTAAATCTCTTGTTACTTTGTTCAGTCTAATCGTCATACTCGTTTTTTAATTATTAACTACGAGCCGGGACTGAAGAGTTACTCTTCAAATTCAGCTCTTAAAACTCTCAACACGTCATCAACCGTGTTTTCTTCCAGGTCCGCTTTTTCTATCAACATCTCGCGCGGAGCATTCAATACAGCCTTGGCTGTATCCAATCCAATATTCTTGATGGCTGTGATAACCCACTCATCAATTTCATCCTTGAATTCATCAAGGTAGATATCCTCATCCATCGCGCTCTCATCCAATTCGCGGTACACATCAATCGTATATTCGGTAAGCATACTGGCGAGTTTGATATTCATTCCCCCCTTACCGATTGCCAAAGACACTTCTTCCGGTTTCAGATATACTTCTGCTTTTTTCTCCTCTTCGTGCAACACAATAGAAGAAATCTTAGCCGGACTCAACGCACGCTGAATGAACAACTGAATGTTAGAAGTATAGTTGATCACGTCGATATTTTCATTACGCAACTCACGCACAATACCGTGGATACGTGATCCTTTTACACCTACGCAGGCACCTACCGGGTCTATACGGTCGTCATACGACTCAACTGCTATCTTAGCACGTTCTCCGGGAATGCGCGCAATCTTCTTGATAGTGATCAACCCATCATTGATTTCGGGTACTTCCATTTCAAACAGGCGTTGCAAGAACACAGGTGAAGTACGGCTCAGAATAATCTTCGGATTATTATTTTTATTATCTACACGGGCCACTACGGCACGGGCAGTTTCGCCTTTACGGTAGAAGTCACTCGGAATCTGTTCAGTCTTGGGCAAAAGCAGTTCGTTGCCTTCATCATCCAGCAACAACATTTCTTTCTTCCATATCTGATAGACTTCCGCACTGATTACAGTACCCACCCTATCAATATATTTATTATACAAGCTATCTTTCTCCAGTTCTAAAATCTTCGATGCCAGTGTCTGACGCAAGTTCAGAATGGCACGGCGGCCAAACTTGGCAAAGATTACTTCATCGGTCACTTCCTCACCCACCTCATAAGACGCATCAATTTTCTGTGCCTCGGTCAATGAGATCTGCATATTGGGATTCGTCAAATCCTCATCTGCTACAACTTCACGGTTACGCCATATTTCAAAATCTCCCTTGTCAGGGTTCACAATAACGTCGTAATTTTCATCAGTGCCAAACATTTTCGCGATCACACTACGGAAAGACTCTTCGAGTACACTCACCATAGTTGTTCTATCAATATTCTTTAATTCCTTAAATTCCGAAAATGTATCAATCAAGCTGATTGTTTCTTCTTTTTTGGCCATAATTATTTAAAACTAATTAAGTATTTAGTGTATTTTATCTCATCATATGCAAAAGTAATATCCTCCTCTACCAGTTTGGGGCGTTTGGCTCCTTCCGGTTTCACTTTCTTTTCAATGGTTACGGTAAAGTTCTCTTCATTTGCATCCTTCAATACACCTTCCAGCTTCTTTCCCTCTTTAGTCAGGATTTCCACCTCCTTACCAATGTGTATCAAGTACTGTTGCAATACCTTGAAAGGTTGTCCTATACCGGCCGAACCCACTTCCAGTTCATAATCCTCTTCTTCACGGTCCAGTTTAGACTCAATATAGCGGCTAAGTTCTACACAATCGTCAATCCATACTCCCTCGGCATGGTCAATTTCTACCACAATTTTGTCATCCGGGCTCACCGTGACATCTACCAAAAAGTAATCTTTACCTTCCAGCCACTCGTCAACAATCCGGG
>ENA-OURV01003325-OURV01003325.1-human-gut-metagenome-genome-assembly--contig:-NODE-3325-length-10250-cov-2.930652_pt1 | contig 10250 bp, 13 predicted proteins | sample MGYA00242141_ERZ509072 | MGnify/ENA primary metagenome ERZ509072 (study PRJEB26280, sample SAMEA2338763) | human gut metagenome | biome: human gut; feature: human-associated habitat; material: faeces... | reverse complement strand
GGGTGCATTTTGCAGGTTTCATAAAAAAATACCCCTTTAAAAAAATTTAAAGCGGGGCGAAAAAAAGGTATGAAAAAAAGCCTTTTCCCATCCGGACTTTACCGTCGGTGCGGGAGTTCCACCCGCTCGGCGCTTTGAAAAGCGTTCATGGACTGTCACCATCGGTAAGGAATTTCACCTTGCCCCAAAGAACTTTAACTTGATGCGAATATACACCTTTTCTGCGGCTTTGTCAAGCGTTTGAACAAAAAAATACGACCTTTTTCGGTCGTATTTTTTTAAGCGTTGTTGGAGTAAGAATAATCCTTTTTCGCTCTTCTTGCCGAGCCTGCGAAACAAAGCCACACTATCATGTAAATTGCGGCAAGTCCCACGAGAATATACACGACGGTCGCAAGCCAAGGCACCATCGCAAATACCCAGTCCACGACGTTGAAGTTGAAAATACCGACAACCATCCAGTTGAGACCGCCGATAATAACCAGAATCAACGCAATAATCGACCAAACATTTTTCATTTTCAGCCTCCTAACTGCTTTTAGTTTGCGCACTGCGGTTTTTTTTATGTATTGAGTTGACAAACAACAAAAAAAAGTTCAGAATTGACTGCGTTATGAAGCTGAACGTCACAAAATACATTTGTTACAACGCGTTCATAGCCTGCGTTTACTTGGCGCTCGTCTATATTTTTCAATTTATGAGCTTCGGCGCAATCCAATTCCGCATTGCCGAAGCCATGACCATTCTGCCCTCCCTGTTTCCTTTTTCGGTGGCGGGACTGACAATCGGCTGTTTCTTGTCCAATTTTATGAGCGTATGGGGTTGGTCAGACCTTGTTTTCGGCACGCTCTGCACTCTTGTCGCGGGACTGATAACATCGAAAATCAAAAATCCCTTTCTCGCGGCGCTTCCGCCCGTGCTGATAAACTCCTTCGGTCTGCCGTTGGTATGGCTTTTGCTCGGCGGAGAGACGGTTTATTGGATAAACGTCCTGCGGATGCTGCTCGGTCAGGCGGTCGTGCTGTACGCCGTCGGGGTGCCCGTATACTATCTCGCGAAAAGAAATCTGTCCGCACTGATACAGCCAGAAAAGGACAAAAAAGAAGAATAACGACGAAAGGGACGGTTTTCCGTCCCTTTTTCAATGAGTTTCTCCCGCGCGGGAAAAATCTATTTCAAAGCTCGTACCCTCTCCGAGCCTGCTTTCCACGTTGAGCCTCCAGCCGGCTCTGCGGCACAGCTTTTTGACTATCGCAAGCCCCAGAAAAAAGCCGCCCCCGCTGCCGCCGTGCGACGTATCCACAGTGTAAAACCTGTCGAAAATTCTCGGCAGATTTTCTTCGCTTATGCCTATACCCGTGTCGGACACAAGCAGCTTTTCATGCGTCAGCATGACAAAAATGCTTCCGTTTTGCCTGTTGTAACGAATGGCGTTGCTGATAAGGTTGTTTACCACCTCCGTCAGCCTTTCCCGACGGGACATTATTTTCACGTCGGGCGCTATGTCCTTTGAAAAGATTATGTTTTTCTCCGCTATCGCGGGAGCAAAGGAATCCGTCGCCTGTTCGAGCAGCTCGGAAAGATTGACTTCATAGTCGGGCAGCTCGTCGTTGTCCAAAGCGGAAAAATTTATTATGCTTTTTATCAACGCGGCAAGCCGCTTGCTCTGTTCTATGATTATATCCGCGCTCTTTGCGCATTTTTCCGGCGGGAGACCGTTTTTAATCAGTTCCGCAAAGCCGCTTATGCTTGTCAGAGGGGTATTCATTTCGTGCGTCACGTTTGCGATAAAGTCGTTTTTAGAGCGTTCGGCGCGCTTTGTTTCGGTTACGTCCGTTATCAAAAGCACGTTTGCGTCCTCCGTCGGATTGAAACGCAAAGCATAGTCGCGCCCGTTGAACGCGCGGTAAAGCAAAGCGTTTTCACGGCTTGAAATAACTTCCGAAACCTCTTCGTCGCTGTAAAACAAAGCGATGTAGTTTTCCCCGTCGTAGTAGTCGAGCAGTTTGGTCGCCGTGCGGTTGATTAAAACTATATCCGATTTGTCGCGGAAAATGACTATCCCGTGCTCCATGTTGTCAAGTATAAGATTTTCCAGCTTTCTGTCGTTTTCCAGCTTCTTTATCTTGTCGTCAATGCGCCTGTTCATATCCGACATGATGTCCGCCAAGGGTTTAAGCTCGGCATAGCTCGTTTTTATATCCGTGTTTCCCGTCTTTGCAGCCTGTTCGGTAAGCCGCTCCACGGGTTTAAGAAAAAAGCCCGTGGCAAGCCAGGTGAACAACAGGCACACCGCAACGTCGGCGACGGCAAACCAGACAAGCGTCGGCACGGCGTCCGCAAACACCGCCCACTGAGAGGACGCGCTTATCGAAACGCGCACCAGCAAATCGTCGAATTTCTGACAGAGGTAAATACTGTTTTCTCCGAGAGTCTGACTTTTTCTCACGGCAAAGCCGCGACCGTCTTTCAACGCCGCAATTACTTCCTCTCTGTCCGCATGGTTCTGCGTCACGTCCCCCTTTTCGCTGTCGGCGAGCACATCGCCGTCAAGCGCCATAAAGGTCACGCGGGCGCCGTCAAGCGCGGCGGAAAACCTTTCCGCCCCCGTTTCGTCGGGCGGATAAAGTTCCCTGTCGTAAAAATTCATAAAGGTTGAAAGATGCTCTTTTCCGTATTCGACGGAATTTGCATAGTAAATGTTGGTGGACACCAACGAAAATACAAGCAGTCCGACGATTGTTATCAAAAGAGACACCCAAAGAATTCTTTTTCTCATTTCAGCACTTCGGATTTGCCCAGCTTGTATCCCACTCCGAACACCGTTTCTATGTTGTGCACGCCCAGCTTCCTTAACCGCGCGATGTGGTTGTCCACGGTACGCGTTTCTCCCTCGTCGTATCCCCACACGGCGTCGAGGATGGCGTCGCGGCTCAACGCCCTGCCCTCGTTGCGCATGAGAAACCTGAGCAGATGAAACTCCTTGTTGTTAAGCTCCACTGTCCTGCCGTCAATGGAAACCGACATGGATTTTTCGTCCAGACTGATGTTTCCGCATACCAAAACGTCGCTGACAGCCTGCTTGCGCAGCGCTACGTTGACGCGGGCGGTAAGCTCCAAAACTCCGAAAGGCTTGGAAATATAGTCGTCCGCGCCCAGATTAAGTCCCTTTACCTTGTCGGACTCCTGCCCCAACGCGCTGAGCATGATGCAGGCGACCTGAGGATAGCTCTGTTTGAGCTTTTTGAGCACGTCCAGCCCACTGCCGTCGGGCAGCATAATATCCAAAAGAGCCACCGCGGGCAGGTGTTGATTCAACGCGGCATTGAAATCCGCCACGGTGTTGAAACATACCGTGTCTATGTCCGCCATTTCCAGCGCGCACCGTACAAGCTCGCAGATACTTTTGTCGTCTTCCAGCAAAAAAACCGTTCCTTTCATTCGAGTTTCCTCACATTTCTATCGAGTGGGCAATGTAAGTAAGGTGGTCGGCGGCGCGTTCGAGGTTGCCCACAAGATTGATGAACACTCCGCTTGACGCGGGCTGACATTTACCCTCGTTGAGCCTGCGTATGTGGTTGGTAATAAGCTGCTTTCTCGCCTTGTCGATTTCCTCCTCCGTTTCGTCGACGCGCGCCAGCAGCAGACGGTTTCTCTGCGTAAAACACTCCGCAGTGTGCTCGTAAAGCTCGTTTATTTTGACAAACATTGCTTTGAGCGCGCCAATCACTTCGTCGGAGAAAACGAGCTTGTCGGCAATCACGCTGTCGGTATATTTGGTTATGTTGTCCGCCAGCTCGGATATACGCATTATGTCGCCCAACACATAGTGAAAGGCGGCTATGGTTTTTTCGTCGGCGTAAGTCACGTCGCGCGCCGACAACTCCACCAGAAAATCCTGTATGCTCTTGTTTATTTCCTCTACCTCGGCGCAAATTTCCTTTACGTTCCTTTTACCCGCCCCGTCCTTGGCTATAAATGCCTCGAATGCGGCGGTAAGACCGTTCATGGACAGCCCGCACATACGGGCGGTTTCCTTGACCGTCTGATTCATCGCCACCGCGGGAGTGTTGAGAATACGCTCGTCGAGAAAGGTCTGAGAAACAGCCGCCTTTGTTTTGTTCTTTTTGTCTCTGATAATAAAAATGGAAATTTTGACAAACACCTTTGCCAGAGGCAAAAACAGCGCCGTGCACACTACGTTGAAAAACGTGTGGAACATGGCTATCTGCGTCGCGGGCATTGTTCCGAACGAACGCAGAATGAAGGACAATCTGGACAAAAACCTTATGCTTGCGACAGCCCTTTCTCCCGTTGTGGGCTACGACCGTGCGGCTTTTATTGTCAAAACCGCGCGAAAAGAGGGATTGACGCTCAAACAGGCGGCGCTTAAACTTGGATTTCTCACGGAGGAGCAGTTCGACAAGGCGATTGAAAAAGCCACGCAGCCGCAATAAGGCGAAAAAAACGCTGAAACAACTCGGATATAAATTCGTTGACTTACTTTGATATGTGTGGTAAGATAACTGCAAAGACGGTATTAAAGTTCTGCCCGAAATGACGTCCGCCTGAAAAATTTAACCCGATTTTTACGTCTGTTTACCGCAACCGACCGTTTTGGTTTGTGTTGCGGTTTTTATTTGATTTAAATCGCGTCGGGGGAGCGTAAAGGATTTTGCGCGACGGGATTTGGTTTATCTGATTAAAAATTCAGGGAGGAGGCTAAATGAACAAAATAAAAATAAAGTCGATTGTCGCGTTAGTTCTTTTGTTTTCGCTGTGTATATGTTTTATTTGGGGGCATGCGCGTCAGGCAAGCGACTATACGACAGAACAACATATTCAGCGGATGTCCGAGCGGATAGAAAAAAGATTTATGGCGGAGGACAATGGCAAACGGACGGGCTTTGAAATAAAACCGCTTTATAACGAAAATGGGATGCTGAATATTTTTTTGGTGGAATTTGAGCCTTACGGTTATTTATATGTTCATGCGGGCGACGAGTTGAACAAAGTTTTCGGTTGGTTGGGAATGAGCACAAGTATGTACACATTATCCAACTCAACAATTACACGCACTTGGAGTCCTTATACTTTAAATTCAACTACATCCGAGCAAGAGTGGATTTTGGATGAAGATGGAAACAAAATAGTTTACGACAGAAGTCCGTTTTATGTAGCGAATGCAGGCAACGCTAAGTATTATCTTTTAGAAAGTGAAGACTGTTATTATATACCGGCAATCAAAACAGGAGAAGATTTTGTCAATTTGATTTCAGGTGAAAAATTCCCTTTTCAAAGCGGTCAACCGGAAACTGCGCAGGCATGTGAATGCATATATTTCATTGGTAAAAAATATTTTGATTTATGATTCGACAATAAAATTAAAACAGAGGGAGAAAGTATATGAATAAAAAAATAAACAAAGTAAAGTCGATTGTTGCGGCAGCTCTTTTACTGTTGCTGTGTATGTGTTTTCTGTGCGGGTGTACCCCCGAAGAAAAAGAAGCAATCAACGTCAAATACGAAATACGTTACAGCGGAAGCTATTGTAAAGCAAATTATAGTAACTATTACAGAGGCGAAAGTTCTATAAAATTTCTTGAATATCTGATAATTTATTGTAGCCGCGTAAATATTACTGCATTTGAAGAAAGTATCGAAGAAGATAGCGAAAGAGAATTAAACCAAATTTTACGGAGCTATGACGAAGACTTTTTTGATAAAAAGATTTTGGTTTTTGCGATTTATACCGGTTGTCCTTATCAAATCAAAGGTATAACTTTAAAATCAATAAAGTTAGTTGAGCATTGTATACGGATAGAGCTGGATATTGATTACAATGCAGGATTTATTGCAACACCTATGGTTATGCCTAGCGAGCAGTGGGTAATTTTGGCTGAAATTAATTGTTCCGATTTAAAATATCGATATATAGAAAGCGAATATTCGATTTACAATTTTAATATTTTATAAGAGAGGGAAATATGAGAAACGAAAGAATAGGGATGTTGCGTTTAACAAACAATGCTTTTCTTTTTTATTGCATTTAAAGGAAGAAAAAAATGATTAAAATAAAAGTCGATTTTGGCAAAAAAATAATTTTGGCGGTGGCGATAGTTCTCGCTTGTTCAATGTTTTTGACGGGCTGTTCCAATAAGGTGAGCTTTAAATTTCGGGGAGGGCATGTTGATATACAGGAATATCCAGAGTATTTGCAATCTGAGGTTTTGGTCAATTCGCTTGAAGATTTAAATGCGTTTCGCAATTCTGCAGGATGGCTTGGGGATGAGACGGTTGACGCTCAAAAAAGCGATGCAAGGCTGAATGAAGTTTTGGACAGATACGACCGACAATATTTTTCAAATAATTCTCTCGTAATAATAGTTAAAAAATGGAGCACCAACATCGAGCCGATAAAGAGAGTAGAAGTAAAGAAATTGACCAAGGAAAAAAATTCTCTGGTTATTGATTTAGATGTATTATTTAACGACGCTAATCTCTTATTGCCCGAAGGGGAAAATAAGCACTTTGTTTGTATCCTGGAAATAGAACGGGATGAATTGGGAGAAATTGATGCTTTAACGGTAAGGTATAATAAAAAAACAGTGGAGTACACGCCTTTTGAAGATGAAATATTTATATATTAACAGGAGATAATTTTGGATTTCAATTAAGATATGAAAGCGAAAGAGGTTTAATCTGTATATAGTTCTGCGAAACGATATGAAAGCGACAATACCTGAATCGAGAGGGGTAAATGCGAGAAAAGGATATGCCTTAAATCGTTCAAACAGCAAAAAAACATTTTGAGTTTCGGAAAAAATATGATATAATACGACAGGAGGAAAGGACGATGGGCTTTGTTTTTCAATCTGACACGCAACCGAGCGGCGCTGTCTTTCCTCATACTGTCGGCAAGGCTCGGGCATAGGCGAAAGTCTATGCTTTTTTTATGCAAATTGCACCGAGAAAAAAGGAGAAAAGGATTATGGCGACAAGGATTGTAGTGGGAGCGCAATGGGGCGACGAGGGAAAGGGCAAGATGGTTGATTATCTTGCGCAAAACGCCGACCTGATAGTGCGTTATCAGGGAGGAGACAACGCGGGGCATACCGTTGTCAACGACAAAGGCGTATTCAAGCTGCACCTGATTCCGTGCGGCATTTTTTACGACAGGTGCGCGGCTCTTGCGGGCACGGGCATGGTCGTCAATCCGGACGAGCTGCTCAAAGAAATTGCCGACGTAGAGTCCAAGGGCGTTGACAGCTCGAAGCTTTTTATCAGTGAAAGGGCAACCATGCTGATGCCTTATCATATTACGTTGGACGAGCTTTTCGAGCGCAGCAAAAACGGAATAGGCACCACAAAGCGCGGTATCGGTCCCGCCTATGCGGACAAGGCGAGACGCATTGCTTTGCGTATGGGCGACCTGAAAAATCTCGATTACGCAAAAGGTCGTCTGGAAAGCGTGTTGCCCTTAATCAACCTCGAGCTCAAAGCATTCGGCGGCGGGGAGGTTGATTTGAAGCAGCTGTTTTCAAAATTGCAGTATTGGTCGTACAAGCTTGCACACAGGCTTGTCGAACCCGTTTCATTTGTAAGAAAATATATCGACGGCGGCAGAAACGTGCTGTTCGAGGGACAGCTGGGAGTAATGAAGGATTTGGACCTCGGTATTTATCCTTACGTAACGAGCAGCAATCCCACGGTGGCTTACGCCTGCGCGTCGTGCGGCGTACCCATAGGAAAAATCACCGACGTTACGGGCGTTATCAAAGCGTTTTCAAGCGCGGTGGGGCAGGGGCCCTTCCCTACGGAAATGGGAGAAGCCGAGTCGGAGGCATTCCGCGGCAGCGGCGAGAACGTGGACGACGAGTTCGGAGCGCGCACGGGAAGAGCGCGCAGGCTGGGCTGGCTGGATTTGCCCGTCGTAAAGTACGGCGCGGAGATAAACGGCTACACCGAGCTTGCCGTATGCAAAATAGACAAGCTGGACTCCTTTGACAAAATCAAGGTGTGCGTAGGCTACGAGCTTGACGGCAGACTGCTTGACGTCATGCCCTCGACTTCGGAGCTTGAAAGGGTTAAGCCCGTTTACCGCGCTTGTGATGAGCCAATGCCTTGGCATTGCGGACACGGAGCGCGGCAGAAAAATTGCCGACCTGCCTGAAAACGCGAAAAAATATCTCAGACTGATTGAAGAATACACCGGCGTCAAGGTGGCTTACGCGGGGGTAGGTCCCGACCGCGACAGCATAGCGACGCTTTGAAAAGGGAGGTTTTATGAGCGGCAGCGTTTACGAGAATCCGCTTTGCACCCGTTACGCGGGCAAAAATATGCAGCGCATTTTTTCAGACGACAATCGTTACGGCATCTGGCGCAGGCTGTGGCTTGCTCTGGCAAAGGGTGAAAAGGCGCTCGGTCTGGAAATCACGGAGCAGATGATTTCCGAAATGGAAAGCAATCTTGACAATATCGATTACGAAACGGTCGCCCGCCGCGAAAAAGAGGTGCGGCACGACGTTATGGCGCACGTGTATGCATTCGGGCTGGTTGCGCCTCACGCCAAGCCGATAATACATCTCGGCGCCACAAGCTGCTTTGTCACGGACAACGGCGACATAATCATTTTCCGCGAGGCGATGCTTGAAATCAGAAACAAGCTGCTTGCCGTCGTGAAGAACCTTAAAAATCTTGCCGAGCGCTACAAGTGGTTGCCTTGTCTGGCATACACTCATTTGCAGCCTGCTCAGCTGACAACCGTAGGCAAGAGATTCACGCTCTATATTCAGGATTTGCTTATGGATTTGGAAGCGTTGGATTTTGCCCTGTCTCAGTTGAAGCTCAGAGGCGTCAAGGGCACGACGGGAACGCAGGCGAGTTTCCTCACGCTGTTTGACGGCGACGGCGACAAGGTTGACAGGCTGGAAAAATTCGTGGCTAAGGAAATGGGCTTTGACAAGGTTTTCGACGTGTCGGGACAGACTTACACGCGCAAGCTCGACTACACGATTCTGTCCGCACTGTCCGCAATCGCTCAGAGCGCTTACAAGTTCAGCAACGATATGCGCATTCTGCAAAGCCGCAAGGAAATGGAGGAGCCGTTTGAAAAAAATCAGATAGGCAGCTCCGCAATGGCTTACAAGCGCAATCCCATGCGCAGCGAGCGTATGGGCAGTCTGGCGCGGTTTGTTTTGACCTTGCCCTTGAACGAGGCGGTCACCGCGTCCACGCAATGGTTTGAAAGGACGCTTGACGACTCCGCCAACCGCCGCATAACCATACCGCAGGCGTTTCTTGCTTTGGACGGGGTTTTGAGCCTGTACGAAAACATTACCTCCGCGCCCGTCGTTTACGAAAAGGTTGTTTTAAAGCACGTCCGCGAGGAGCTGCCCTTTATGGCGACGGAATCCATACTTATGGAAGCGGTCAAGCAGGGGGGAGACAGACAGGAGCTGCACGAAATTATCCGTGTCTGTTCCATGCAGGCAGCCGAAAACGTCAAGAAAAACGGCGGAGAAAACAATCTGATTGAACTGCTTGCGCAAAGGCGTGAATTCGAGAAAATCAACCTCGACAGGCTTACCGACCCGGCGCTGTTTGTCGGACGCGCCCAAAAGCAGACGGAGCGCTATCTCGCCGACGTGGTTTGTCCGTTGCTTGAAGCAAATCCGACAACCGAGTCGGACAGCGAAATCAAGGTCTGAAAATGAGCTTTAAGAGTTTTCCGCCTATATTCGACGAGCAATGCCGTCTGTTGATTCTCGGCAGCTTTCCGAGCGTAAAGAGCCGCGAGGTTTCCTTTTATTACGGCAACAAACAGAACCGTTTCTGGGGCGTTTTGGAGGAGGCGTTGGGGCTTGACAAATTCGCCGCTCCGTCTGACAAAGCAGCGTTTCTGCTTGAAAGGCATATTGCTCTGTGGGACGTGGTTTGCGAATGCGAAATAAAGGGCTCGTCGGACAGCTCTCTCGTGTGTCTCAAACCCAACGAAGTGGACAGGCTGATAAAAGGCGGCAGCATAAAAACAATCCTTTGCAACGGCACGACGGCCTTTAAGCTGCTCAACAGATATTTTCCCGATATTGACGCAAACACTGTGCTTTTGCCCTCCACAAGTCCTGCAAACGTGCGGTTTGACCGCGAAAAATGGCTGGACGCTTTGAAAAACTTTTAATCAAGCCCGCAGAAAATGCTCATGTACGGTAAGGAAGCAAGCAACCGAAAACAAGAGATAGACCGCCAG
>ENA-OURV01003318-OURV01003318.1-human-gut-metagenome-genome-assembly--contig:-NODE-3318-length-10266-cov-2.132602_pt1 | contig 10266 bp, 11 predicted proteins | sample MGYA00242141_ERZ509072 | MGnify/ENA primary metagenome ERZ509072 (study PRJEB26280, sample SAMEA2338763) | human gut metagenome | biome: human gut; feature: human-associated habitat; material: faeces... | reverse complement strand
GATACGATTGTTGTTGTTTTATATTTCATAATTGATTCCTTCTAAAAGTATTTCTAATCTTATCAATTCGGTTGTCTGTTACGATCACAACCCGGACCTTCTTCGATAAGTGGGAACCTCCGGTCGTTTTTTGAAAGATTCCCCACGAGTATCTTAAATCTGTTATTACCGCTGGACTTCCCCTATTCCGTTTTATACAGTTATCGCTCTTTATATTCTGCCAGTTTGTACCTGTTGACATCCGCTTACGCTCTTCCTGCATACGATGAATGTGAAATTGTTCGTTCTCCTGCATTTTACATAAAGAAGCAATTTCAATCTCCCTCTGCTTGTTTGCGAATACATCATTCTGCTCCTTTATCCTACCGTGGGATTTAATCGCCGTTATAAGATAACAAACAGAACCTAAAGCAACCAATGCGAAACCTGTCCCTATAAAAAGGTATTCGGTTGTCTTCTTAACTCCCGGTATCTCGATGATTCGAGCAATGTTGTTTGAATCAGGTATTAATCTCATTTTTGTAATTTACTTTTATTTATTAGACTATTTATATGAACATTATTAAGTTTCAATCTGCTTTGAAGTGCCGCATTGTTCGCGTAAACCTCCTCATCTAGTTCAATTTGCTTCTTGTACCTATGATGAAGGCAACAAAGGCCAAAGCCAGCAACACTTAGAATTAAGTATCTACTACCCAATTTTAGGATACTAGGGAACGAGGGTAAACCTTTGCATTTGCCTCCAGTATCATAGAGTTTCTTGATGTCTATATTGTTTAACATATAATTTAATCTTATGGAGTGCTTTCATATACTACCAGCAATCACTCCGGGTTAATTATAATATTTTTTTTTCAGCCTCCTTATCAGCTTTTGGAAACTCTACTAAAGCGTTCTTATCATTTTGAAGTACTGCGCCATTTACAGATTCCAATTTCTGTCCATCTACTAAGATTTTAGTGGTTACTTTCTAAATTTTCGAGAGCAAATATAAACAATAAGACAAAGGGGTAATCCTTTTGAAATCAAGCTATTATACAAAGATACACCTGATAGTAGGTTATCTTATACATCCATAGATTTGTACCTATTAAACTACGTATGAACTTCATTGAAGGTCAATTGACTTTTCATAGGTTCTTTCTTGATTTATGAACAGACAGTTCCACCGTTGAAAACAGCCAGCATATTTCCCAGCGAAACTGTCTATTCCGGTTAATTACCTGAAGCTACTTGCGCCCCCATTTTTTATTAGAAACTCTCAATATGTCCAAAGCCCGCTCAACATCAATTACAACGACCTTACCGTTTTGAGAAATAGCTGCATCAATGACACCGCTACTCTTTATGCGTTGAGCAGTCGAAACCGAACACCCCAGAACGAAGACAAATCCGAACGTGCCGTATACCAACCCTTTATTACTTAAAGAAATCGCCACCGGCCTGACTTCTCCGCTCCCCCCCCTTCTGCATCCTGAATTTAAAACCTTCCAAAAAATCAGAGAGTGTAGTCTGGAATAAAGACATACCAAGGATATCTAAAATACTTTTTTCCATTCTCATATTTATTATATTTAATAATGTAATCAAGCTTGAAAACGGGGCAAATATAGACATTGTCTTTGATATAGCAAGCTAATATTCAGATATATAAAAGCTAAAACAGAGCTATACAGAATAGCTGAAATATAGCAAGAAAATAGCTGGAATAATTTACAAGGAAACAAAAACTCCCCTTGTCTGGGAAGGGACAAGAGGAGTGGATAAAGCAATACAGAATGATGGTTTCAGAAGAGTTCATAAAGAAACACAAGAAGGAATTTCAAGTCCTTATCTTTCTCTCTTACAAAATAGTTATTCTTTTCTAGTGCAGGAGAAACCCTGTTATCATCCACTAAACCCAGTTCGGTCATTCTAGAGAAATCACATGAGGGATTCTTATTTATACGCCCGGTAAAGAGAGACTTGCCCATTTTCCATTTGTTGTGATAAGGAGCACATACAATGCCAATGAACAGTGAGAAACTCCTGGGAGAGGCAATCCATTCAATGGATATGGTACCCTCAGACTTCTCACCCCTGCCAGTCAACACATAAGTCAACAATTCTAGAGATGTCTTTTCATAAAAATACTTACCCCGCATTCCATTAAACAATTTACCAATAATCTCATTGCTCAGAGGAAGGCAAAAAGTGGAATTAGAAAAGACAGGATAAGAAATAACAACTTCACTGGTTCGCTGTCCATCAGCCGCATTTTCTTTAGGAAGGGGAGACATTGTTTCAAGATACTGGGTGCAAGAAAACAAGTCATGCTCTTTAGGCACTTCTCCGGCAAATAAATCAGAAGCACCAACGGTCTGCTCTGCCGAAGACTTATGCAACGGCTCAATATTGTTACCTTTTGAAAAGCGTCCGTTATCCTCAGGAACAGATAGCCTGATATGAACTGTAGTACAATTGTTTATTTTATATATATTCCCTGCATGCTTCCAACTTTTATGAGAAAGATTATCCAAAATGAATGTCTTGGAAATCTTAGGATCAACTACCATAAGGGTAAGCAATTTTTCTCTTATCTCCTTACCTTTGATAACACAATAAGTGACACCCGCTCCCGCAACTGCACCAGCAACAAAACAACTAACTTTCCCCCATATGGCAGAAGAAAGATGTCTAGCTGTGGAGGATAACATGGAGGTATATGCATTTCCTACGATACATCCAATTGCGTTTTCCATATAATTATTTTTTAAATTAATAAAAATGGTACCCTATTTTCCGAGAACCGCTCCAAATATAAGAAAAAAATATAATTACACCATATTATCTACGTACTGAAAAAAAGCACTTATTTAGTAAACTATTCTTTATCATTAACGTCATCTTTATATTTACTCCTAATAAGCTACGTATAAACTTCATTGGAGATATCAATTTCATTATAGAATTTTGCCCTCACATTCACCAGTGAAACTGTTGTCTTTGAAGTTGCATCACTCTTTCCAATCCGCTTAACCGAATCATTAAAAGTAGACATTTCCCAGTATTCTTCTCCTTTTTATTATATTTATGAATAGAGACTGCTTCACTGCCAATATTAGCTAACACTATTTCCAGCGCAACAATCTAGTCCAATTCATTATTTGGATTACTTACGCTCTCTATTTCTATTTGGCCCCAAATAGATCAGAGCTTACATTTCATCAACCTAATACTTCTTGCATTATTTTTTTGCAATCAAAGTCTTTTATTACAACTATTATTTAAATGTATCATTGAAAATAGCTATATTTGCGACTAGTTTATTAGGACAGATATGAACCAACTTTAAGAACAACGCGCATAAGCCTCTGATAATCAAACATACATGCAAATTTACATGATTATTTCCAATTCTTAAAATATTCGTGTACTTTTGCACAAAACTTTAAGGTTATGATACAGTCTATGACAGGATACGGTAAAGCTACGGCCGAACTTCCTGATAAAAAAATAAATGTAGAAATCAAGTCGCTCAACAGCAAGGCAATGGATTTGTCCACTCGCATCGCTCCGGCGTATCGTGAAAAAGAGATTGAAATCCGTAATGAGATTTCTAAAGTTCTGGAACGTGGAAAAGCTGACTTCAGCCTGTGGATAGAGAAGAAGGAGGGCGCGGATGCTGCTCCCATCAATAAGGATGTGCTGAAAAGTTATTATAGCCAGTTGGATTCGATAAGCCGCGAACTGGGGATTCCTTGTCCCGTACCGGAAGACTGGCTCCAACTATTACTCCGCATGCCGGACGTGATGACGAAAACGGAAATTCAGGAACTGACGGAAGAGGAATGGAGCATGGTGCATGCTACCATACTTGAAGCCATCAGTCATTTGGTCGATTTCCGCAAACAGGAGGGGGCTGCATTGGAAAAGAAATTCCGTGAGAAGATTGCCAACATCAACAGTTTGCTCGAACAGATTACTCCTTACGAGAAAGAACGTGTAGAGAAAGTGAAGGAACGCATCACTGATGCTCTCGAAAAGACGTTAAGCGTAGACTACGACAAGAATCGTCTGGAACAGGAACTGATTTACTACATCGAAAAACTGGATGTCAACGAGGAAAAACAACGTCTTAGCAACCATCTGAAATATTTCATCAGCACGATGGAAAGTGGTAGCGGACAGGGTAAGAAGCTTGGTTTTATCGCCCAGGAAATGGGTCGGGAGATCAATACGTTAGGCAGCAAGTCCAATCATGCTGAAATGCAGAAGATCGTAGTTCAGATGAAGGATGAACTGGAACAGATCAAGGAACAGGTGCTGAACGTGATGTAAAACAGTATCTATCATTTTTAATTCTTAATTCTTCATTAAACTTATGACCGGTAAGCTAATTATTTTCTCTGCTCCGTCGGGTTCGGGCAAATCTACTATAATCAATTATCTGCTGACGCAGAACTTGAATTTAGCGTTTTCTATTTCTGCTACCAGCCGTCCTCCGCGTGGAACGGAGCAGCATGGGGTTGAATATTTCTTCCTTACGCCGGAAGAATTTCGCCAACGCATTGAGAACAACGAATTTCTGGAGTATGAGGAGGTGTATAAGGACCGTTATTACGGAACGCTGAAAGCGCAGGTAGAAAAGCAATTGGAAGCGGGTCAGAATGTGGTGTTTGACGTAGATGTGGTTGGCGGATGCAATATCAAGAAGTTTTATGGCGATCGTGCGTTGTCGGTGTTTATCCAGCCGCCTTCGGTGGAAGAATTACGCTGCCGGTTGGAAGGACGTGGAACGGATGCGCCGGAAGTGATTGAAAGTCGCATCGCTAAGGCGGAATATGAATTGAGTTTTGCTTCGCAATTCGATTGTGTGATTGTCAATGATAATTTGGAAACTGCTAAAGCGGAAGCTTTGAAAGTTATCAAAGAGTTTTTGGAACAATGAATAAGCAGAAAACCGGAATCTTCAGCGGATCATTCAATCCGATTCACATCGGACATCTTGCTCTAGCCAACTACCTTTGTGAGTATGAAGGATTGGATGAAATCTGGTTTATGGTGAGTCCGCAGAATCCTTTGAAAGCACAGGAGAAGTTATGGAATGATGAATTACGTCTCGAACTGGTAAAGTTGAGCATCAGTGACTATCCTCGTTTTCAGGCTTCAGATTTTGAGTTTCATTTGCCTCGCCCCTCATATAGCGTATATACGTTGGAGAAACTGCGTGAGGCATTTCCCGATCGCGAGTTTTATTTCATTATCGGTTCCGATAATTGGGAACGTTTTGGATATTGGTATCAGTCCGAACGTATCATTAAAGAGAATCAGATTCTTATTTACCCCCGTCCCGGCTTTCCCGTCAAAGAGGAGGAATTGCCGGAAACGGTGCGTCTTGTTCATTCTCCTGTATTTGAAATCAGTTCTACTTTTATTCGAGAAGCATTGGATGCAGGGAAAGATGTTCGATACTTTGTGCATCCAAAGGTCTGGGAGACTATAAAAGAAAGATAATATACGTCTTTGAATATATTAAAATATATATCCGACAGAATATAACGGATAATTTGTCAGCCACTCTTGTTCCCGATAATCTGACATGGAAAAACGGATGCCATGTAGTTCTGGATTTTTTTCAACAAAAGAACGCAGACTTTTCGACTGTAAGTTTTCTTCTGCTTTCACTTCAACCGGAATAATATAGATTTCTTTTTGCAATAGAAAATCCAACTCTCCTTTGGAAGTATCTGAAGACCAGTAATAAATATTCAAGCCTTTCACCGATTTCAGTTGTTGTAACACATATTGTTCGGTAATTGCTCCTTTATAATCGGTAAATAAAATATTTCCTTCCAATAATGCCTGTGGGGGGAGTCCGCTCATTGCTCCCATTAATCCGGTATCCAGCATAAATAGCTTGAATGCAGAAAAATCTTCGTATGCCGATAAAGGTATTCCACCTTTCTTTACCCGGTTTACTTTATAAATAAGACCGGCATCTATCAGCCATTCTATGGCCAGTTCAAAGTCCTTGGCTCTTGCTCCTTCTTTTATAACTCCATAAATGAATTTGCGATTTTCTTTTGCCAACTGTGCCGGAATCGAACGCCATACCATACGAATTCTGGGTACTTCGGCAATAGGAGCATGTTTGGAGAAATCACGATCATAAGAATCCAGTATATTTTGTTGTAACTGGCGGACTTCGGTATAGTCTTTGTGTTCAATAAAGGCATTGACTACTTCAGGCATTCCTCCTACGAAATAATACTGTTTAAGGAAGTCGGTGAGTTTAGAGCGGAAGGTAGAAATCAGGTTCCAATCTTGTTTAGCGAGCAAGCTGGCAAAAGGTTCTTGTCCGATAGCTTCTAAAAACTCGGAAAAAGAAAGTGGATATAAGTCTATAAAATCGACTTTTCCTACTGGGAAAGAATCATTTTGATGCATCGCGATCCCCAATAAAGAACCAGCTGCAATGACATGATACTGTGGTGCTTTCTCTTGGAAATACTTCATAGCTGTCAAACCGCGTGGAGCTTCCTGAAGCTCGTCAAAAAGAATTAAAGTATCCGTATTTACTACTTTTCCGGTAACTAATTGGATAGCCATTAAAATACGTTCGATATCAAAATCTTTTTGGAAAATCTCCTTCATCACTTCATTGTCTTCGAAGTTGATGTAGGCAAACTGTTTGTAAGCAGTAGCCGCAAACTCTTTCATGAGCCATGTCTTTCCTACCTGACGGGCTCCGCGAATAATCAAAGGCTTTCGTGTAGACTTTTCTTTCCAGTCATACAATTCTTGCATTGCATCTCTTCTCATACTTCTTTCTTTTATTATCAGCTACTTATAGATGCAAATGTAAGCATTAAAAGGGATATTAACAAAAAAAGTCGTACCTTAAAAATGTGATCTTTAACAAAAAGTCGTATCCTAAAAGTGTGGTATATCACAGAAAGTCGTACCTTAAAATGTAGGATGCTACTATTCGGGTTGTTTTTTCATACCAAGCTACGATACTTTACTCCGTTAATCGATGAAGAGTAATAACGATGATTTCCGCCGGAGCGCCAACACGGATTGGTAATTTGGAGGTTCCTATTCCGTTTGTTATAATCAAAGGTATTTTTGCAGAATTATATGCCAGTCCGGTGATGAAACGATTGCCATAGTGTGAGTTAAGTGCCGGGGCAACTCCGAATACACGGACTTGTCCGCCGTGGGTGTGTCCTGCCAGGGCAAGGTCGGTGTTAGCTACTGAAACATCTTCGATGTAATCCGGGGTGTGAACCAGTAAGATGACAAAATCTTTGGGAGAGAGTGCCAGAGTAGGCGATACTCCGTTGCGCCCCAGATCAAAAGGATTGCGCACTCCAGCGATAATGATCTGCTGCCCGTCTTTACGAAGCGTATCTACTTCATGTTCTAACGGACGCATGCCGTAATGTTTCATTGTATTCACAATATCGTCGTGGCAACGTTCGTAGTCGTTATTGCCCATTACCCCATAAGTGCCCATCGGTGTTTTTACGCGTGCCAGTGCGGAAAACAAAGGTTCCACATATTCACAACCTTCCTGATAGTCACCACCCATTAGAAGCACATCAGCCTTTTGAGCAATCAGTAGGCGGACAAGGTCGTTCAGGCCTTTTTCTTTCAGCAGACTTTTGTAGTGTAAGTCGGAAATGAAAGCGATACGGAAACCTTCAAAGGCTTCGGGAACATCGCGGTGGGTAAAGTCATATTTTACTACGCGGTCCACTCCGGTATAGACAGAAGATACATCTACGCTGGAAGAAGTGATTTTTGTTCCCCGCAGTACCAGATCCGACGATTCGTGTGTATCGGTAGAAGTCTTTTTCTTTGTATTCTGCTTTTTGTTTTTGGAAACATTCAGCTCTTTGAGTTGCGAGTGGTCGGGGGAGAATAACCCGGCTATAGCATTAGCCGTATCCGGATAAATAGAATCTGAATTTAAAACAGGGCGTGGCAAGGTAGCCACCATATTCTTTTTCGACTTACAGGAAGCCAGCAAAAGCAATGTCAACAGGATAACAGGGTAGATTGTTTTTATTTTCTTCATCTTCTCTTAGTTTGAAGTTTTCTGGGGTGCAAAGATACGAAAAATCATGTATCTTTGTCCGTCAAAACTATTTATAATATATTAAAGTATGGAAGAAGTAAAGCGTAACTCGCTACAAGCATGGATATTAGCTGCACGTCCCAAAACGCTGACAGGGGCCATAACTCCGGTTATGATAGGTACTGCTCTTGCTGCAATGGACGGACGTTTTCACTGGTTGCCTGCACTGATCTGCTGTCTGTTTGCAAGTCTGATGCAAATTGCCGCTAATTTCATCAATGACCTTTTCGACTTCCTCAAAGGGACAGACCGGGAAGACCGGTTAGGCCCCGAACGTGCTTGTGCGCAAGGATGGATTTCTCCGCAAGCGATGAAAACCGGGATTATTATTACGGTTGCTCTTGCCTGCCTTATCGGCTGTACGTTGCTCTTCTTTGCCGGGTGGGAATTGATTATCGTAGGAGTGCTTTGTGTGTTATTTGCCTTTCTTTATACCACCGGTCCTTATCCTCTTTCTTACAACGGTTGGGGCGATGTATTGGTGATTGTCTTTTTCGGTTTTGTACCCGTAGGCGGAACATATTACGTACAGGCGCTAACTTGGACACCGGATGTCACTATCGCCTCTTTAATCTGCGGACTGCTTATCGATACATTGTTGGTAGTCAATAATTATCGTGACCGCGAAGCGGATGCACGCAGTGGAAAAAGGACAGTGATCGTTCGTTTTGGCGAGAAATTCGGTCGCTATTTTTATTTGATGCTGGGGATTACCGCTTCTCTTCTCTGCTTGTGTTTCCTTCGTGAAGGTCATTTCTACGCCGCTTTTCTTCCGCAACTTTATCTGATCCCTCATTTCCTTACCTGGAAACGGATGGTGAAAATATACAGCGGTAAAAAATTAAACAGCATATTAGGCGAGACTTCGCGTAATATGCTGCTTATGGGTATTCTTATTGCAATAGGAATGTTGATAAATTGAGAATCATTTCCCGTACATCTTTTCGTAGTAACCCTGATAATCTCCGCTGGTAACTTCTTCCACCCAAGCTTGGTTGGCTAAATACCATTCGATTGTCTTTACGATACCTACCTCGAATTTAGTTTCGGGATACCATCCTAAGGCATTTGTTATCTTGGTGGGGTCGATAGCATAACGTTGGTCGTGTCCCAGACGGTCCTTAACGAAAGTAATCAGATCTTCGTTGATCCATTCGATCGAAATATCTCCGTTTTCGTCTTTCACTTTCTTTTTGAGAACCTGACGATATTCGGGATTTTCTGCCATCAGACGGTGGATAGTCGAAATTGTCAGTTTCACGATTTCGAGGTTTGTTTTCTCGTTGTGTCCACCAACGTTGTACACTTCTCCGTCTTGACCTTCACGCACAACGAGGTCGATTGCTTTGCAGTGGTCTTCCACATAAAGCCAGTCGCGCACATTGCTACCGTCACCGTAGACGGGGAGATGCTTTCCTTCGAGGATATTCTTGATAATCAACGGAATCAATTTTTCCGGGAAGTGGTACGGACCGTAGTTGTTGGAGCAACGGGTAATCGTTACCGGCATTTTATAAGTGTCGTGGTAAGCCATTACCACCATGTCTGCACTTGTCTTAGAAGCACTGTATGGGCTGTGAGGACAAAGCGGAGTTGCTTCAGTGAAATACCCTTCGGCTCCCAATGAACCATACACCTCATCGGTAGATACCTGATGATAGCGTACACCTTTTCTCCAGGTCGGATATCCTTGTTCGTCTTTCCCCATTACCCATGCACGGCGTGCACAATCCAGTAAGTTCTGTGTTCCGAGAATGTTGGTAATCAGAAACAGTTGCGGATTTTCAATGCTGCGGTCAACGTGACTTTCGGCAGCGAAATTCACCACATAATCAAAACGATACTCAGCAAAAAGACCGTCTACCACATCGCGGCTACAAATGTCTCCTTTGATAAAGACACAGCGTTCGTTGTCGATGTCTTTGGCAATCGTTCCTAAGTTACCTGCATACGTCAAAGCGTCCAATATCACGACTTTGATGTCGTTATGTTTGGCTAAGATGTACTTGATGTAATTTGCCCCGATAAATCCTGCGGCACCGGTCACTAGATAAGTTTTCATATTTTATTCTTTATGTTGATTTTAGGATTGTTTAGCCAATTCGATAAGGTACTTTCCATACTCGGTTTTTTCGAGCTGT
>ENA-OURV01003315-OURV01003315.1-human-gut-metagenome-genome-assembly--contig:-NODE-3315-length-10278-cov-3.727477_pt1 | contig 10278 bp, 10 predicted proteins | sample MGYA00242141_ERZ509072 | MGnify/ENA primary metagenome ERZ509072 (study PRJEB26280, sample SAMEA2338763) | human gut metagenome | biome: human gut; feature: human-associated habitat; material: faeces... | reverse complement strand
AGAAAAAAAGACGCACATCAAACATGGCGTCCTTCTGTGGCTGCTTTCGGTTTGCGTATAGTTTTGAGCATATTTAGTTTAACATATGGGAATTTTGCATTCAATAGCAAAACCCTTCCAATTTTCTCCCAATTGTTTCTTGAAGCCAAAGCTTTCTGCACACTGTAATAAATTGTTGTATTGTGTCCGAGATATGCTATACTGATAATAAGCCGTGTTGAGCGCAATGGATGTATGTAGAAAGGATGGATTTTTAATGACTATTGAAAGAGTGGAAAAAGTTCGTGAGTTCTGCACCCAAAATGTCGAACACGCAGGTAGCCGAAGTGTCTTTGAAATTATACAGGTATCCAAAGACTGTGACGGTGGCTTAAATTTCGAAGAAGCAATTGACAGATATAAAATCGAATCAGGGGGATGGATTTGCGAATCAGTAGTTGAAAAGACCATACAACCTAATGCTGGTCCAACTATTACAAGCGAACGGGACATACATACCTGTAAAGTTTCGGATGCTAAAGTGTTAGATATTCTGCGGACAAATTCAGAGGCGTTACAGCAATTTGAGACCTTTGAAAAATCCCTAATTGAACAAGAAAACGCACATTGATTTTATTGGGTAGACATTTTAAAAACTCCGTTACTATAGTTGCAATAAGGGACATAGATTATGAGCTTGGAGTTTACTTACACATAAAAGAATGGACCATATAGCTAATAAAAATTTGAAAAGAAAGGTTTGGCTCATCATGGAGTAACAGGAGCCTCTGAAGCGGTTTTGGTTTAAAGTCTGCAGTCAAGATTCGATTGCGCAGACATCGTATGTTATGAGTTTCCATACGGAGATTCTATCAAAATTCCACACAATCAGAGAACTTATTGCTTCGTTGATTGTGTGGAATTGACTTTTTTAGAGGTATAGTATATACTTTTATGAACATTATATTGAAACTGTAGAGGAGGTTCTCGATATGGGAACGGTCAAAACTATTCGAGATCCGATGTATGGTTATATTACTATTGAAGAACCGTTTGCTCAGTTGATTGATACAGAAGAATTTCAAAGATTAAGAAATATCAGACAGACAGGGTATCAGTCTCTATATCCGAGCGCACTTCACAATCGCTTTGTGCATTCTTTGGGAGTTTTTCATTTGGGGAAAAAGGCGTTAAGCTATTTTGAAAAAAATATCGATATTTCGGAAGAATGTCCTGAATGGAAAAATATTAAGACAACTTTTTTAACGGCATGCCTTCTCCATGATGTTGGACACTCTCCATTTTCACATACGGGTGAGGATTATTACACGAAGGGGTGTAGTTTTACCCAAGAATATGCAAAAAAAATGAAGCGGCCAGATGATTGGAGAGAGTGGAAACCACAGAATGCAGAAGAACTAAAAATACAGAGATTTTTTTGGGACTTATCACGAAGCACAGGTGGAACGGGAAAGCCTCACGAAGCAATGAGTACTTTGCTGGGTGTTGATCTGTGTAGAGATTTGAATGTAGCTATTGACGAAGACTTATTTATTCGCTCTATTATCGGACTCAAATATAAAGAAGAATTTAATGCGCAGGATAAAATCCAAGTAGCTAAAAATGCGGTGATTGGACTTCTTAATGGCGATTTGATCGACGTAGATAAATTGGATTATGTTATCCGTGATGCATATGTTACAGGTTATAATAGCCTTACACTTGATCTTGATCGCCTTCTCGCTGGGTATACTATTGTTGAAAGCGCTGATCATAGCTATGAAATTGCATTTAAAAAAGGCGCACTGAGCGTTATTGAAAACGTTATTTATGCGAATGATTTGGAGCGTAGGTGGATACAGAGCCATCCGGCAATTCTATACGATTGCTGGTTAGTTGATGGCCTTTTAGGGTGCTTTGATGAATATGCTAAGAGGAATATCAGTGTAAAAACTTTGGAAGAAGGGGCCGTGGGTTCTCCACTATCGACTTTACAGACAATCTATACAAAAGAGGCTTTGTCTGCGAACGGAATTGGTGGGGATAGTTATAAATTAAGATTACTGTGTGACGATGATATTATTTGCTATGGAAAGAATATCGATGAATCTTTCTTTAGTAAACAGTATTTTGCACGGTTTAAACGTTACAAGCCATTATGGAAAACGGAGGCGTCTTTTGAACATCTTACCAATGGGGTGTTTGGTGGTCGGCTTTTAGGCGAAATTTCGAATTCACTTCAAAGTTTGGCTGGATTTGGCAATACAAAAGATGGGGTGCTGATAGATAATGAGTTTAGAGATAGACTTAAAAATCAGTTAAAACAGGCTGAGACAAATGGCCTCAAGAAATCCTCATATAAACGGGCACTTGATATGTGCAATGTATTTACTGAATTCTACAAGGAGCAGGAACTTACTGATTTTGAATTTGTAATTCTATTTACTAGAAGATTTCAATCCGCATATAGAAAAACAGTTGATTTAGATAATATGAAAATTGAATTGGAGACAGGGTTAGTTCCGTTAAATGATGTCATTTCGGTTCAGGCGAAGGAAATCAACAAAAGTAACAAATTTGACTTATTTTATGTATATACTACAGCTCGTAATATTGATGAGTCGAAAACGATGGGAAAACTCTTTATTGATTGCTTGCGGCGTACATATAAAAGTGTATTATAAAAGGCAGGAGAGAACTCTCCTGCCTTTTGGCAAACAAAGAACAATTATCTATTAAGCGGCTATCACTTTATTTATTTCGTCGAGTAGAACACCTAAAACATTAACAGGAAGGTAACCCACGAAACGATTCTCTAAATCTGTAATAGTAGTATCCTTTTGAATCTCAATTGCAGGATTTCCATTAATTTCTTTATAATGAAAATAGTCGGAGAAGTCAAAAATAGCGGCTGAAATACTATCACCTGAAGTCATGATAATAGCATCTAAGCCTTGCTCGTTAAAAGAAGTTTGAATTTTAAATCCGATTTCCCGCAATTTTTCAAATGTAATAAAATTGATGCCTTTCCGTTTCAAAGCTATTAGCGTATTTGCCATTACATATTCTGCACCAACAAAAGTGTTCATAAACATCCTCCTCCGCCACTTGCCTCCAAAAGCGATACCTATAATTAGGTACTGATTATAATATAAAATATTCGCATCAAAGTCAAGATGTGTCAGTGAAATACCGCAAAAATTTTGCGGTATTTCATGGTATAGATATATTGCTGGTGTTTACTGAATATGATTATAAGTTTTCTGGAAAAAAGAAATTTAGAGTCGATAGGGCTTCTTTTGAAGAATAGCCCCAGAGAATGGAACTCAATGTTTGCACTGCATCTTTTCGAATGCGATAATAGGTGCTGGGACTAATGTCGCGAATATGCGGACGAAGTGTTTCGATAATTTCCTCCACATTTTTTAACTTCTGCGGAGATAGAAACGAGTAGTACAAGATCCAGTAGTACACCTCGCCGCTCTGGTGACGTGTGCGGAGAAGATTGACGGAATTTTCAAGCAGGGTCAGCATTTTGTAACTTCGCTCAATGCACCTGGCATGATTTTCGATGTCCGTGCCACCGAGATCTGCCCCCGCCATATAGACGGACTCCAAAAAGTCTTCAATGCTGCAATCGTAATCAATGCGAAATTGATTCTTCACTTGCTGGACCGAAACCTCCAGGCTCCATATCACATCCCGATATTTTTTGAGCAGTTTCCAGGTGTCGTGATAGCGGGTATCCTCCTCCGGCCGCTTTTCAAACTTCCTTTTAGCCATGATCGCACACTCCTTCCACTTCGGCGCTTGGGGTAATCGACAGTTCAAACCGATACAATGGGTTGCCGGCACCGCAGCAGATCGTCAGGCCCGCGAAGACAGTGTCTTCTTCTATTCCTACCGTGCAGTCGTCGGATAATGGATATAACATATATTTGGATTTGGGGCATGAAAGGCAGGGAATCCCCTGTGTCTCAAGGGCTTGTAGCACTTTTCGGATGAAGAAGAGTATGTGCGGTTTTGAAACGCTGGAGAGTCCCGTTGAAACGCTGATTTGCTCATCGGAAATTGTGCTGGCCTCTGGCGGAGTGGTATCCGGCACGGATACGCGAAGATTCAGACACATAGCGACCTCCTCCTTGTCTATCATGACATCTGAAATTTGGAACATGGTGGAAAGATAATTTTTCAGGTAGATCACTGTTCCGCTGCGGCCAGGGAAGGTCAGCAGTGAGAGGTGATCGAGTTCGGACAGCTTTTTGAGGATCCGGCCTACACTGGAACGGGAGATCCCCCAACGCGCGGACAATTCGGTATAATTGACAAGTGGATTTCCTGTGCCGTTCCTGAAGTACGCAACTGGTCCGATTTCAGAGCCGCGCACCTGCTGATCCTTGTAAATTGCGGAGATCCAGAGATCCAAAAGGGCATCCATCTCAGACGCGCGTCCTGCGGAAATCAATTCTGTGGCTGTTGAAACAGGGATGAAGAAAAAGCCTGAATCTTTTTGGCAGGGGCAGTTATAATCGAGCGCGGTGTTGTTGCGCCGCCAGTCTGTAATGGAGAACTTTACAATATGCCCGCGACCAAGGCGGGTAAATGTAATGAGCTGCCGATCCTGCAAGGATTTTAGGATCGCAAATGCCTGATAATGGAAACGCACGCGAAACCATTCTGCAATATCGGTGATAGAGCAAACCCATTCACCAGGATAGACCGTATATGAAATTCCATCTATGCGTCGGTAAGAGGTCCTGAAGTTGACATAGGCGCAAAGAACGACATAATAAAAAAGACCGGAGCATCCGCCTGTGCGAATGCCCCGGTCTGCAATCAGAGTTTGTATAAATTCTCGATAAATTCGGCATCGTGGATAATCTACGATCTGCCTGAGTTCAAGTTGATAGTCTGCCATGGGTGGCCTCCTTCTTGACAAAACTTAGTAGGTCATTGCTAAAGGCATACACTTTTGCATACATAAAGCGGTGCCCGTTTTCGCCATTATATATTAGGCTGTGGTTTTGAACACGCATAGGGAAATTCGGTCTAATTTTTTGCTAATGGCCTGCTAATTTTCAGTTTGAAATATTTCTGCTAATTTCCTGCTAATGACCAATCTGGTTATAAAATGCTCTGCGAGTTGATTATATTACACAATAGGGAACGGGGATAATAGCCGTAGCATGGTCGGAATGCACAGCGGTATATGTGAGGACATCGCAGGCAATTCGACAAACATATCTCCTAAGCGTTAGGCCGCTGGTTCGACTCCAGTCCGGGGTGCCAGAGAAAAGCAGAACATCCGATCGGATGTTCTGCTTTTCTCTGGATTTTGCGCCTTTTCGAAAAAATCTCCGGAAAAATCCAAGCCGGGAAGGAGATGGCCTTGCATTTTTGGGAAAGGCATAGTAAAATACTACCAAATAGAGGCAGAGTAGAAGCACGCGTGTTGGCCAACAGGCCACAGTGCCGGAGGAACGGGGAGTTGTCCGCCGGACGAAAGGAGATTTCCGCAGTGTGTGCTTCGCATCCCGCTGCCGCATACCGGAACCGGCGGGCGGTGCTTGCCCGGCCTCCTCTGTGCGGCGTAACTGCCCACAGAAGGAGGAATTTTTTATGTATCCCCACCCCTTTTCCGTCGGCTATTGGCGCACAGCCGCCAATGAGCTGAAAGACGTCCGGAAGTTGACCTTTGCGGCGCTGTGCATCGCTTTGTGCATGGCGCTGGCCGCCATTCCGTCGGTGCCCCTGTGGGGCGGTGCCAAAATCACCTGGGGCTTCCTGGCCCGGGCGGTGTGCGCATGGGTCTGCGGACCTGTACTGGGCGTTGTGTTTGCCGTGGCGGAGGATCTGCTGAGCTTTTTCATCACCGGTGGCGGCGGCTACCCTTTCTTTCCCGGCTATACCCTGACCACCATGCTGGGTGTTTTTGTATACTCTTTGTTTTTCTACAAGTCGAAAATTACGTTTAGTAGAGCTTTTTGGGCGAAATTGCTGACCAATATCCAGAATGTGATCCTGGGCGCACTCTGGATGGCCATTCTCAGCGGCAAGGCGTGGTACGTCACCGCCAGCGGCAGCGCCATTAAAAACCTGATCTGTCTGCCCTTTCAGGCAATTCTGCTCTATACCCTGTTCACCACCCTTCGTCCGTTTTTGGTGAAAATGCGGTTGATTGAGTGACAGGGAAAACCTCTTTTCGGTGATACGTGCGCCCCGGCTTCGGCCGGGGCACTTTTCGTATGAAAACCGGCGGGAAAGGGGGAAGTTCATCATTTGCTTTCCCTTTGTTCACAAATTGTTTACCTGCCCCCATTGACTTTAGATAGCAGGGGTGGTAAACTGCGTTTAGCACTCAGGGAGAAAGAGTGCTAAACATGATTTGAGGTGCTTTTTGTGGACTTGACTGACCGGAAAAAGCAAATATTGAAAGTGGTGGTTGAGGATTACATCCGTACCGCCGAGCCGGTAGGCTCCAAAGCCATTGCCGCGGAAATGGGCGGCAGCGTTTCTTCTGCCACCATCCGCAATGAGCTTTCCGACCTGGTGGAGCTTGGTTATCTGGAACAGCCCCACACCTCGGCGGGCCGGGTTCCGTCCCCCAAGGGCTACCGGCTGTATGTCAACGAGCTGATGGAGCGCCAGCGGCTCTCCTTAGCGGAGACCGAAAAGATCAACCAGTCCCTCCAGATGAAAATGGAGGAGTTGGACCGAGTGATCTCTCAGGCGGGCCGGGCCGTCAGCAGCTTTGTGAATTACCCCGCCTATGTGGCGACTGCCGGAAAGGGCAGCATCACCGCCAGCCGCTTTGATCTGCTGCCAGTGGATGAGAAAAGCTGCATCGTGGTCATGATGATGGGCGACAACCGGGTGAAATCCCAACTGCTGCGGATGCAGCTGAAGGTGGACCGGGACCAGATGGCCGCTTTGGTGGAGCTTTTGAACCGGCATTTCACAGGGATCTCCATCAAGGAGATGAACCAGAAGCTGATGGCCATTTCGCAGGGCATTACCCCGCAGCTGTTTCTGCTGCTGAGCCAGACAGTGAATTACGCTGTGGACGTTCTGGAGGAATCCAACCATCGGGAGTTCATCATGGCAGGCACCAATCAGCTTTTGAAGCTGCCGGAGTTCCGGGACGCCGACAAAGCCCATGAATTGATGAGCTTTCTGGCGGACGATAAGGAAAAGCTGCCGGTGCCGGACGAGGGGCCCATTAAAATTTTGATTGGCCCGGAAAATGTGAACGATGCCTTAAAGGACACCAGCGTGGTGGTGGCCAGTTACGATATTGGCGATGATATGCGGGGGTTGATCGGCGTGGTCGGTCCTACCCGGATGGATTACGCCACCGTGGCCGCCCGGCTGACGGGCTTTGCCGATGGGCTGACCAGACTGTTCGGCAAACAGGAAAAACAAGAACTACCCCCGAAGGAGGATACAGATACATGAGCGAAGAAACCAAAGAGCCTTTAGAGGAGACTCCCGTGACCGCGGAAACGGCGGAGACGGAGCAGGAAAAGACTCCGGAGAATCAGGAGCCGGAAAAGAAGGCCAAGAAGAAAGAAAAGAAGGAAAAGGGCATCACCTTTACCCGGGAGCAGGTGGAGAAGATGGAGCTGGCTGTCAAGCAGCTGGAATCCGTGAAGGATCAGTTCACCCGCCTCACTGCCGAGTATGACAACTACCGCAAGCGCACCACCAAGGAAAAGGATGGCATCTATCAGGATGCCAAGGGCGACACCATCAAGACCTTCCTGGCGGTGTATGACAATCTGGAGCGGGCCGCAGCCGCCGAGGGCGGCGAGGACGATCCCCACAAAAAGGGATTGGAGATGATCTTCCACCAGTTCAAGGAACTGCTTGCCAAGGAGGGCGTCAAGGAGATCGAGGCCAAGGGCAAGGAATTTGACCCGGAGCTGATGGACGCCGTCATGCACATTGAGGATGAGAGCCTTGGAGAAAACGTAGTGGCTCAGGTGTTCCAGGCGGGCTTTGAACTGAACGGCAAGGTTCTGCGACACGCCATTGTGCAGGTGGCCAACTAAAAGGAGATTTATATGGATAAGAAGCTGTACCGTGATCCCCAGAACGGGATGATCGCCGGTGTGTGCGCCGGTGTCGCCGAGTATTTCGGCTGGGACCCCACCTGGGTCCGGCTGGGCTGGGCGCTGTTCACTCTGCTGGGCGGCAGCGGACTGATTCTGTATCTGATCGCGGCGATCATCATGCCGCGGCTGGACCGCATGTGATCTGAGCACCGGTGAAAGCCGGAGCATGCAAATAGTTATCAATAAAAATTCAGATAAATTTGGAGGAATTCATTATGTCTAAGGTTATCGGTATCGACTTAGGTACAACAAATAGCTGCGTGGCTGTCATGGAGGGCGGCGAAGCCGTTGTCATCCCCAACGCAGAGGGCAACCGCACCACCCCGTCTGTGGTGGCATTCAGCAAGACCGGCGAGCGTATGGTGGGCCAGGTGGCAAAGCGTCAGGCCATCACCAACCCCGACCGCACCATTTCTTCCATCAAGCGTGAAATGGGCAGCGATTACAAGGTGAACGTGGACGGCAAGGCCTACACCCCTCAGGAGATCAGCGCCATGATCCTGCAGAAGCTGAAGGCGGACGCCGAGGCTTATCTGGGTCAGAGCGTTACCGAAGCCGTCATCACCGTTCCCGCTTACTTCTCCGACGCACAGCGTCAGGCGACGAAGGACGCCGGTAAGATCGCGGGTCTTGACGTGAAGCGTATCATCAACGAGCCTACCGCAGCCGCTCTGGCTTACGGCCTCGACAAGGAATCCGAGCAGAAGATCATGGTTTACGACCTTGGCGGCGGCACCTTCGATGTGTCCATTCTGGACATCGGCGACGGCGTCATCGAGGTTCTGGCCACTGCCGGCGACACCCATCTGGGCGGCGACGACTTCGACCAGAGAATCATGGACTACCTGGTTGCCGAATTCAAGAAGGCCGAGGGCATCGATCTGTCGAAGGACAAGGTCGCTATGCAGCGCCTGAAGGAAGCTGCCGAGAAGGCCAAGATCGAGCTGTCCGGCGTGACTTCCACCAACATTAACCTGCCCTATATCACCGCCGACGCCACCGGCCCCAAGCACCTGGACGTGACCCTCACCCGGGCGAAGTTCAACGAGCTGACCGCCGATCTGGTGGAGCGCACCATGAAGCCCGTCCGTCAGGCCATGTCCGACGCGGGTCTGAGCGCTTCCGACATTCAAAAGGTGCTGCTGGTTGGCGGCTCCACCCGTATCCCCGCCGTGCAGGATGCCGTTAAGACCATCACCGGCAAGGAAGGCTTCAAGGGCATCAACCCCGACGAGTGCGTGGCCGTTGGCGCTGCCATTCAGGGCGGCGTGCTCACCGGCGATGTGCAGGATATCCTGCTGCTGGATGTCACTCCTCTGTCCCTGGGCATTGAGACCATGGGCGGCGTGTTCACCCGTCTGATCGACCGGAACACCACCATCCCCACCCACAAGAGCCAGATCTTCTCCACCGCTGCGGACGGCCAGACCTCCGTTGAGGTCCACGTCCTGCAGGGCGAGCGTGAGATGGCTGCCTACAATAAGACCCTGGGTCGCTTCCAGCTCACCGGCATTGCTCCCGCACCCCGGGGCGTGCCTCAGATCGAGGTTTCCTTCGACATCGACGCCAACGGCATCGTGAAGGTCTCCGCCAAGGATCTGGGCACCGGCAAGGAGCAGAACATCTCCATCACCGCTTCCACCAACCTGAGCAAGGAAGACATCGACAAGGCCGTTCACGAGGCTGAGCAGTACGCCGCCGAGGATAAGGCCCGCAAGGACGAAGTGGATACCCACAACGCCGCCGACCAGACCGTCTACCAGACCGAGAAGACCCTGAACGAGCTGGGCGACAAGATCGACGCTTCCGAGAAGGCTTCCATCCAGTCCGCCGTTGACCACCTGAAGGAAGTCAACAAGGGCACCGACATCGAGGCCATCAAGAAGGCCACCGAGGAAGTCCAGCAGGCGTTCTACAAGGTTTCCGAGAAGCTGTATCAGCAGGCGAACCCTCAGGGCGGCGCACAGCCCGGCGGGAACACCCAGAAGCCCGGCGACGACGGTGTCGTTGACGCTGACTACGAGAGTGTTGACTAAATCCGAATGCCTAAGGGGCGGCAAACGCCGCCCCTTCTCGGCATATTTTCCTGAGTTGGCAGTTGAAAGTTGACAGCAGCAAAGGTTGCTGCATTTTATACGAGTTTTTAATAAAACGCTTAAAAGCGTTTTATTAGGCCGCAGGATTG
>ENA-OURV01003314-OURV01003314.1-human-gut-metagenome-genome-assembly--contig:-NODE-3314-length-10278-cov-4.740976_pt1 | contig 10278 bp, 4 predicted proteins | sample MGYA00242141_ERZ509072 | MGnify/ENA primary metagenome ERZ509072 (study PRJEB26280, sample SAMEA2338763) | human gut metagenome | biome: human gut; feature: human-associated habitat; material: faeces... | reverse complement strand
GAGCGCCCCAACCTGCCGGCCCGTGGCGTGCGTATCGAGTTTTCGCCGACGGGCGTCTCCGCCGATACCGTGGTGCAGAAGCTCTGCATCGAGGCGCGCGAGGAAGGCCGCGCGTGCTCCGTGGTGTCGAGCGACGGCACGATCCAGGCCGTTGTCATGGGTAAGGGCGTCACGCGCATCTCGAGCCGCATGCTGGTGGACGAGATCAAACAGATCGATAACGACGTTCACGAGGCAGAGGAAGCTCCGCAGATCAAGATGACTCTGGGCAGTCGCCTGAGCCCCGATGCCCTAGCCAAGCTCAAGGCCCTGCGCGGACGGTAGGGGATTATCCATAGAGACCCGTTTCCCAATTGGCCGGCCCGTTGATTTGTAATCAATGGACTGTGGGTTGCCGTCGCCAATACGAATAGTTTTTGGTTTTGGCGAACGGATAAAACTATTCGTTCTGACGAATAGTTTTGAGATGTGGTCGGTCGAAGGGTCTGTTGCGCCCCGTCCGTAATTCCTTTATTCTTAACTGGCTTCGCGCGAAAGCGCCAAGTGTGCCAGTGTGGCGCAACGGTAGCGCAACTGATTTGTAATCAGTGGGTTGCAGGTTCGATTCCTGTCACTGGCTCCATGAAAGTTTCGGGCTCTGTCCCCCTGAGGGACAGGGCCCGTTTCTATTTATGTCGATAAGTCAGCGTGTTTGGCGCCAACCAAGCTTCAGGTTTGTCTCGATCTGTAACACGAAGAAGCTGAAAACCGTTCTTACTGTTACAGAATGAGACGTAAGCGGAGGTCTCTGCGTAATATCTCGACCTGTAACAGATAGGGGAGAAAATGTTCTCTATATGTTACAGATCGAGACAAAAGCCGTGTCGAGCTTGGCTGCCCCCCTGAGCGTGGATTATCGGACGTACGAGCGTGGAAAATCTCCCGCTTAGTGAATGATCGTGGATAATCTGCCACTTTGGCCTTGGGGCCATGCCAAAAAGTGGGAGATTATCCACGCTCGATTTCAAACGGGAGAAAATCCACGCTCGAATTTGCCGCGGAAGCCCGATCGCGACCTATGTAATAGTGCAAGAGGGCCGTTATCGAAGGTCGATGCTGTAGGCGTACTCCACCGTGCCAAAGTGTTCCCTCGGGAAATGTCACCAGTGCAGCGAAATCCACTGTCCTTCATATCTAAACTCAACAAAACAGCAGGTCAAAGGTATATAGATACGCCCGGCACCGTGTATCTAGAGGTTTTCGTTGACAGCCCCCAAGGTTGCATCGTATTATCTTTTTCGTTCGCGGGGGCGGCGGTCCAAAAGACCAAAGGACCTGCGGATACTTGAACGATTGGGAGTTTGCCCGAGTGGTTAATGGGGACGGGCTGTAAACCCGTTGGCTCTGCCTACATAGGTTCGAATCCTATAGCTCCCACCCGTCAAGTGCCTGTATAGCTCAGTCGGTAGAGCACTTCGTTGGTAACGAAGAGGTCACCAGTTCAAGTCTGGTTGCAGGCTCCATCCGGCGGTGTAGCTCAGTTGGTTAGAGCACACGGTTCATACCCGTGGCGTCACTGGTTCGAATCCAGTCACCGCTACCATAGGTAACACGGTGGCTTCTCAATAGTATGTTGAGAGGCCACTATGGTATAAAGGCAAAGTCCCGTCCGGGGACGACCTGTTTAGAGGAGGGCTTTATGGCCAAAGAGAAGTTTGAGCGCACTAAGCCGCATGTTAACATCGGCACCATCGGTCACGTCGACCACGGCAAGACCACGCTGACCGCTGCCATCACCAAGGTTCTCTCCGAGACCGAGGGCTGCAAGGCTGACTTCACTGCGTTCGAGAACATCGACAAGGCTCCCGAGGAGCGCGAGCGCGGCATTACGATCTCCGTCTCCCACGTCGAGTACGAGACTGCTGCCCGTCACTACGCTCACGTTGACTGCCCGGGCCACGCTGACTACGTCAAGAACATGATCTCCGGTGCTGCTCAGATGGACGGCGCTATCCTGGTCATCGCCGCTACCGACGGCCCCATGGCTCAGACCCGCGAGCACATCCTGCTCGCCCGTCAGGTCGGCGTTCCCTACATCGTCGTCTTCCTGAACAAGTGCGACATGGTCGACGATGACGAGCTCATCGACCTCGTTGAGATGGAGACCCGTGAGCTCCTCTCCGAGTACGATTTCCCCGGCGACGACATCCCCGTCATCCGTGGTTCCGCTCTGGGCGCTCTCGAGGGCGACGCCAAGTGGATGGACGCTATCCGCGAGCTCATGAACGCCGTCGACGAGTACATCCCGACGCCTGCTCGTAACAACGACCTCCCGTTCCTGATGGCCGTTGAGGACGTTATGACCATCTCCGGCCGTGGCACCGTTGCTACCGGTCGTGTTGAGCGTGGTACTGCTCATGTCGGCGATCAGATGGAAATCGTTGGTCTGAAGGAAGAGAAGCTGACCACCACCATCACTGGTCTGGAAATGTTCCGCAAGAGCCTCGAGTTCGCTCAGGCTGGCGACAACATCGGCGCTCTGCTGCGTGGTATTGACCGTGACCAGATCGAGCGTGGCCAGGTTCTGGCTGTTCCCGGCTCTGTTCATCCCCACACCACTTTCGATGGCCATGTTTACGTCCTGAAGAAGGAAGAAGGCGGCCGTCATACCCCGTTCTTCAACAACTATCGTCCTCAGTTCTACTTCCGTACCACCGACGTTACCGGCATCATCACCCTGCCCGAAGGCACTGAGATGTGCATGCCCGGCGACAACGTTGATATGCACGTTGAGCTGATCACCCCGGTTGCCATGGAAGAAGGCATGCGTTTCGCTATCCGCGAAGGCGGCCACACTGTTGGTTCCGGCGTTGTTTCCAAGATCGAGAAGTAATTTTCGGCTTGTGATATAGCTTTCAAGGCTCCTGCTGTTAAGGCAGGGGCCTTTTTGTTGTGTACGACTTATGGGACGGGGAGGGGGCAAAGGCCGGGTGTGGAAGACCAAGGAAGGCATCATGAAAACATCAGGAATTGTAGATAGGGGAGAGGACACCATTCGGAACTTTGAAAAAGTGGAGCAGGAGGGGGCACTCACACCGCCCTACCTTGGGAAGGTGTATTTCAGGTCGCGGTTAAGGGGCAAGGGCTGATCTATCCCTAAGTTTTCGGAACGGTCAGGAACGCTCTCTACAGTACAATTTATAATGGGCAATTCTCAACCTCCAATTTTCCCTTCAAGTTTCCTCCAATCTCTGCCAAATCTCTCAACAACAAGCCAAACCGAAATGGCAAAAAATGCGCGATCACAATACCGGATGATTGGATTAAGAGATTGCAAAGAACATTATCGGGGTAAATGTTTAATCATTTGATAAAATCAGGAATAAACCATTCAAAAATGTTAATAAATACCGCCAAAGAGTCACCGCACCGCAGCGCAAATAATGTGCGAAAAACAGGTTTCAGTTGATTCAAGGACAAAAATTTAGATAGAAACCGCTCTAATGAACTATGCAAATTCTGGCAACTGTGATATAATGTATATACCTAGATGTGTCGGAAAGGTTATCATTTGCGGGATCAAGGCATGCAGCCGGTACAACGTTTTGTCAGCCGCTGTGCCGGGGCCAAAAGCCCCAAAAGCAGGCCGCAGCCCGGCAAGGGATCGCCAGACCGAGGGAGCACAACCAGGCGTTTTGCAATCAACACCTGCAAAGTGCCGCACATCTGCCGTACCACTTTTCACACAAAAGGGGAAAGTAGTAACACTTAAGGGAGGATAAAACTATGAAGAAAAACCTTCAGCGTTTTGGTGCATCCGTGTTGGCAGCAGCCATGGTTGCCCAGAGCGTGGCGCTTCCCGCAGCAGCCGAAACTACCAAGATTGATTCTTCGGTAGCGCAGTCTGTTGCAGCTAGCGCAGCAAGCGCGGCCAGCGCTGTGCAGTCCCTGCCCAAGTTCACCAGCACCGCAGACCTGATCAAGCAGACAGCCCAAACGCTGGCTGCCCAGGGCGAAGTGCATGAACTGGAGCAGGACGATGCCAAGCTGGAAGCGACTGCACAGAGCAAGGCGGGCATGAGCCTTGCAGCGTTGGAAAATGCACTGGCCGATGCCATGTACGCCAACGCCGCAGCCGGCAAGATCAACACCGAAGCCTATGGCCTGAACAAGGACGAGATGGCATCGGTGATGGCTGCCACCATCAAAACGTATCATCTGTCCAGCGCCGTTACCGACCTGGGCTATGAGACGAATGCCGCAGGCGTTGTGACCGCCGTTACCTTTACCGGCAGCTCCGGCATGACCTCTGCGATGGAGTCCATGACCAACAGCGATGATGAAGTGATTGCGCAGCAGGCTGACAGCTACGCACAGGCTTACGTTGCTGAAAACTCCGATACCTTTGCGGCCAGCGCCGCTGCAGACGGCCATACCTATGGCGAGCCGAAATGGTACTGGAATGACACCAACCCGGAGCATGGCCACACCCATACCTGGAAGGAAACCCCCGATGGTTACTGGACCAAGACCGATGACGGCTGGGCTTACACCGCTGTGTATACCTGTGAAAAGGACGATGCCTACCAGAAGGTAGAAGGCACCGTAACCAAGGATACCACCGAGGCAAAGCCCGGCGCTGCCGGCAAGACCGTTTACTCTGCCAGCGTGCCCGCTGACAAGAGCCCGGTTAAGAAGGAATACAAGGAACCCACCACCCGCACCGACGACATTGCCGCCCTGCCCTGCCAGAACCATGCCGTGCCCAAGGATGCAGATGGCAACTTTGTTGCTACCTTCAACTGGGAAATGAAGAAGGTCGAGGGCGAGCTGGCCGCTGACTACAGCAACGCCCAGCTGTTCTATGACAGCGAAACCGGCAAAATTTCTGCCGGCGCTCCCGTTACCATTGACTGGGAATGCACCAGCGTCACCTTCAAGTGCGCTGTCTGCGGCGAAGAAATCAAAAACCAGCCGGTAATGACCATGCCGGTCAGCGTTGTGGTAGACCAGAATGACAATTCCGTCTACATCAACGTGGGCGGCACCCCGACCCTGGATACCACCTCCGGCGGCACCGGCGTTACCCTGGTGTCCGCAATGAAGGACGGCAACTGGTACGATATGCAGAACAACCCGGTTGACGCAAGCAAGGTGAACTTCACCTATCAGAGCGGCGACAACAAGGGCAAGAACAGCCTGCTGCTGTACGACAGCCAGAAGACTGCCGTGTATGTGGACGACCAGGGCAACCAGGTCACCAATACTTACGATGTCTCGACTGCGCAGATGAACTACTACTACTTCCAGCTGTCGCAGTTCAACCAGGACGAAGCAGAGTACTTCGGCGTGGTTGCCCCGTTCTGGACCTCCAAGGGCGTTCAGAAGCAGGGCGAGGATGGCAGCATCACCGGCACCATGGGCGCAATCAAGGTATTGTGCAGCATTGATCCGAACGATAATGTCCCGCCGACCACCATGGCATTCATGCTGAACATGCTGCCGCAGGCGTTCATGTCTTACGTCATGAACTATGGCGAAGCTCTGAAAGCCATCCGTGATGCAGGCTTGGCACAGGTTGCCAAGCTGGGTGACGCTGACTATGTCACCAAGCTGCTGATCCTGCACGACTGGATCTCCCAGGTTGCAGAATTCGATATGGGCTCCATGGGCGATATCACCGGCGGCGGCAACAACGACCCCATCCAGACGACTGCTTTCGGTGCCCTGCTGGGCGGCGAGATCGGCGCTAAGGGCGTTGAGTATGGCTGCATCTGCCTGGGCTATGCAGCTGCATTTAACTACATGGTCCAGAATTTGCCTGACAACAAGAGCATCTATAAGAATGATGACGGCAGCTGGAAGACCCCCGATGAAGTAGGCGATAACGCTGTTGTTGACTTTGCCCAGATCCTGTATTACTGCGATACTTCTGATACCAGTGTTGCCGGTAATGCGTTCGGCGGCGGCATGTTCAACAACGTCCACTACTTCAACGCAGTCAAGGTCAACAAGCTGCAGGGCGACAGCAACTCTGCTACGATGACCACCGGCGAAGCCAACAAGAACTGGTACTATGTTGACGTCTGCTATGACGACGTGAACACCGAGTGCATGGCCCAGACCCGCGTTGAGAACGCAGGCGACATGCGCCATGTCAACTTCCTGGTTTCTCCCTCCGGTCTGGAAGGCCGTTACAGCAAGTACTATGATTACATTGACTCGCTGTACGATGGCTACACCTACACCAAGAACAAGAATCCCGATGTGGATGATGACGGCAATGTTGTGTTGAACAACGGCAAGCCGCATTACTCTTACACCAAGGCGGAGAACAAGAACGAGACCCGTTACACCGATACCTGCTACGAGGATACCTGGTTCACCTCTATCTGCAGCCCCATCTACTTCGACAATAATTACTTCTATTACGTTGATACCACGACCAACCAGAACCTGTACAACAACATGCGCCGCCAGCAGTCCGAGAACGGCAACAACGGCAGCTCTGGTTCCGGCAGCTCTGGTAACAACTCCCAGATGCAGCAGTTCATGAAGAAGATGCAGAACCAGGGCCCCGATACTCTGGAAGCACGTCCGCGTAATGCGAACTACTATATCCGCAAAGAGGATTCCAGCAGCAGACCCGGCGGCTTCAGCATGAGCAGCTTTACCAAGACGGATGACCCGTTTGATATCATCCTGATGTACTACAACGATCTGAAGGAAACCAGCAGCAACTTCAATGATGACGACAGCAATGCCAAGGTCCTGGCCGAAGCTGGCACCATCTATAAGATCGATACCAGTGCAAAAGATAAGCATACCAAGGTTGAAAACAACCTGAACACCGAGTGCCTGGCAGACGCTGCTGCAAAGCGGATCTACCCCGCACTGGTACACTCTACCGCACTGTATGATGGCAAGCTGTACTTCAACGTCAACAACGCCATCTACCGTATGGACCCGACCACCGGCGCAGTGGAAGAAGTGAAGGAATACAACACCGTCTATGGCGGCATTAAGCTGACCAAGGATAAGGACGGCAACATGGTTCCCGATACCCACTTTCCCGGCATGAGCATGGTTATCATGGATAGCGCCCAGGATACCAGCAGTGTGAAGTATCTGGGCACCTTCATGAACCATCCTCTGGCGGGCCTGACCCTGCGTGACAGCTACAGCTTTGCTACCACCACCCAGCAGGGCCAGACTGTGATCACCGGCATCAACACCACCAAGGATCAGCTGGTCGTTTCTGTCGGCACCAACCTGTCCAACACCTATAAGGAACTGGTGGACGGCAAGGCAGAAGTCAAGACCGATGTCTCCGGCACTTCTTATGCAAACCGTAAGAGCTACAAGACCGAGTCCTGGAACTACAACCCGAGTTACAACCAGAACATGGGCAGCTCTGACGAGAAGAACAAGAACGAAGAGTTCATGTGGTGCGCTAACCTGGTTGAAACCATGCCGATGTCCGACATGGTCAGCGACCTGAGCAGCGGCGCAACCACCAATGTTTCCGTTGAAGCATGGTGCGATACCCCCGCTTACACCCAGGACCGCACCACCAAGTACGGCCTGACCAAGGGTGAAAAGAAGTACGCTGACGGCGCACTGCCCAAGGGCCATACCTGGAAGCTGGACGAGCTGGAAACCAAGTCCGTTGGCAACAATGTGTACCTGTGCTCTGATTGCCATACCGCAACCGAAAGCACCCCCCACACTGTTACCCTGCCCGATGCAGTTCAAGGCGTTACCCTGACCCTGGGCACCACCAACAACACCTACATCAAGGACGATACCGTTACCCTGACCGTAGAAAAGGAAGGCACCGATATCGTTACCGTTACCGCAAAGAACGGCAATACCGATGTTGCTCTGACTGAAGTTCAGGAAGCAGCGCAGGACGAAGCCGCAGCCCAGGCTACCACCGAAAAGGCGAAGACGGTTTACACCTTCACCATGCCGGACGGCGATGTGACCATCAGTGTTACCAAAGCCGCTAAGACCTATGCGGTCAAGGTGGCCGATGCTAACAAGGATACGTTGAAGATCACCAGCCCCGAAGCTGACCTGGATAAGGTTGCTGAGGGCACCAGCGTTACCGTTGTGGCTACCCCGAAGGATGGCTATACCCTGACGGCTGACGGTGTGGTGGTTACTTACGGCGACAATCAGACCCTGAAAGCAACTCCTGACACAGAAAAGGCCAACACTTACACCTTTGCAATGCCCGCTGGCGATGCAACTGTCAGCGCAGCGTTTGAAGAGGTTAAGAAGTATAACGTTACTGTGGCGGGTACTGTTGAAAACGGCACTGTGGGCGTAGAGCCGAAAACCGCAGCTGCGAAGGATGTTGTTACTGTTACCGTTACCCCGAATACCAACTTTAAGTACACGGACGGCAGCCTGAAAGCTACTTATACGGATGGCGGAACGAAGAAAGAAATTAACGACTTTAAGGCAGTAGACGGTAAGGAAAACACCTACACCTTCGAGATGCCCGCCGCTGATGTTACCGTTAGCGCTGAGTTTGAGGAAATTGCGACCGAGACTTACACAGTAACTGTTACCAAGGGCGGCGACGGCAAAGTTACGGTCAATGGACAGGAAACTGAAAAGCTTGAGGGTCTGAAGTCTAATGATACTGTTACACTGAAGATCAACCCGATAGATACGGATACTTTGCTGACTCAGCTGGCAGGTGTAACGGTTACATCTGGCAAAGTTGATGTCTCCACCACAAAGGTAGATGAAAATACCTATACTTTCAAAATGCCGGACGGCGATGTAAATGTCAGCGTAAAGTTTACGACCGTTGAGTATGGCATTGAAGTTAAGATGCTGGGCGAAGGCGAAGGCACTATCACATTTACTGATGGTAAGACCCGCTTCGCGGCAGGTACAAGTGTTACAGCTACCATCACGCCGAATGGTACCACCTACGAATTGACCAAGGTGATGTATGATGATGGCAGTGAGAACAAAGATGTTACGAGTGAGTTGAAGAACGGTTGCGAGTATACCTTCACTATGCCTGCAAACCATGTGAAGATTGAAGCAACCTTTGGAGAGGCACCGTCTACTGAACCCGAAACGCGCACCGCTCACGGCGCTGCTGAAAAGACCACCATTACCGCAATGGCTGTCTTTACCTGCACCGATAAGAACTGCGCAAGCGCACAGTTCGTGGATGCAACGGTAAAGCAGACCAGCGGCGTTACCACCGCTGCTGTCACCTTCAACGGCAAGGACTACACCGCCAAGTACGGCGAGAAGAACGGCTGGGTTGAAGAAAACGGCAAGAAGTACTGGTACGAAAAGGGCGTGAAGCAGGGTACCACCGGCCGCGGCAAAGAGATCCATGATCCCGATTCCGACGCTTGGTACTGGCTGGATGCTGTCCAGGGCGGCGCAATGACCGTCAGCAAGGACGTTTACCAGGAATCCGCCGCCGGCCAGTGGGCTGATAAGCCCGATGGCACCGGCAAGTGGGTCCGTTACGATGAGAACGGCCACATGGTCAAGGGCTGGCAGACGACCGATAAGGGCACCTACTACTTTGACCTGATCACCGGCGCTATGGCTAAGGGCGCAGGCGATATTGACGGTGTACCTTGCGCATTTGACGAGTACACCGGTATCGCTCTGGACGGCCAGTGGCTGACCATCAAAGGCGCTGACTTCTGGTACGAAAAGGGCGTTCGCCAGGGCCTGGATGGCCGCGGCAAGGAAATCTATGACCCGGCTTCCGATGCTTGGTACTGGCTGGACTCTGTTGATCAGGGCAAGAAAGCCACCAGCAAGGATGTCTATCAGGAATCCGAAGCTGGCCAGTGGGCAGACCGCGCCGATGGTACCGGCAAGTGGGTCCGTTACGATGCACAGGGCCACATGATCAAGGGCTGGAGCGCTGACAAGCGTTACTATTTCGACCCGATCTATGGCACCATGGCTAAGGGCGATGCAGTCATCGATGGCCGCACTTATCATTTCGATAAGAACACCGGCATTCGGCAGTAATCCCACGCCGGAACAATGAGCTGTAACCCAGCCCATTAACCCCTAAATAGAAATGCCGCAGCAGATGTAACAGTCTGCTGCGGCATTTTTGTATTTGTGGGCATAGGTTCGGTGAAATATTTGCCAGGCCAGTAGGGCGGGGGACCCCATGATTGTGGTGGCTCCCCTGGAGGGGAGCTGGACGCGAAGCGGCCTGAGGGGTGGTTCCTTGCCGCAAACCTAAGGCAACACCGCACAATTCCCGCCTTACGGCTTAAGCACCGCTCCGGC
>ENA-OURV01003312-OURV01003312.1-human-gut-metagenome-genome-assembly--contig:-NODE-3312-length-10285-cov-2.727273_pt1 | contig 10285 bp, 9 predicted proteins | sample MGYA00242141_ERZ509072 | MGnify/ENA primary metagenome ERZ509072 (study PRJEB26280, sample SAMEA2338763) | human gut metagenome | biome: human gut; feature: human-associated habitat; material: faeces... | reverse complement strand
TAAAAAAATCAACTTTCAGTAATCAAGAACTTATCTACTGTATTATTAATAATTTTTGCATCAAATCTATCATCAATATTACTAAAAACTTTAACTTCATATTGACCATTACTATATAATTTAAACATTATAAAATTCCAATCACTATCTTTAGAACTGTCGTTATATAAATTATATAACAAACCCATAATATCAAGAATAATATCTTGTACTGAAAAATTATTTTCACTTGCCTCAACAATATTAATTATATTCTTCGAATTTTGCTTTATACATTTACATTGAAATTCTTTACTAATAGCCTGATTATTATTTACAATACATTTTCTAACTAATAGAGAAAAAACGACTTGCTCCCATTTTGTAGGCATAATACTAACTAATAAAGAAGCTATTTTTGCATAACTTTCTTCCTTATTCATTAATCATTTTCCTCTGTACTTTCATAAATAGAATTAGGAGAATCTTTCTCTAAACCATTATTATACGCTATGATTGAAAAAATAATTATAAATAATATTAGTATATTGGAGTGATGTTATGAAAAAAGGTAAATTTGTTATTATTTCTGGTCCTTCAGGAGTAGGAAAGGATACTATTTGTGATGAGTTAGTTAAAAAAGGAGTGGGCAGATATTCTGTATCTATGACTACTAGAAAGAAAAGATCTACTGAAATAGAAGGTATTAGTTATTTCTTTGTAAGTAAAGAAGAATTTGAAAGACATATTGAAGAAAATTATTTTCTAGAATATGCTATGTATAATGGTAATTATTATGGTACTCCTAATGAATTTATTAAAGAGACTACGAATAATGGGGATAATGTTATTGCAGTACTAGAAATGAATGGGGCTATTAATGCTAAGAAGATTTTTAGTAATGCTATTACTATATTTATTATGCCTCCTTCTTTTGATGAATTAGAAAGAAGACTTAGGGGTAGAAAATCTGAAGATGATAATATTATTAGTGAGAGACTTAATATTGCTAAAGAAGAAATTAAATGTAAGGATAAATATGATTATATAGTTATCAACAATACTGTTGATGAGGCTGTTTTAGAAATTGAAAATATTATTAATAATTGTTAGTTTATCAACAGATACTGTGGATAAGTGGTAATTATATAACAAAAACTCAAGAAATTAATCTTGAGTTTTACTATTTTATCTTCCTTTTCCTACATTACCAAAGTTATAACCTTCTTCTTGCATTCTTTTATCAACAAATTCTTCCCAATTTGCATAGTCTGTCTTGATAGGTTCTCCTGTAAGTTCTGCTCTTCTCTTAGCTTCGTTATAATAGTCATAAAATTCTAAATAGCTTTGTACCATTAATTCTATAGCATATGGATCATCTAATTCAGCCTTTAAATACTTATCATACATTTGGTTAAATAATGGTTTATCTATGATATCATTATTTCTAGTTTCTACTACTAGACGATTATAATAGAATTCTCTTTCTTTTAAATCATCATGTGATAAACCTTCATCAGGAATAACGGCTTTATTTTTTTCTTCTGACTCTATTCTTATATTATTGATTTGTGATTGTTTACTTAAATTATATATTCTTAATGCTTCTTGGTAGGCAATAGAATTTTCTTTACTTGCTCTTTCTAATTCTTGTTCATATTCTTGTAATTTTTCTTTTGATAATTCATTTCCTTTACTATCAGTTTTTCTCTCTACCATAGCCATTAGAGCTACTAATCTATTAATATCTATTTTACCATGAGCTTTTTCAGATACTTCTACCTCTTTTTTATTAAGATTATTTAATATCATTTCTTCTTCTGCAGTTAATTCTTTAGTTAATGATTCTAATTCTTTAATAAAATTATTTAAAACAGCTTTAGTTTCTGGAGTAAAATATGCCATATATTTATTCATATAATCTATTGTTTCTTGAACAGAAATCTTTTGCCTACTTATTGCATATAAACTATTTTTAACTGATTCTAAATATCTAAGTCCTGCATTAGTGTTTAAATCATTTTTTATTGTATTTTCTATACCTGAAAATTTCAAGTCATCAACACTTCTTGACATTTGGCTAGCTTTGGCCGCTACTTGTTCCATTGAAGGTACTGCTAATGTAGTTGATATTTTTTCAAATTTTTCTAACAAATTTAATTTAGAACTTATTAATGATGTACTTAAAGCAAAAGCATCTTTTCTCCCACCTTCTGGTAATAAAAAACATTCACTGTTTCCGTTAACTACAATCTTACTTCTTGATGATGGAGTATATTTAGCATACAATCCTGTTGATTTTGTTTCAATACTCTTTTTAAAATTAATGAAATAACTATCTCTTTTTCCAGCTTTAGCCGCTAACTGGTTATATAATTGTTTTCCATTTGGAGTTAATTTATCTGTTGCATTTAAATTTCTTAGTATTTGACTTAATAATACTGCTTCGACATAATTACTCCATTCTTTTTTTACTGTTTGAGTTATTTCTTCGGTTTTATTATGCTTCTTATCATCATATCCTTTAGTGTTATATGTGTTTCTTACAACTTCATTAATTGCCATAAGCAAACTATCTGCACTATTAATATTTATTTTTATTTCTTCCATTTTTCTTCCTCCAAATCAATTTCTATATTAATTGTATCATACCTAAGTTGGTATTTCAATATTAATTTTAGATGTTTACATTATTTTTATTTTTGATATAATTATATTATAAGTATGTATATAATATAACTGTTAATGCTATACCTAAAACTAAAGATGTTCTTTTTATTCTTTTAAACATAAAATTGGGAGGAAATATGATATGATAAATGATGACTGTTATAAATTTTTAAAACTAGATATTGTTAGTGATACAAATAACATTATTAGTGCTTATTCTTTATTTGAAATATTAGATAAGTTTTTTGAAAGTTTTAGAACATTAAGATATGGTAATGATAAAATGATTAATAGTATGAATAATGAATATACTTTTGTAGATAAACTTAATAAAATTAAGAATAGCATGATAAATCCTTGGTTTAGAAAAATTTTTGTTTCAGAATTTAATGATAATTTTATTAAGATGGTTATTATAGTTAATCCAATATATAGAAGAAAAGAATTTCCTACTAATAACATTTATTATTATATAATAAAGGATAGAAATAGTGGTGATATTTACTTTGAGAATAATGTACTAAAAAATAGGGTATTTGATAAATTTTATCAAGAAATTATAAATATATTTTCTTTAGCAGAAATTTATACTGATATTTTTATGCTTGATAAAAAAGATTTTCCTATATATCATCAGACATTTGACTTAGATAATGTTGGTGCCAGTGTTGATTATAATAATTTTGGTAATGTCTCTTCTTATATTATATATGATGGTAAAATATGTAGTAATAATGAAATTAAAGATATTAAAAATGATATCTTAAAAAGAATTCCTGTATATACAGATAATCTTGATGCTATAAGTAGTTATATTGTTAATGAACAAAGAAAAGCTAAAATTAGAAAAAAAGAATATTAAAGTAGAGACAATGTGGCTCTACTTTATTTCTGAAGACTTATGGCTTCAGAAACAACGAACAGCGAAGTGTGAGATGCCTAAATAAATTAGATATTTTACTTGAAAATTATATGATTTTATTATATACTTATATTAACCAAAGGAGGTATTTTATGAAAAGTAGTAGAATTATGAAAATATTTGAACAATATGTCAGAAAATATGATATGAATAATATAGATATTAAAGCTAGATATTTTCATTCACTGAAGGTTATGGAACTTGCAAGAGAACTAGCTACTGGTTTAGGTATTTTTTCTGAGGAAGAAGTAGCCGTCTGTGAACTTATTGGTCTATTTCATGAGATAGGTAACTTTTCTAAAACTCCTAATTATCAAATGGATGATGATATTAATGATAGTTATAATAGAACTATTGATGTTTTATTTAATAAAAAGTTAATTAGAGAAATTAGTAAAGAAACTAAGTATGATACAGTTATTAAAATGGCTATCTTTGCTTATGATAAAAATGGATTCCCTGCTGATATTGATGAGAAAGGTAGACATATGTGTGCTATTATAAAAGATGCTCATAATTTAGATTCTTTTAGATTATTTGTTAATTATCCATATGTAGATACAGTAATCAAAAGTTATCCTAGTAGTCTCGTGTATGATGACTTTAAAAGTTTTAAGACTATTAGTTCTAAAGTAAGTGATAATGCTAGTGATGAAGTATTAGTTACTTTATCGAAGATGTATTCATTTAATTATAAATATTCTTATTATTTATTAAAACAAAATGATTATGTTAATAAGATATTTAATTTTTTAAATTTTGATAATAGTGAATTAGAGGGGTTCTTTAAACAACTTATGGTTGTTCTTAATAATTATATCGATAAAAGGATAGGTGTTGTAAATGCTTGATAAAAAATATGACCACTTGATGGTTGAAAAAGATAAATATGATAATTGGAAGAAAAAGGGGTATTTTAAATCTGGTGATTTAAGTAAGGAACCATACTGTATAGTTATTCCTCCTCCTAATGTAACAGGTAAATTACATTTAGGTCATGCTTGGGATACTTCAATTCAAGATATTATTATTAGATATAAGAGAATGCAGGGGTTTGATGCTTTATGGCTTCCTGGTATGGATCATGCTGGTATTGCTACGCAGGCTAAAGTAGATAAAAAACTTAGAAGTGAAGGTATTAATCCTAGAAGTATGTCTCGTGAAGAGTGGCTTAAGGTTGCTTGGTCTTGGAAAGAAGAATATGCCGAAAATATTCATAGTCAGTGGGCTAAACTTGGTTTATCTCTTGATTATGATAAGGAAAGATTTACTTTAGATGATGGTTTATCTCATGCTGTTAGAAAGGTGTTTGTTGATTTATATAACAAAGGTCTTATCTATAGAGGTGAGAGAATTATTAATTGGGATCCTGCGGCGATGACTGCTCTAAGTAATGAAGAGGTTATTTATAAAGATGTTGAAGGAGCCTTCTACCACATTAAATATATGATTGAAGGTACTGATGAGTATCTAGAGGTTGCTACGACTAGACCAGAGACTTTATTTGGTGATACTGCAGTTGCAGTTAATCCAGATGATGATAGGTATAAGAAATATATTGGTAAGAATGTTATGCTTCCAATAGTTAATAAACTTATTCCTATTATTGGTGATAAACACGCTGATATGGAGTTTGGTACTGGTGTTGTTAAAATTACTCCTGCTCATGACCCTAATGACTTTGAAGTTGGTAATAGACATAATCTAGAGAGAATTGTCGTTATGAATCCTAATGGTACAATGAACGAGAATGCTGGTAAATATAATGGTATGGATAGATTTGAATGTAGAGATGCTGTTATTAAGGACTTAGATAGTGAAGGACTTCTTATTAAGATTGAACCTATTAATCATAATGTTGGTTTTTCTGAGAGAAGTGATGTTATGGTTGAACCTTATCTTTCTAAACAATGGTTTGTTAAGATGAGACCACTAGCGGATAGAGTTCTTGAAAACCAAAAGGATAAAGATAAGAAAGTTAACTTTGTTCCTCCTAGATATGAAAAGACTATGAATCACTGGATGGAAATTACTTATGATTGGTGTATCTCTAGACAATTATGGTGGGGTCACAGAATACCTGCTTGGTATAAAGGTGATGAAGTTTATGTTGGTATGGAAGAACCTAAAGGTGATGGTTGGGTACAGGATAATGATGTACTTGATACTTGGTTTTCTTCAGCACTATGGCCTTTTAGTACTTTAGGATGGCCTGATAATACTGACTTACTTAAGAGATATTATCCTAATAATGTACTAGTTACTGGTTATGATATTATTCCTTTCTGGGTTAATAGAATGACTTTCCAAGGACTTGAGTTCTTAAATGAAAGACCTTTTAAAGATTGTTTAATTCATGGTCTTATTAGAGATAAAAAAGGTAGAAAGATGAGTAAGAGTCTAGGTAATGGTATTGACCCTATGGATGTTATTGATATGTATGGTGCTGACTCTTTAAGATTCTTCTTAACTACAAATACTGCTCCTGGTATGGATTTAAGATATGATGAAGAAAAAGTTAAATCAACTTGGAACTTTATTAATAAGATTTGGAATGCTTCAAGATTTGTTTTAACTAATATTAGTGATATAAAAGAAATCAAACTTGATAATTTAAAACCAGAAGATAAATGGATTCTAACTAAGTTTGAAAAAATGCTTCATACTACTAAGAAGTTTATGGATAAATATCAGTTTAATAATGCATCAAGTGTTATTTATGATTTTGTTTGGACATCTTTCTGCGATAGTTATATTGAAATGGCTAAATATAGTTTGAGTGATGATGCTACTAAATCAACATTATGTTATATCTTAACTAATATTTTAAAATTACTTCATCCATTTATGCCCTATGTAACCGAAGAAATTTATCAAATGTTACCAATTAAGGAAGAAGAATCTATCATGATTAGCAACTATCCTAAGTACAGTAAAAAATATATTTTTGAATTAGAAGAAGTAGTAGTTGATGATGAGATAGAATTTATTAGAAGTTTTAGAAATGTTAAAGCAGAAAATAATATAACTAAAGATATGAAAGTTATGTTTGATACAACTGATGATAATGATTTAATAGTTAAGATGTTAAAGCTTGATGAAAACTTAGTTAAAGAACCACTTGGTATTAAGTCATATAATGTATTTTCTAAAAGAGTAAAAGCTACTATCTTCTTTGAAAAGATGGAAACAGAAGCTGATAAAGTTCTAAAAGAAACACAGATTACTGCTTTAAAAGCTTCTATTGCAAGACGTGAAAAGTTACTTGCTAATGAAAACTATGTAGCAAAAGCTCCTAAAAATATTGTTGATATGGATAGAGAAAAACTAAAAGAAGAGAAAGAAAAATTAGCATTACTAGAGAAATAGTATTATTTATAATAGAAAGGATGTTATTATGGGAATAAAAAGAGTTAAGCTAAATTATAAACCTATAATTAAGAGAAGAAGTAATGAAGTAGCATATGTTGTATCTACTTCACATGTAAATGCTGTTAATAGATCAATAGAGAATAAGATAAAAAGAAATCAAGCTGAACTAGATAGTTCCTATTTAGAAGCTAGTAATTATGTTGTAAAAACTGCTAATAAAGTATTAACAAAAACTTATATTTCTAAAAACACATAAAAAATAGAGGGTAACCTCTTTTTCTTTTAAAACTTTTGTTTGATAATTTCTACTTTAAATGTCATAATCTAAGTAGTTATTAAAAAGAATAGTCAAATAAGTATTGTACTTTAATAAAGCTGATAGATAAGGAAGGTGATACTGTGCTGTTATATCATGGAAGTAATCAATTAATAGAAAATCCAATCATTATTAATAGCAAGAGAACAGTAGACTTTGGAACCAGTTTTTATTTAACTATATCTTTGGAACAAGCTAAAAAATTGGCTTTTATTGTTATAAAAAGAAGAAATTATGGTTAACAGATTACATATATAGCATGTATGAAATGTATTATATAGAAACAATAGAAAATGCTTTTAATGATATAGATAGGTTAATAAAGGAAAAAGAAAATAATTAGCATCATCACTTGACAATAACTAAAATTATGATATGATGTTAATGTGAGTTTGCCCCATAGCCAAGCGGTAAGGCAGTGCGCTCTGACCGCACGATGCGTTAGTTCGAATCTAACTGGGGCAGCCAATAAGTAATTAACCCTTAGAAATAAGGGTTTTAATATGCATATTTGTCTTAAGATGTTTGACTTTCTTTTGTAAATATGTGAAAATATTACTGATATGAGGAGTGATTGATATGTATGAAGAATTAGCTAATTTATTATTTCCTAATCTACCGTTAACAGTAGAAGAAATAGAAGAAAAATATAAAGCTAGAGAACTAAAAGAAGGAGCTTTTGTTACAAGATTTGGTCCTAGTCCTACTGGATTTATGCATGTAGGAAATTTATATGGAGCATTTATTAGTAGTGAGCTTGCTAGACAAAGTGATGGAGTATTTTATTTAAGAATAGAAGATACTGATAGTAAAAGAGAAGTAGAAGGGGCAACTGACTTAATTCTTTCTTCCCTAAAGCATTTTAAAATATATCCAACAGAAGGATTTTCTTATGGGGGAAGTTATGGACCTTATAAGCAAAGTGAGAGAAAAGATATTTATCAAGCTTATGCTAAGAAATTAATAAGTGAAGGAAAAGCTTATCCATGTTTTATGAGTGAAGAAGAAATTAGTGAAATAAGAGAAGGACAAGAGCTAAGAAAAGAAGCTATAGGTATTTATGGTGTTTATGCAGTAGACCGTGATTTATCACTAGAAGAAGTAAAAAAGCATCTAGATAATGGTGATAGATATGTTATTAGAATGAAGTCACCAGGTGATATGCATAATGAAATAGTATTACATGATATGATTAAAGGTGATATTGTTTTACCAGAAAATATAATAGATGAAGTAATACTTAAAAAAGACGGTATTCCAACTTATCATTTTGCTCATGTAGTAGATGATCACTTAATGAAGACAACTCATGTTGTTAGAGGGGATGAATGGGTACCAAGTTTTCCAAAGCATTTACAACTTTGTAAGTTATTAGGTTTCAAGCCTTGTAAGTATGCTCATATTGCTCCCCTTACTAAAAAAGAAGATGGAAAAGTTAGAAAACTAAGTAAGAGAAAAGATCCAGAGTTTTCTGTTAGTTATTATAAAGAAGCCGGTATTCCAGTAGATGCTGTTCGTTTGTATCTTGCAACACTAGCTAACACTAACTTTGAAGAGTGGTATTTACAAAATAAAGATAAGAGCATTGAAGACTTTACTTTTAGTTTTAAGAAGATGCCTACAGGTGGAACATTATTTGATATGGAGAAGTTAAATAACATTTCAAGAACTTACTTTTCAAGACTAACAGCTTTAGAACTATATAATCAAGTATTAGAATACTCTTTAGAATATGATAGTGACTTTGCTAAACTTTTAACTACTTATAAAGATAAAGTAATAGCATTTTTAAATATCGAAAGAGATGGTAAAAGACCACGTAAAGATATAGCAGTATTAAAAGATGTTAAAACTGAATCAAGTTATTTATATAATGAAATATTTTATAATGATTTAAAAGCAAGTTATAATGAAGTTATTGAAGAAGCAGTAGATTATGATATTTTAACTAAATATATAGATGTATATAATAGTAGTGATAGTCAAGATGAATGGTATCAAAAGATTCAAAAACTAGCTGAAGAAAATAACTATGCACCATCAGTTAAGATGTACAGAGAAGATGAAACTTTATATAAAGGACATATTGGTAGTGTTTGTGAAATGATTAGACATGTTTTAACTGGTCGTAATAAGACACCTAATTTATATGATTTATTAAGAATAATAGGGATAGAAGAATTTAAAAATAGATTAGAAGCATATAAAAATAATTTACATTAAGGATATGATTAAATGAGACTTAGTAATATAACTTATAAAAAAATAAGTAGTAAAGAGGAATTAAAAGAATCATTAAATAGGTATAAAAGAATATTAAATCCAAGAGTAATTGATTATTTAAATCAGTTAGTTGAACTTGAATTTTCTGCTGTTAAAGATATTATAGATATTGAAGATAGAGAAATACTACAAAATCTTGATTTATATAAAAATGTAGTTGCTTATAACATATATAATAGAACATTAGAACTACTAAGTAATGAACAAGAACTCAAAATATTTGATAATAAAGATAGAGTATCAGGATTAATGGCCTATAAAGATATTGGTAATAATACTATTAGAATACTTGATTATAATTACGAAAATGGGGCATTAAAATTATTTCAAACAGTAGATGATAAGAAAGTAAGAGATGAACAATTAGAATTAGTTATGACTAAACTAGAACAATTATATGATAAGAAAAATCCTTATAGTTGTTCTGTAACTAAATTAAAACAGCCATATAATAAAAAAATATTAAAACGTTCGGGTGGTCCTGGTGCTAAATGGAATTTTGACCATGGTAGAGAAGTTAGTGAGTATGAAGAACTATTTACAAGACTAGATAGTAAAAAGAAAATAACTGATTATGAGAAAAAGAAGATTAGTATAACTAAAAAGTATCATGATTTGTTATTTGAAGAATATGGACTAACTGATGATGATTTTATTATTTCTAAGCAAGCACCTAGTACTATTGATAATATTAATAACAAGACATTAGTTAAGAAACTACCTGGTTTAAGAATAGAAAATAA
>ENA-OURV01003302-OURV01003302.1-human-gut-metagenome-genome-assembly--contig:-NODE-3302-length-10308-cov-5.246269_pt1 | contig 10308 bp, 8 predicted proteins | sample MGYA00242141_ERZ509072 | MGnify/ENA primary metagenome ERZ509072 (study PRJEB26280, sample SAMEA2338763) | human gut metagenome | biome: human gut; feature: human-associated habitat; material: faeces... | reverse complement strand
TACGACAACGAGAACTCCTACACCTCTCAGATGGTCCGCACCATCAAGTACTTCGCGGAACTGAAGTAATTCAAATCCCGCAGTCCTGCCTTTCTGGTTTAAGAAGGGCAGGACTGTTTTTTATAACAATCGAAAGGCGGAAAAAGGATTATGGCAAAAGAACCAATAGATATGAAGAAAAACTTGCAAAATATTTGGCTCGACATGCACTTCCTGCAGGATATTGCTTGCTCAAAAGAAGAAAACAAACAGTTTCGGCAATTGAAGAAAAATGGTGAAGCGCTTCCCGACGGCATTCGAGAATATCAAGATGTGAACGGAGTTGTAACGGGCGAATTTTTCAGAATTTATGATGCCGGACTTACTGAAAACGAGAGGCTGGAATATACTTTCTATGGTATGCTGCAACAGTTGCGAACGATAAAGAAATGTTGTGTGTTTTTCACCACACTGACGGTTATTTCATTGATTATTGGTTTTTTGTTTTGGGTGGGCGTTTTTGCTTATTGATTCCTGTAAAAACAGAAAACAACGGCGTAACAAAGTCAAATGCACCGGTGTTTTTTATATGTGAATGATGCTTCCATCGCGTTCCCCCGCTGCCCCTTTATTTTGCAGAAGAAGATTCCGAGACAACCCTTGATTTCTGCCTGCCACCTATAAATTACAGAATACAAAATATATTATTGTCACCACGCCGGTGCAATTTGCCTCGCTGCCTACAATGGCGTTCGTACTGTTTGCGGCTTGCAAAAAACTTGACTTTCAATTGGCTCATCTGCCGTATTTGCAACTGAATTCGACGCAAAATTCATTTTCCGACAAACCAACTCCTTGGCGCGGCGAAGTCTGCATCTGGCGGCACTGTTTACAAACGAAAGAATATGGAATATAATTATTTTAATCCTGCTTCGAGCGGGAAATAAGAAAAAGAGGTGCCCATCATGAAGAAGCTCCTATCCCTTCTGTTGGCGCTGACCATGATTCTCCCCCTGGTGGGCTGCGCGGCGTTCGCAGAGAATGCGGATCCCATCATGATTACCGTCACCGCGATCTGCGACGGCAAGGCAAAGGGAATGTTCCGCGAATATGCCGCAAAGCCGGATGACCGGATAATTTAACCGAAAACCGCTCTTCTCCCGGCAGTTACCGGAGAAAAGAGCGGTTTTTTTGTTCTGATGATGCGTTTTTTACCTGTAAAGCGGGTGTTCTGCGGCTTTTTTCAGGATATCTGCCCTGCCGAGTGCGCCGCTGCCGGTCTCTATGATCACGCCGTGAGCCGACTCGCTTCCGTTGCAGCCGTAGGACTTCTGATTTCCGTCGTCAAGGTAATAGCTGTCGGTGATAAGCGTTCTTGTGTAGTCTTTCCACGTCTCTCCGATGAGAGCGCCGTTCTTTTTCATCGTCCCGCCGTTGACCTTTCCGGTGAAGAGGCAGTTCTTTATCACGCACTCGCCGTAACGGTTGTATGCGATGATGCCGCCTGCCGCCGTGCCGCTTGTTGTTGTCACCTCGACGTTGACGACGCAGTTTCTGATATTGACCGAGCCTTCAGCCATGCCGACAACACCGCCGACCGCGGCATATCCGGTTGCCTTGCCCTCGATGTAGCAGTTCTCGATGACGCCGCTCATGAGGCGTCCGACGACAAGACCGTATCTTTCGCCCCTTGATGACTTTCCGTCGTAGGTGAAGTTGACGAGTCTGAAATTGCGGAACACTCCGCAGGTGGAGGTGCCGAACAGCCCTGTGCCGTACCAGCCCTCTTTGGTATCGTCGGTCGCGATGACGGCATTTGATATGGTATGCCCCTGACCGTCGAATATCCCGGAGAAGCCGACCTGGTTCTTTCCCTGATCACCTATCGGGTACCACGACATTCCGCCGAGGTCGATGTCTGCGGTGAGGATGACCTTTGTCGTGTGATAGAATTCGCCGGCATTGACCTTTTCGGCAAAGGCGACAAGCTCCTCTTTCGTGCCGATCTCAAGGATGTTTTCGGGCTCGGGATTGAACTCGATCTTTCCCGCTTTGTCCCCGGTGACGGCGAAGCAGCCGATCATGACGGAATCCTTTGTTATCGGGTTTCCGGCAATATCCTCCGTCACGCTCTCATCGATAAGTCTTCCCTTTCCGACAATCGGCGAGGTCGCGGAGAGAACATACGACGCAATATCATAGAGGTCGCCGCCGACAAAGCCGGGATCCGCAAGCGTTCCGGTCTTGTCGAACGCGGGAACATGGTCGGTGCCGTAATAGACGTTGTTGTCGACCGTCTTTATCGAATACGGCTCGATGAGCGTGTGGCCGTCGGCAAAGACGATTATGTTGTTCTCCCAGAGCAGGTTGTTGTAATGCTCAAGGTAGAAGGTGGCGGAGTTTATCAGGACATTGTTGTAGAACGACAGATTCCGTAAGCTTGCCGATGAGCCTGCCCCGACAAAGCCGTGGCTGTTCATCATGTTGTCGTTTATCGACAGGCAGTATCTGACGGTGTTGCCCTTGTTCGGTCCGTGAACGTCGGCGTCGTGGCAGTTCTGCATGAATCTTGCGTTGTCGTGGGAATAAATGTACTGATACGTGCATCTGACCGAGCCGCCGTCGAAATCGACCGTCATTCCGTCCTTGTCGGTGATGTTCCAGCCGAATTCGCTCTTTTCGATTATGCAGTCCTCTGCCATATGGAACCATGCAGGCGCCATGTAGTAGCTGTTGTCCTTACAGGTGCGGAGGAATTTGCAGCCGGTGGCTACCGAATCGCGGCAGCCCTCGAAGATCATGCCCTCTCCGCGCATATCGTCGATCACGCAGTTCTCGACCCTTGCGTTTTCGATGTATTTGTTAAGCCCGCCGTAGAACATGAAGCCGCTGTAGCTCTTTGTGACGGTGCAGCCGCTTATCAGAACGTTTTTCAGCTTGTACTCCTTGGTATAGTCAAGGAAGCTGTTTGTTCCGCCTCGTATCGAGCCGATGAGTATTGCCGAACGGGAGGAGGGACCGGTGCTCATGTCCGCGCGGTTGTACTGTTCGATGTAATATATGTTGTTGAAGGTGCAGTTTCTGACCGTTACGTCGGTTATGTCGCGGTTCTGCGCGTCGATCCAGATGCCGGCTCCTGTCGGAGCTTCAATCGCAAGGTTCTCGACGATGACATACGACACGTCGATAAGAGTCAGGGCGCAGGCGGCTCCCGTCACCTTCATCAGCGGAGCATCGCCCTCGCCGTATGCACCGACGGTTATCGGCTTTTCCGCAGTGCCGGAGACCTTCAGGCGGAGTCTGTCTTTGCACGTCGTTCCGCGTCTGAACAGGACGGTGTTTCCCGGCTGAAGTCCTTCCTGAAACAGCTTCATCGCGCTTTTCAGCGGCTTTTCGGGGGAACGGCCGTCGTTTGAAGAGTCTCCGTTCTCGCTGTCGATGTAATAAACTATCGCATTGGGGTCGTCTGTCACGGGAACGCTCCCGCTCCCGGTGCTGTCGGACGCCGTTCCGCCGCCGCACGCGCCGAGAATACACGGACAGAGCAGTGCGCAGAGCAGCAGCTTTGCAACGATCGCATTCTGATATTTGCCTTTTTTCTTCATATTTTTCCTCAGCTTTCGATCCGTTTGGAGTATACGGCTAAGCCGTACATTTTTATTTTAACAAAACGGCTCATCAAATTCAATGTACGGAAATATCAAACACTGAATTTTTCTATCAGCAAATCCCGCGGTTCCCGATTGCATTTTGTTCGGAAATATGCTATAATCATTCAGTGACAGGTCATTTCTTTTATCACTTATACCGAACAAATACACGGAGGTTCCGTTTTATGAAGGATTATTCTCTTGATACCGAAGTGCGGAAAATGCTTGAAAACTTCTATACCATGTCCGGAATCCGCGTAGGGCTGCACTCGCTGAACAACGAGATAATCGGCGAATACCGGCATATCGCGCCTGACCGCAGGGACTACACCTTCTGCGAAATGATACGCTATGACCATCCCGCCGACTTTTCGATGAAATGCTTTGACTGCGACATAAATGCGATAGAGCGGGTGAGGGAGACGAAAAAAGCGCTTATCTACCGCTGTCACGTCGGGTTTATGGAGGCACTTGTCCCGATAACCGCCCACGGCGAGGTTTTCTGCGTCCTGTTCATCGGTCAGATCATCGACGAAAACGACAGCGCGATGACAAAAGCACGGGTCAGGGATATGCTTGACATAATGAAGTGTTCCGATGAGGTGAAGGCAGAATATACCGCCGCGTATGAGAAAATGCCGGTGCTGAGCGCCGAAAAGCTCCGTGCGTACGTCTATTTTCTTGAGATCAGCGCGCAGAGCATATATGACAACAGCCATATTTCAAGGCTTGACGTCTCAAAGACCGAGCAGTTCAGATATTATATCAGCCGCAATCTCTGCAGCCACATAACCATCTCCGACGCGGCGAAAAACCTCGGGCTGAGCACCTCGCACCTGTCGAAGATAATTTCCCGCGACATGGGCACCACCTTTACGCAGTACCTGACGCAGTGCCGGATAGAGGAGGCAAAGCGAATGCTCCGCACCTCGTCACAGTCGGTGATAAGCATTTCGCTGATGCTGAAATTCAACGAGCCGACTTACTTCATGCGCCAGTTCAAAAAATACACCGGCATGAGCTGCACGGAATACCGGAGGACTGTCGGTGAGGCAAAAGGCGGCGGCTCATAAGCCTTTCAGACACGCATATTGTGAAAACTGTCATACAAATCACCTCACTTTTCCGGTTTATGTGTGAATCAATGATAGTAAAATTCATATGATGATAGATTTGTTCATTGCGGATTTGCCTCCCATAGTGTAAACTGTATTCAGACGGAAACGTCGGAATACACATTTTTGAAAGGAAGATACACAATGAAAATCACAAAGGTACTCTGTTCTGTCCTGGCGGCGCTGACACTTGTGTCCGCATCGTTCATCTCCGCTTCCGCGGCTGACGAAAACAGCAAGGCTGACATCAAAAAGGCTACCGTCGCACCCGTGATCGACGGAAAGATCGACAAAATCTGGAGCTATGCTCCGGAAATCAAGCCGACCCAGTCGGGTGACAACCCCACCGAGGGACTGAAGGACAAGTCATACTTCAAGATGCTCTGGGATGACAAGGGCTTCTACGTTCTCGCTTACGTTGCCGACACAACGGTCAATCCCGATGTTGCAGGCGACGCATGGAAGCACGTTGCAAACGGCCTTGAGCTTTACGTCTCCGAAACCGATGCCAAGGAATGGGATCCCGCCAAGGCATACAAGGCAAACGGTGCGGGCGGCACAGGCGACTATATCGTCCGTCTTGCCTCCGACGGAAACGGAATAATAACCTCCGATCTTCTTCCGGCTGACAAGGTCAGCTTCAAGACCGTCGTCAACAAGGGCAAGGACTACATAGTCGAGGTGTTCATACCGTGGAACAAGACCGACGCAAAGCATGAGGTCGGCTCCAAAATGGGCATCACCTTCAAGATCCGTGACGACACAACCGGAAACGGTGAGGAAAACGGCTGGGCAATGTGGGACACTCTTCCCGACGGAAACGGTCAGCACAGATACTGGGACATGACATACTGCATTCCGACCGTCACCCTCGTTGCCGGTCCCGAAATCACTCCCGAGCCCCCCGCAACCGCCGATACCCTTTCGATAGTACTTGTTGTCGCAGCAGCTTCTGCGGCAGCGGTTTTTGCGGCATCCAAAAAGCGCGGATAATTAACCCTTCAGAGGAAAAAAATGAAATCAGGAAAAATACTTTCAGCAGTTCTTGCGGTGCTAATGTGCCTGACGGTTCTATTCGGAGCAACAGCCTGCAAGGAGAAGACTCCGAATAACCCCGCCCAGACATCCGGCGGCACGGGCGGAACCGACGGCAGCTCAGGCACCACCCCGGAAACCAAGGAATTCATCGACAACCTCGGCGAATACAACTTCGGGAAGGAGACAGTAAACATACTTTCAAGATCAAGCAAGGTCAATGCCGACCTCGATGCCTCCTCCGATGCGACGGAACCTGTCAGCGTGGCAATTTACAGACGCAACAGGAAAATCGAGGACCGCTTCAACGTGACGCTCAACTTCATCCCGCTGGACGATGACGGTGCGCTGTGGCAGTCCACCCTCCTTGCCGAGAACGGCTCCGCCACCGGCGCCTATGACTTTGTACTCCCGGACTACTGGTGGGGCTGTGAGGCGGGCGGATACTTCCTCAACCTCCTTGAGTACAACAAGATCTTCGACTTTGATCAGCCGTGGTGGACTCCCGGCTGGAACGAGAACTGCACGATCTTCGGTCAGATGTACTCGGCGGTCGGTTCCCTGAGCCTTGACCTGATAAACAACTCCAACTGCATGATCTTCAACCTCAAGGTTCTGAACGACTTCAAGCTCGAATCCCCCTTCAAGCTGGTGGACGACAAGCAGTGGACGATCGACAAGGTCATTTCGATGGTGAAGACAGTTACCTCCGACCTCAACAACGACGGTGTCATTGATGCCGACCACGACAGGATCGGCTCCAACTACTGGATGCAGTCCGGGCGCGGGCTTCTCACCGGCTTCGGCGTGAAATACGCCACAAAGACCTCAGACGGTGCGTATGAGTACAGCTTCTACAACGACACGTTCGTTGAGAAGTTCAACAAGGCTTACGACTACCTCAACAACACCGCCGGAGTTGTATACGAGCTCGGCGACGCGCTCAACGGCATACTGTCCGACCGTGTGCTCTTCCTCAACGACCCGCTCACCCGTCTCTCCAGTCTCCGCGACATGGACAGCGACTACGGCGTTGTTCCCTACCCGATGTACGACGAGGCCCAGGGACAGTATTACACCTACAACTACGGCACCTACTATGCCGCAGTGCTCAATACCTCCCGCGCGCCGGAGATGAGTGCAGTGATACTTGAAGCCCTCAATGCCGAGAGCTATCACACCGTGAAGGACACATACTTTGTCGAGACCCTCAAGATCCGCTACGGCAGAGACGAGGTTGCCGACAACCCCCGTATGCTTGACCTGATCATCGACTCCATCTACTTCGATTTCACGTTCGTGAACGAGGCATCGACGAATCACATCGCACAGTTCTTCTCGAACATGATCTGCTTCAAAGACCCGAATCTTCAGTCGAAGTACGAGGCGAACGCCGCGGGATTCCAGAGCGCGCTTGACACACTTTTCGAGACATACAGACGTAATCTTGGATAAAAACACATAAAATCAAAGCCTCCTTCTTCCGCCGGGCGGAGGAACGGAGGCTTACTTACAATCCGTCTGCCAAAAACGGTTCAGAACGTCTGGGTCGATTGTTTTTTTCGCCGTCCGTCACTTGACCGGAAGGCGGACAGTATGTTATAATTCAGCAAGCACAGCACCGGCATTGCCGGTCGGAAGGAACAAGGAACAGAATATGAACAGCAAAATCTTCATAGGCGCCGCATATTATCCCGAAATGTGGGCTGAGAACGAGGTTGAGAAGGATATTGAAAGATGCCGCACTCTCGGTGTGAACACGCTGAGGATCGGCGAATTTGCCTGGGGCAGAATGGAGCCGGAGGAGGGAAAATACGACTTCGGCTGGCTTGAGCGTACGGTCGACAGGCTTCATGAGGCGGGAATAAACACGATAATGTGCACCCCGACCGCGACTCCGCCGAGGTGGTTTCTCGAAAAATACCCGGAGGTCATAAAGGTCAACAACAGCGGAAGGCGCGACGCGATAGCCTCCCGGTGCCACATCTGCAAGACCTCGCCGCTCATGCGCGAAAAGAACCGCGGCATCGTCACCGCGCTTGCAAAGCACTTCGGCAGACGCCCCGGAGTCATCGGCTGGCAGATAGACAACGAGCTTTACCCCTATGACTGGGGCTGCCGCTGCGGGCTGTGTGTAAAGGCATTCAGGAAATACCTTGCGGAGAAATATCACACGGTCGATGAGCTGAATGCAAAGTGGGGCATGACCCGCTGGTCGCTTGATTATCCGTCGTTTGACAGCGTTGAGCCGCCGGCGCCCGACGAGTGGTATCACCCGTCGCTCTACACCGAGTGGATAAGGTTCCAGTGCCGTCAGATCATATCCTACGTCAACGAGCAGGCGGATATAATACACTCGCTCTCCGATGCGCCGGTCGGGACGGACATGATGCCGCACAACATTCTCGGCTATTACGACGTCAACGAAAAGCTTGACGTGATTCAGTACAATCACTATGACCCTGCGGCAAAGCTGTACACAAACACCTTTGCATACGATTTTCTCCGCCCGATAAAAAACCGCCCCTTCTGGGTCACCGAGACTCAGGTCGGCTGGAACGGCAGCGTTTTCGCCGAGTGCGGCTACCGTCCGGAGGGCAACTGCTATGCCAACACTATGCTCCCCATCGCCCTCGGAGGCGAGATGAACCTGTACTGGCTCTTCAGGACACATCCGAACGGTCATGAAATGGGTCACGGTGCGCTCTTCACGACAGCGGGAAGGAGCCACCGGGTCAGCGATGAGGTCGGACGGGCAGCCGCCGATCTTGAAAAATGCGCGGATTTCATGAGCGGCACGAGGATAGAATCGAAGATCGCAATTCACTATTCGACCGACGCGATGAGCAATTTTGCCGCCGCGCCGCTTATCAAGGGCTTTGAGTACCGCACGGCGCTTATCGAGAATTTCCACCGGGCATTCCGGCACTTCAACACCGACATAATCGACGCTCCGCACTCGCTTGAGGGCTACGATGTTATCATCTCCCCCTTCATGACGACGATAAAGGACGACCTGAAGGAGCGTCTTATCGCCTGGATAAACAACGGCGGAACCTGGATCGCAGGTCCTATGAGCGACATCATGACCGACTACACCTCAAAGTACACGGAGGCGCCCTTCTCCTTCCTCGAGGAGCTTGCCGGGGTGTACACAAAGTATCAGAAGCCCATCGGGAACGACGTTTTCCGCGCGCATTTCGCCGACGGGACCGATGCCGGTATCTCCACCTGCTATGACGCATTCGTTCCCGCCGAGGGCACTGTGAGCCTTGCGGAATACGAGGGCGAATTCGGCGGCTGTTCGGCGATAACCGAAAGAAGGGTCGGCAGGGGACGTGTCATCCTTCTCGGAACCGTTCCGTCAAAGGAAGCGCTTCTGCGCCTTGTCGGGATGAAGCCGATCGCCGAGGCATCCGACAGCATCTGCCTTGTCAGCCGCACCGGGGAGGAGAACGGGATCATTGCCGTCAACCTTGAAAACACCGCAGGCTCCGTCACGCTTGAAGGAAATTATATCGAGCTTATCAGCGGCAGGGTTCTTTCCGGAAATGTCAGCGTCATGCCGTATGAGGTGCTTGTACTGAAAAAAACCGACTGACCCATTTTTCGGGAATAAACAGGGTTTCAAAAGCTCAGAACGGGTTTTTGATGCCCTGTTTTTATTGCCGTTTTGTTATTCATTCAATTATAATTGCTATTATTTTTCTTATTTGTCAATTTATGAAGTTCAGTTCATTGAATTTTCAATAATTTCCAGTATAATTATTGCAATTGGTTACAATTGGAATATGTAATAAGACAAATATGCCGGAGAAGGATAAGCATTATGAATTATCAGTACAGTTACTATCAGATGGACACTGAGATAGACGGGGTCGGCGTCTGCGCTACATACGGTATCAGATTTTCCTGCGGCAAGGACTGCATTACCGATATCCGCGACGTAAGCACCGACCGTGACACCGTATCGGAAATCGTCAGGCTGCTGAACCGCAACGCAGTCTCGCCGATCCATGCGGCAGAGGTGATAATCGACCTTATTGGATAAGATACGGGGTGATAAAGCTCAGCCCGGGTTTTAACATTTCCGTATTTGTCATCCGGTCTATTGATTTTTCGGTTTTGCAGTGGTATAATGATACCGTTCCCTCTCCGCGGGGGAAAGGGTGAGTTCGTGACCTTCCTCACCTGCCCGGACTGTTCTTCCGGGAAGAACAAAACTAAAGGAGTTAAAAACCGAATATGAAAAAAAGGAATCCTTTTATCACTCAGGCGGCGCTTATTGCCGCTCTGTACGTGGTTCTGACGCTTGTTTCGGCGGCGTTCGGACTTGACAGCAAAGCCATTCAGTTCAGGCTTTCGGAGGTACTGACGGTGCTTCCCGCGCTCACCCCGGCGGCGATTCCGGGGCTGTTCATCGGGTGCCTGCTGTCTAATTTCATCTGCGGTGCCATGCTTCCGGACATGATCTTCGGCAGTCTGGCGACGCTCATCGGCGCTGTCGGTACATATTTTATCGGGAAGCG
>ENA-OURV01003293-OURV01003293.1-human-gut-metagenome-genome-assembly--contig:-NODE-3293-length-10325-cov-3.724440_pt1 | contig 10325 bp, 8 predicted proteins | sample MGYA00242141_ERZ509072 | MGnify/ENA primary metagenome ERZ509072 (study PRJEB26280, sample SAMEA2338763) | human gut metagenome | biome: human gut; feature: human-associated habitat; material: faeces... | reverse complement strand
GTGTGTAGAGATGGTCAACTGCCGCATCGATTCCCTCATAGTTGTCCGTTCCAATGTAAGCAACATTCGGATTCTTCTTAATATAATTGTCGAAGAGAACAGTCGGCATGGTGGTTTGTTCTAACTGTTTCATCCATTCGTCGTGAAGGGCGAAGCCGACGAGAAAGGCTCCACAGAAACCATTCTTTAACATATAGGTGTCATATTTTTCTGCGAGCTGGAATGCCGGTGTGACCGGAATGACTGTCACATCCCAGTTGTGGCGGAACGCATTCTGTTTGAATCCCAGGACAATTTCATAACCAAACTGTGTGGCAGCTTCATAGTCCATATTTTCAATGAAAATCGCAAGCTTGCGGTTTTCTACTTTTTTTGATCGTTTGGTCGCATATCCCATTTCCACTGCGGTATCTAAGACCATCTGTCTTAATTCATCACTGATATCGCTTGCTCCGTTCAAACCTTTGGAGACAGTGCTGACGGATACACCCAGACGATTTGCTATATCTTTGATCGTAGCCAAGTCTTTATCCTCTTTGTTATAATTATTCGATACTTTCCCTTATTATATAGAATCGAATTTCCGTTTTCAAGCAGTCTGCTCAGAGATTTCAAAAAAGTTTCGAAACAAAACGAGAAAAACTTGTCATTTTACACAAAAAAACAAATATAAAAACGTGAAAAATAGCAAAATCGATATTAATATTTGCAAATTCGTTGACAAAAAACGTTTCCAGTAATAAAATTATCACAGATACGAAAAAAAGCGAAAAAATCAATGGAAAATCATCGGCATAGATACTTTTGTGCTATAATCATAGGGATTTTTTGAAGGGAGCCAAATACCATGGCAAAAGAATATTCTGTATACGAATTAAACCGTATTCAACAATACATTATGCAGATGCGTCCGGTTTTGAAGAAGGAGGCGCTATTTTCGGATGGAACAAAAGATTACCGCGATCCGACGGAACCGGAGGCAGGAGAAAAGGTGACGATCCGTTTCCGCACCGGAAGGAATAACGTGGATATCGTCTGGCTTTGCACAGATTGCAAACATTATAAAATGAAAAAAACAGAAAGTGATCGTGAATTTGACTATTATGCGGTTGAGCTGACAATGGGAGAGGAGCCGTTTTACTATTATTTCGAGGTGGCTTCCGGTCTGTTGCATGTCTTTTTTGACCGTTATGGTGTGAGCAAGGAGCGGCGGGATGCTTACCGGTTCTGCATCATTCCGGGATTTTCCACACCGGAGTGGTCAAAGGGAGCCGTCATGTACCAGATCCTTGTGGATCGTTTTTACAATGGTGATCCGGCTAACGATGTATTGACGGATGAGTACTATTATATCCAGACACCGAGCAAAAAAATGGAGGACTGGAATCAGTGTCCGTCCGATTTTTCTGTTGGAGAGTTTTACGGCGGAGATTTAGAGGGCGTGAGACAGAAGTTAAATTACTTACAGAATCTTGGCGTGGAAGTCATTTACTTTAACCCGCTTTTTGTGTCACCATCCAATCACAAATATGATATTCAGGACTATGACCATATCGATCCACATTATGGAAAAATTGTGGTCGATGAGGGGGAACTTTTACAATCCGGGACAACGGATAACAGCAGGGCAACGCGTTATGTAAACCGTGTCACAAACCGGGAAAATTTAGAGGCGAGCAATGCATTTTTTGCGGAGCTGGTCAGAGAGATTCATGCCAGAGGAATGAAAGTTATTTTAGACGGTGTGTTTAACCACTGCGGTTCGTTCAACAAATGGTTAGACCGGGAAAAAATCTATCATGCGAACGGAGACTATGAGGACGGCGCATTTTTGTCGAAAGAGAGCCCTTACCGCAGTTTCTTCGGTTTCCGGGATGAAAATGCCTGGCCGGATAACACCACTTATGAGGGCTGGTGGGACTATGACACGCTGCCAAAATTAAATTATGAAGGCTCGAAAGAGTTGTACGATTACATTCTTGGCATCGCAGCAAAATGGGTGTCAGCACCATATCATGTAGATGGCTGGCGTCTGGATGTTGCGGCGGATTTAGGTCATTCCTCAGAGTTCAATCATAAATTTTGGAGGGATTTTCGAAAAGCAGTTAAGACAGCCAACCCGGAAGCACTTATTCTGGCGGAGCATTATGGCGACCCAAAAGATTGGTTAGAAAAAGGTGACCAGTGGGATACGGTCATGAATTACGATGCCTTTATGGAACCTTTGACATGGTTTCTGACAGGAATGGAAAAACACAGTGACGAGTATATCCCGGAGAAAAAGGGAAAGGTGGATGATTTTGCGGGAACTATGCGCCACTTTATGGCAAGTTTCCAGACATCCCAGTTACAGTGTGCGATGAATGAATTATCCAACCACGATCATTCGAGATTCCTGACAAGAACCAACGGAACAGCAGGGCGTGTGGGAACCCATGGGTCGGAAGCCGCAGAGTATGGCGTCAACTTTGGGATTTTCCGGGAAGCAGTTGTTGTTCAGATGACATGGCCGGGCGCACCGACGGTTTATTATGGGGATGAAGCAGGCGTGTGTGGATTCACCGATCCTGATAACCGCCGAACCTATCCATGGGGAAAAGAAGATGTGGTGCTTGTGGATTTCCACCGGGATATGATCCGCATTCATAAGGAAAATGAAGCCTTACGAACCGGTTCCTTAAAGCTTTTGCAAGGGGAAAAGGACATATTATGTTACGGCAGGTTTAACCGGACACAGCAATTTGTTGTGATCCTGAATAATAGCGATGAGAAGAAGGAGATCACAAAGGAAGTATGGAGTATCGGTATTCCAAAAAATTGTAAGATGGAGCGTCTGATCATCACCACGGAGGCTGGCACCGCGATATGCCGCGGGCGGAGATGCGTCTGCCGACACGGCATCATCCGGAGGGGCGCTTTGACGGCGAACGCCATCGAGAATGGAAATATCGAGCAGACAGGGGGGACGCTCCGCGCCGCTTTGGGCATCCGGGCTTTCATCCCGAACGGGCGCTGAAGCACCGCTTTGCGGAAAAGCTGCAACTGACAGATGAGCAGAAAGCGCAAATCGAACAGTTTCGCAAAGAGGATATGGCGCAGATGGAGCCGCTGTTTAAACAAATGGACGACCTGCGCGCCAAAGCTGACAAGCTGCGCGAGGAAAACAAGGCGCGGTTTGAGAGCGTACTGACAGACGAGCAGAAAGAAATTCTTGCGGCGATGCATGAGCGGCGCGCACAGATACGGGAACGGCGCGCGGAGATGCGGGAACACCGGGCTGAGATGAAGGAACGGCAGGCAGAAGTACGGGAACACCGGGCTGAGATGAAGGAACGGCGTGTACCGGCGGACGGGCAGCGTGATGTTTATGGAAAAAAACAACTTGAAAAAACGCAGCCTGCAGGGGAGAAAACTGTTTCCGCCGAGTAGGCCGCAGGATGCTGCCGGATATCAAAAAAAGCCGCTGACTTTAGGGTCAGGGGCTTTTTTATGACTTTTTTTCGGTTAATACTAAAAAAATTTCTGCAAAAATGCAATGCGGGCTGTCAGTATCGGAAAATTTCAAATTTTTCGCGGGCGGCAGCCTGTCTGGCGGCGCGTTGAAGTTTGTTTTCATGTTTTTTCCAAACTAAACGGACCGTAAAAACAACGGCGGAAAATGCAATTGCGCCATATTGCAGTATAACGGCGGCATTTTCCATAAAATTTCCATGTTCCATACTCTAATAATTTAAAGTGTTACCTAAAAATTCTTTTTACGATACGGCATATAACATGGCATATTTTTTTTGTCAATAGCTTTTTGGCAATTTTTTTGAAAGGGGAAAAAGCCGTGTTGCGGATTAGGCGTTACTTTTTGGGGGGTGAGAGATGCCGTGTTGCTGATTAGGCGCTACTTTTTTTGGGGGGTGAGAGATGCCGTGTTGCTGATTAAACTTTACTTTTGATGATAAATATGGTATTTTCTTTTTATATTTGGCAAAAAGGGGGCGCTATGGTTAACAAAACGGCGGCATTTGCAACTTTGCTGACGCTCGGAGGGGCGGCGAATGGCGGCATGGCACAGGAAAGCATGGCGCAGGAAGGGCAGGTTCCAGCGTCTGAGAATAATCAAATTTTGGCAGAAACTCGCACGGATACCGACAGCAGTCCATTGCGCGAACAAACGGCGGATAGCGCTCTTGAGCCGCAGTGCTACTATAATTATATTGAGTTTGACCGTGATGGAAAATGCGGTGCAGGAAGTTGGGAGTGTTACCGAGTGGCCGGGGCGTCATATTCATTGTTTCCGCTGAAAGAGCGGGCGGTGATGGACAGCTTTTTAGACGAAGGAAAAGGCGGGGTGGTTGTCAACCAATATGTCATCTCTGATGAAAATGCATTTGCGATGGCAGCGGGCAACCGTGATTTTCAACAAACTATGGCTCAATTTCAGGCAAAAGCAAACGGGGTAAACTCACAGATAAAAACACTTGATGATGTGAAAGCTTGTCTGGAGGAAGAGAAGAAGACAAGAAAAAGGGGAATTTTGCAAAAATGGGCGGATAGCTTGGGGCTTAGCGCCGCGATAGAAGCTAAAAATGCGGTGGCAGAAATTAATGCGTCTAACCGTTCTGACGCAGTTCTTGCTCATGAGGGGACGCACTGGCAGGACAATGATATTCTCTCAGGCATTCAAACGGGGAAGTTAATGGTGAAACCGGAACATCATTACGCGTTGAAAATGATCAGCGAAATGAAAGCCCGGATGGCGGAAGCCAAGGTTCAGGGAAAAGATGCAGCGCAGGGTTTGGCAACATTTGAGCAGGAGTGTTTAGACGAGTATCGGACGGAATTTACGCAAGATGCACGGGGAAGATTTGGGAATGCCGTCCGCCGGAGACAGCTGGCGTTGGCGATGGACAGCCTGGGAATGCAAAAAGTTGTTCAGCCAACGTATCCCGACGATGTGAAGTACGTGCCAAACAACGATGTGCAGGACGGGTGGGTACAGATGGCATTTTACAGTACGCCCGAGCAGAAATATTGCGTTTATTTCAGGCCAGACAGCGTGGCGCAAGATGTAAAGCAGTTTACGGATAAATTTGATAAAGTGCATCCCTTTAATGTGCTTCTTGACGAAAAAAAAGAGCCGATTAAAGATAAAAACGGGAATATGATTGCCGTTACGCCTGATTCATATACGCCGGTCGGAGATGCAGTGATTGCGCTGGAAGGCGTGAAGCCGTCTTATGGCGATGAAACGATGAGAATTAATTACCGTCTGGCTATGCGAAAGATGCTTCAGCCTTTATCTTCTGAAGAAAGGCAACTGGTGGTCGACAAGCTTAACAGCAGCGCCTATCAGCCGGTACAAAATTTGGAGATACGGCAGAATCTTGCATCTGATGACATTACGTCTTTGCGAGAAGAGACATGGCTGGACGGAATGCCTAAAGAAGAATGCATGGCACGGGCGCTTGACGGCAGCGTGAAACGCATGGAGCGGGAGTATATGCAGCAAAGTGCCGATAAGGCTCAATCTTATGTGGCGGTCAGCCCGCAGGGGGAAGCAATTAAAAAGACGATGACCGCAGAGGCATTTTTGCAGAAAGCGCAAGCAATGCGGCACGAACGTTAAACAGATAAAATGCCTGCGGCGAAAAGGGGAAATTCCCTTTTTAAATCTTTTTAAACGTCTTGAAACTATATTTCCGATAACAGGAAAGAAAAATTTTATCTGATTTAGGGGAGACAGGTTATGGTAAAAACAGTTATTCTGATGATGGACTCTTTCGGAATCGGCGGGGCAAAAGACGCGGCGGCGTTCGGCGATACCGGCGCGAATACGTTTCTGCATATCGCGCAGAATTATCCAGAGTTTGGCGGAAACGGGCTTGCGCTGCCCAATCTGGAAGCGCTGGGACTGGCGAATGCGGGCGAGCTGGCGTCCGGTGTCCGTGCTCCGTTGGTGTCAGAGCGGGCGAAAATGACGCTTGCCGGCAGGTGCAAATACGGCTGTATGGAAGAAATCAGCGCCGGCAAGGATACGATTTCCGGACACTGGGAAATGGCAGGCGTGCCGGTGCGGCAGGATTTCGGGCATTTTCCGCTCGAGTATCCGTCGTTTCCGGCAGAGATGGCTGCCCGCATCTGCGAGCGGGCGGGGATTCCTGGCATTCTCGGCAACAAGGCGGCGTCGGGCACGGTAATTATCCAGGAACTCGGCGAGGAACATCTGGCGAGCGGAAAGCCGATTTTTTACACTTCCGCCGACAGCAATCTGCAAATTGCGGCGCATGAGGAAAAGTTCGGGCTGGAACGGTTGTACAAATTGTGCGAGATTGCTTTTGAAGAGGTGAAACCCTACCGCATTGCGCGGGTGATTGCCCGGCCGTTTGCAGGAGAGAAGAACGGCGCTTTCGTGCGGACGAAAAACCGGCACGACTATGCGCTCAATCCGCCGGCACCGACGATTCTGGACAAGGCGAAAGCGGCGGGGCTGCAGGTTACGGCAATCGGCAAGATTTCCGACATCTACGCTGGGTCGGGCGTTACGCGCAAGGTTTTGGCGAGCGGGCTGGAAGAACTGTGGGACAAGACGCTTGAAGAAGTGCAGAATCTGAACGGCGACGGCATCGTCTTTACCAACTTTGTCGATTTTGACATGATGTGGGGGCACCGGCGCGACGTCAAAGGCTATGCGGAAGGGCTGATGTATTTTGACCGCCGCCTGCCGGAGCTGGAACCGCTGCTCGGCGAAGACGATGTTGTGTTTATCACCGCCGACCACGGGTGCGACCCGACATATCCCGGCAGCGACCATACGCGCGAGTGCGTGCCGGTGCTGATGTTCGGGCGAAAGGTTCCGGCGCAGAATATCGGGCGGCGCAAGACTTATGCCGACATTGCGGAAACGATTGCGGCGAAGTTCGGGCTGGAGCCGTTCGGAATCGGTACGGCGTTCTGATGCGGACGCGGGAGGAAATCGGATGCGGGAAGAAATCGGATGCGGGAGGAAATCGGAGACGGGAGGAAATCGGAGACGGATGTCTGGCGGCAGCGGGGCGGTTTATTTCGGGCGTGAGGCTGGGGAAAAAGGCAAATAATACTTGGCGGGCGGAAAAGTTGTGTTATATTCGCCTATTATGAATTAAATTGATGCAATGTAAGGAGTATTCGTGTTAGCAGGATTAATCACGGCACTGGCTGCCGTTGTGTCGGATCAGGCATCCAAGGCGCTGGTGTTCGGCTTTTTGGCGGAAACGCAGCCGGTGGTGGCGGTAACGCCGTTTTTCAATCTGGTGTCGGCGTGGAATACGGGCGTCAGCTTTTCGATGTTTGACAATCTGGGCGGGGCAGGCGTGTATATCCTGTCGGCGTTTTCGCTTGTGGTTGTCGGTTTTCTGCTGTACTGGCTGAGCCGCGAAAAGACGCTGCTGATGCAGGTTTCGCTCGGCATGGTTATCGGCGGGGCAATCGGCAATGTTATTGACCGGGTACGCATCGGCGCGGTATTTGATTTTCTGGACGTGCATTTCGGCGGTTACCACTGGCCGGCATTCAATCTTGCCGACAGCTTTATCTGCATCGGCGCGGTATTGATTATCTGCGACGGCCTGCTGGTGCGCAAATGCGATAATACGACAACATCATCTAGCAAAGGATAGAAAAAATGAAAAAAGCATTTATTTTACTGGCGGCGGCGTTGTTTTTATCCGGCTGCGGCCTGACGAAAGAAGATTTGGGAATGGCGGCGTCCAAACCGGACGAAACGCAGGTAACACGGCGCAACCAGCTGGTTATTCCGCCGGATTTTGACGTTCGCCCGCAGCAATAGGCGCGAAGCGGAGCCGGCGTACCGGGCGGGAACAGGGCCGGGGCGGCAGTCGGAACAGCGCATCGGGGAAATGCAGTAACGGAACGGCGTCCGGGACAGTGTTCCGGGCAGGGCAGATAGCATCTTTGGCGGGGCGAAGCCCAAACAGCGGAGGAAAATTAATGCGAACGGGAAAAACGTTTTGGCGGCGAAACATCAGGGCGGCAGCATTCGGGCTGCTGTTGGGTTGTGCTTTATGCTGGCGGGCGGGAACGGCGGAAGCCAAGCTGATGAACCTGTCGCACTTTACGCTTGGCAACGGGCTGGAAGTGGCAGTGGTCGAGAACCATAAGGCGCCGATTGTTTTGCAGATGCTGTATTACAAGACGGGGTCGGTTAATGACCCGAAAGGCAAGGGCGGAATTGCGCACTTGTTGGAGCATATGATGTTTCGCGGCACGAAACGGCTGCCGGATCAGGCTTTTAACCGGCTGACGGAAGAACACGGGGCGGTAAGCAATGCCTATACGACCTATAACGAAACCGGCTATTATGAATTTTCGGACATTGCAAAACTGGAGCTGATGATGGCGATGGAAGCCGAAAGAATGTCCGGGCTGGAGATGGACGAGGCAGCTTTTGCCAAAGAGCGCGACGTGGTGCTGCAGGAACGGCGGCAGCGTTTTGAAACCAACCCGGTGCCATTGTTTTACGAAACCCTGAATAAAATTTTGTGGCAAGGTCATCCGCTGGCAAATCCGGTCAGCGGCAGCCCGGAGGAAATCAAAGCGCTGTCTGTGGCGGATGCGCGGGATTTTTACCGCCGTTATTACCGTCCGGACAATGCGCTGCTGGTGCTGGCAGGCGATATTGGTGCCAGAGAAGCGAGAGATTTGGCGCAGAAGTATTACGGCGGCATTGCACGGCCGGAGGGCAGCGTTCCGCAGTCTGAATTTGAAAAAGGGCGGGCGGCCGAGGCGGAAACGGCAATGAAACTGGCGGGAGTGGAACAGCCGCGCTATGCCGATTATATCCGGCTGGATGCGGGAGAGTTTTCCAAAACCGACATCCTGTCGCTGCAGCTGCTGGCGGAATATCTGGCAGGCGATGATACGGCGCCGTTGTATGATTGCCTGGTTTATCGCGGCAAAACGCTGCTGGGAATAGATGCGGACGTTTCGTATGACGACAAGCTGGGCGGCACGTTTGCCTTTTATGCGACGCCGGCGCCGGAATGGCTGGAGCGGGCAGTCCTGGACGGCTCGGGTGCGCTTCGGGCAGTGAAAGAAGAAATCGGCAGAGCTACGGAAAAAGCTTTGGCAGGGCTGACGGAGGAAAAACTTGACAAGATTAAAAACCGTACGCTGGCGGATACGGTATATTTGCAGGAGAATCCGCAGACGGCGGCGGCTTTTGCCGGCGGAATGCTGACGGCGGGATATTCTCCGGACGAGATTATGAATTTTGATGCGGCGGTGCAGGCGGCAACGGTTTCCGACATTCGGACGGCATGGGCAAAGGTTCAGGCTTCCCGGGCGCGGGCGGTGGGCTGGCTGGAAGGGAAAAACGCCGGCAGAGATACTGGTTTTTCGGGCGCTGATGCAGAGGCGGCAGAAAGGGAGAACGCAGGCAAAAGAGGGAGCTTGTAGGATAATGGAACATAACGGAAAACAGGACAGCGGAAAGGAACGCTTTTTTATGCTGCCCGGGGGAGAAAATGTGTCGGCTGAGGGTGAAACTGTGCCGTTTGGGAGTGAAGCAGTGAAGGTTAAGGGAGAAACTGTGCTGCCCGGGGGAGAAAATGTGCCGGTCAAAGGTGAGACTGTGACGGCTGAGGGGGCAGAGGCGGCTACGGGTGCCGGACGGAAACAGTTCTGTATGCGGCGCTGGGCAAAAATGCGTTTTGGCGGACAGCGCGGGGCTTGGAAACGCTTTGGGGCGTTGGGCGGGGCGCTGATGATTATTGCGGCGGCCGGGGCGGCAGTTTATACGGCCGGTTATACGGATTGGAACGAGCCGGCGCTGAACGCGGAGAAAATTCTGGCACAGTCCAAACTCGGCGGGCGGACGTTCAAAGGCGAAGTGCAGGAAGTCAGCGCGCTGGGCGGCAAGGTGCGGGCGTATCTGATGGAGGAGCACAGCGTGCCGCTGGCGGCGGTATCGTTCGGGTTTGCAAAAGCCGGGCGCGCCTATGAGCCTAAACCGGGGGCGGCGCTGCTGGCAGAAAGCGTATTGTCAGACGGGGCGGGGCGGTTTGACCGCCGTGAACTGCGCGAGCTGATGAAAGAGAAAGGCATTAAGCTCAGCGTTACGGCGACGGCTGACCGGCTGGAGTTTTCGCTCAGCTTTGTCAAACAGTTTGAAAAGGAAGCGCTGGAAGTTCTGCGTGCGGTGATGTATGAGCCGCATTTGAAGCGGGAAGACATCGAACTGGCGCGGCGGCAGCTGGCCGTGCTGCGGCAGCAGCGGCGGGAGAATCCGCAGCAGCAGCTCGGCGAACTGGTCAGGACGGAATTTTACGGTTCCC
>ENA-OURV01003291-OURV01003291.1-human-gut-metagenome-genome-assembly--contig:-NODE-3291-length-10330-cov-3.581217_pt1 | contig 10330 bp, 8 predicted proteins | sample MGYA00242141_ERZ509072 | MGnify/ENA primary metagenome ERZ509072 (study PRJEB26280, sample SAMEA2338763) | human gut metagenome | biome: human gut; feature: human-associated habitat; material: faeces... | reverse complement strand
TTGAAATCTTTTTATTATTTCAAGTGTCTATTCTATGGGGATTATATCATTACTTGCAGAGCTGTGTTATTTTTTCTTGCGTTATTCTTTGTCTTTTCCAAGAACTTCGCTTAAACATTACCTGTGTAGAGTTTGCTTACACTGTCCACGTGGCTGTAAATATTCGCAGTTGTTCCCATGTCAGAGTGTCCGAGCCATTCTTGTATCAATTTCATTGAAACGCCTTGTGCTACCAGGAGAGATGCACAAGAGTGTCTGAGATCATGAAATCTGATTTTTCTCATATTGTTTTGTTTAAGCAGTGTTGCAAAGTGACTTGTTACATAGTTTGGATCGTACAATCTTCCAAGTGCATCTACGCAGATATAATCGGTATATTCCTTTGAATAGGCAGACCGCATCACTTTACGCATTCTTTCTTGTTTGCTTCGTTCTTCCAATAGAATTTCTCTTATATTATCATGCAACGGCAGCGTTCTGTAAGATGATTTAGTTTTCAATCGATCTTTGCCTACGGTATCGCTTATGTTGTTTCTGTTGACAAGTCTATTGAATATTTGTGATTCTTTCGGGTTATGATTGCTTGGACCACAATTTTAATCAATGCAAAAGAAATTATAAGTGCTATGATGCCAACGTAAAATATATTGATCCATTTTTCCTCCAACTTTGCATCCACTGTCCCCATAATTACTCCGGCTTCATCCCATGATGCGACGGAATGCCAAAAAAGAAAACAACCGAAGGACACGTCAAACAACAACACTAAAACGATATTGGCAAGGAAATTTCTCTTTATCAAAGTAGTTCCAATTAAAGAGGGGGGAAGGCCTTTTCGTTCAATTCGGTATAGAGTAATTAATGGCAGCAGTGTAAAAAATGGAATTAAGACAAACGGAGAAACGAAAACGGATTGTTTCCACAAATGTGCAAACATGGCCTCGATACTTGCAGTTAAAATGTGAGCAGCTTCTACAGTAAGAAAATTGATGAAGAAAAGCCTTGCAACATGCTCTGTCATTCTTAACTTTTTGTATAAAAACACATCTGTGCACTTTGTTATAAGAATAATCGCAAAGGTTGGAACAGCATATAGCCAAAGTGTCAAAAGCCAGTGTAGTAAGTCGTTCATGTTATCGTGCCTCCTTATATCCAGAATACCTACTAAAGAATGTTGAATCATTATATGAGTTTACATTGATATCATTGATCACATCACAAATGTAGTTAAATGTTTTTTGGTCATCGTTACCAGTGATCATTCCGACATGTTCTGCAGAAATGTTATCTGCTGAATACTTGAAAAGAATATTATCGGTAACACTACCATTAATCAATGCACTATGTAGAGATACCGTGCCATCACCGCTTGTTGTGGTGGAAGCAATTGATACTTCACCAGTTTTTTGGTTCGACGAATTTAGTGTTATACGTAGCATACTTGGCGTGCTCTCGTCGTCTCCTACTATATAGTAAGATTCAACCAATTGAGTAACATGCTTGCCATTAACAAACAGCAGGGCTTGGTGGGATTTGGCAGAAAAGTAGAACGTGCTATTCCAACCAGTCAAGTATGATTCCAAAGCGTCAATTGTAGATGAATAGGTACTCTTAGTCGTAATTGTACCAGTTGAACCCTTTGTTTGCAAATAGGGAGTAAAATGAGTTTCCATTGGTAACAGCGAGTAAATTGCGGGAATGTTCGGCATGATCTGTTTTATGGAATCTGCAAGCAAAGCATCAGAAACATCAATTCCGAACTTGACAACATCTAAAGCATCACCAGTATCATAAACATAAGCAAGCTTTTCTGCGCCAAGATATGGAGTTCCAACAGATATGTGCTTATCTACTCTCTCTCTTGTATCAGCACCTAATGCTAAATAATATGAGGAAACATTGCCACCCATGCTATGAGAAACAAATACAATATCATTGTAATGGTTATCCTCAATATAATCCTTTAAATCAACCGCCGTATCATATGGATCAAATCGCCAATCATACTCGTAGAGGATAACATCGTATGTGTCGGAGAATTCCTCATATAATCTTAAGTATACATTCTTATAGTAGTTTTTTGCTCCATATTTTCTATAAGAATCTTTATTATTATTAACAATAGGGGAGCGTACACCGACGGGATAGTTTATTGCTCCGTTATGACTTAACTCTAAAGACAACACACGCTCATCTATATCAATAACTGCTCCTGCGGAATCGTATGGCGGATCCCACATAATGGCATTTTGATTAAATGTATGATCAACTATATTCGTGTATGTAAAACTGGAATTAGCATACAAAGCACTTCCCATAATTCCCGGTAAAACAATAATTGCCTTTTCACATACATCAATATCAAAATACTTAATCTTTCCAGTCGCTTTATGGGTTGCTTTGACTCTAACCATACCAGATATAGAACCAGTAATGTTATCACCGTTAATTGTCACCAACCCCGTATATCCGGTAGTATTAGATATTTCATAAGAAAAATCACTTGCAGTAGCCCAAATTGCATTACTGGGGGTCTTGTTGATGGTCGGAGATTTTGTATCTCCTACAGACAAAATCATTTCATTAATACTGAATCCAGATGTCAATTCGCGATTACTTATCAAATCGATACTAGCTAATCTCCACACGCACCTATCATAAGCAGTTGTGCCGGATGTTCCGAGAGATGAGGTCGCGGCTATAGTAGAAGATCCGGTTTGTTTTAGGTAGGCTTGCGTCGCAACGTTTTGCACCAGTATACCTCCACCTGATGCGGTGCGTATCGTCCACAAGCAGTTATCGGTTATATTGAGCATTGTGGCCAGTCGCGCGTTTGTTGAATTACCCGAATAGAGATACTTCGTCAAATTATCACTGGATTGAATGGTATACTGATCGTTTCCTACGTGCGTAAATTTCCAACGAATTGTATTTTCGTAAGTCGAGATCAGTCCCGATACCGCATTAACCGCAGTGTCACTGGATTTGTGAAGGTACTTTCCATAATTTCTGTTATTCAGGTAATATGTTCCGTTCTGTACTCGTTGTGTTGACCCGCTCATCAAATTGCCATCTGCGTCGCGTATCATCCACTGCTGATAGTCATTTGTATCATCGTAAGTAGAGACGAAAATATTGCCGGTGGATGTAGTTGTGGTACCGGACGAGCTTCCGTCCCCACCGGGATATACCGTAAGTGCCAAAGACATATCCGTGCGAGGTACAATCTTGAATGTAGAGATTCCGGTTCCTATAATAAACCAATGCTGAGCAAGCGGGTCGTTAGGTGAGTATATTTGCACGTTGCTTCCATTACTTACGTAGCCATTGATCTTATAAATATCAAGAACTCGGTTTGTACCGCCGGAGCTGGTCATGGAACGAAGATAATATCCACCTGTGGATGGGACATATTCCAACTTAAATTTATGCCGCGTGCCCAAATTGGATGTAGCGGAAACGGATTGCTGATATACATTCACATCGTTGGCATCGGTTCCGTTATGAACAGTCATATAGGAAAAACTGCCGTAATTTTGGAAGGAATACTCGCTTCCGTTAGACAGTGACGAAGGAAGAGCATAACCATAGGTTATCGTAACAACCGGGCGCTTTGCGGTTGTAGTAGATTCCATCGAATGGAATACATTGTAGTCCGGATTGGAATTAGATTCATCCTCGTACTTTATAACATATCCATAGTTATTTGCTGCCAAAAATTCATCATAAAGTGTAGTTACATCTGTAGAGAGATCAAAGGTCATATACGCTACAGAAGAATTATAAAGGCAAGAATCAAGATAATTGGAGGAATAAATCGGGGGCTGGTTCGCATATGTGATAGTTCCCGCATTCCAAGAGCCCGAAACCTTGTAAACCTGTGCTGTTTTTCCGGTTGTAGTTCCGGAAACAAAACTCAGCTCCATCGTGGCGCCAATCACAGGCATATTTGCATCAATGTTAGGGAGATTGTTGATCTTAATGTAGGTGCGGTATATCTTACCGGATTTTACGCCGTAATACAACTTCTGTTCGGTAGAATGATTTGCGCCATTACCTTCGTAAACATAGGTATCGACAATATTGGAATTGTATTCTTTCGTTGTAATGGAAGGATCCAACAAGATCGGATATACTCTATCTTCCGAGGTAAGCCAAGCCTCATTAGGCGTATAGGTAACGGTGCAGGTGTTACCGCTCTGATCCACTGTCACTTCAATGTCATTCAGAACCTCATTGTTAGCATCCTCCATATAGGGAATGCCAATACGGTACTGCATATCTCCATTTTCGTCAAGGAAATCTACCGAACCGTCATAGTTCAGGCGAGCTGTAAGCCCGTCCGCCTGTATGTTCATGCTAAATGCACGAAGATCGGTAGGAGCGTTAATAAAGATATCTTCCTCAATTTTGTTGTGGTAAACCGAATATTCAACGGAGAGCTCGGGAACGGCTTCGAATAGCTCGTCATAGCCAAGTTTACCAGTCAGTTTGTCGCTCGCAAATGCATCGACATCAGACACCTTTTTGCCTATGGCAGAAGTGCTTGAAGTGGATAGACTACCGGAACGTGCCGAGACAAGGGATGCGACATCATCACTTACAATATTCGCCTTGTCGGTAGAGAACGTGTTGAGTTGTGTCAATTCTCCATTTTGGAGCTTAGTTGCGGTAAGTCCCCATGTAAATGCCTTGCCATTATGTAATAGAGAGGCCATAGAATTACCGGAAGGACTGTCTGCAAAGGACACGGAAAAATCACCGTCGCCATTTACAATGCGAGAAGTTGCTCTGTCAAGCGAAAGGCGGTTGTCAACCTCTTCCCACGTTCCACCCTCGCTTAAATAGTGAACCGCCTCTGGATAGGATACAGCCATAAAGCTGCCGTCAGAGAGCAGATAATGTTTTTCAAACTCTCCTCGCTTTGAGGTGTCCTCTGATACAACAACAGCATTACTGAGTTTGGATGATGCGAGAGCAGAATTGCTTGAATTGTCAGCTAATGTAACTGCATAAGCCGGGAACGATGATAAGAGCAACGAAATCAGAAGCGTAAATATCATGCTCTTACGCAGTATATTCATTTTACGAAAATGCGTATTAATACGAATCATAATATCCTCCTATAAATTTGTTTCATAAATTCCTTGGATTGACCGTGCGAAAAGCAAACGCACACCTAACCGCGTCACAGCGCGGCAGATGTGCGTTTTACAAAACAAATTTCGGGAAGAACTCATAGAAAGGTAGGTGTGTGGCAATACGAATGGTTGGTCCGCGGTACGTCATATTGAATTCCTCCTCATATTATGATTTCTGCTTTCATTATAATTTATATCTTACCATTTGTCAATATATAGTGATTCGAATTTACAGATTATTTATTACTTGCGATATATAATATCTTACAGGCATTGTTTTTGTTTATGTGATATCCCATCTGCTTTAATGATCATAATGTGTTTTGTTCGTAAATTGCTCGTCTGTATAGTGTCCAGCTTTTCTAATTCTGTAGAGTAGTCGCAATATAAATATCCACAAAAAAAATATTGACAAGCAAGGAAAACTATGGCATAATGTAAACACAGAAATACAAAGGAGGTATATAGTTATGAATTTCAAGACTGTATGGAATCGAACTATCGGTACGCGAGTATTGATTCCTTCTTTGAGAAAGTATAATCTACAAATCGATAGGTTGGGCGTACCACACTGATTTACGGCAAGTGGTACGCTCTTTTTCTATAAATGCCGTCCACTCATTCATACAAACTAAAAACGGAGGTTTCAAAAATGAAGGTTAACAGAATAATTTCGATCGCCTTGTCCGTCATCCTGATGGTGGCACTTCTATGTTCGAGTGTATCTGCCAATGAGTTGCCAATGCCCCGTGCCACAACCGACATATTCTACACGCCCCAAATGACCGCCGGTATAGAATGGTCTGGATATGCTAACAATAGGATACATGATCTCGCATGTAGCAAAGATAACTTAACCGGTGAAGATATTAACATCTATTTTTATAAGACTGGGGTGGGCTTATCTGATGAATATGAACGGGATCTAACAAGATCTGGCGAAGTAACCGTTAAAGAAAACGATCCTGGCGCAAATGACAATGAGACCTTGTTTACCCGTACTGGCACTTTTGCCATGGATAATGGTAAATATCGTATGTGCTTGCTCTCATCAATTGAACATTGAAAAACTCGATTTATTATGCTACAATGGTTATCAAGTAAGCGGTTATTTTTACTCGAAAATAGGGACGATTGTACCTTCTGCCTTTCAGTTGCCTATCACTTTTCCCGAAAAGGGCACAAAAACCGTCCCTAAATGCTCAAAAATGCAAAAAATGAGGGACGGAGAGAGCCGTAGAGGGATAGAGTCCAAATGGCTCGAAATCATTAGCGTCGTGTGGAACACTCGATCTCGTAAAACCGTGAAAACGCTTGAAAAAGCGAGGAAATCGGAGCTTTTCGGCGATTTCGCTTTTCACGGAAATACCCCAGTTCTAAGATGAGTTCTAAGATTTTTTTCGGGGTTCCGGAAGGCACAATTTAATATGGAGAGGTATCGAAGTGGTCATAACGGGGCTGACTCGAAATCAGTTTGGGAGCAATCCCACAAGGGTTCGAATCCCTTCCTCTCCGCCAAAGTTTAGAAAACCGGGATAGTAACCCGGTTTTCTTTTCTATTTTCTCTCGAGCGATTGACATTTCGAAAGATTTGTGGTATACTTTTTTAGATATGTGTAGGTGCTCATTTTGAACCAAGGTTAACATGTTAGGTTGCCAAATTCGGCAGCACTTATTAACGGAGGTAATGATGAATGAGTAAACTACAATTCAAAAACGAAACCTTGAAGCTTATCGATGTAATGATCGAGAATGCTGACAAAGGACCTTCTGGCTTTTGGACGGAAGATTATGAAGGCTGTGGAAACCCAAAAATATTTCCGGAATTCAAAGAGGGACTTCAGCATGGGAAACTGATTCAAAAGAATCACTATCTTTGTCCCTGGAATACAGCCATTATGTACGGTGATGGTCACGGTAACATTGGAACCGGTTGCTATCACAGTTGTTCAATTAAAGATTCGAAATATTTGACCGCTGAAATGCTGAAGGCGGTCTTGTTGCGTTTCAGAAAAAGACTCGCATCTGGTTCGTTAGACAAGACTGAACATATTTCCCCGCTACTTACTCCTGATGAGATTTCTTATATCAAGGAAGCCAAGATCACCGAGCAAAAAGAAGCTGAGAAAAAGCGCGACATCGAATATGCAAAAAGAAAAAAGAAAGCTGCTCCTCTGCTCGAGAAGTATCCTAATATGGAGGGATATATCGTTTGCAATTACGAAGAAAATATAATTGCAATGACAGAAGGTGGCGATGTCAATTTCAATCCTCAAAGCCTGATTGATCTCGTTGGTGGCGAAAAGCTATCTTATAACGATTACATCGATATTCAAATTCAGTCGTTTGGAAAACAGCGCGGATGGTTTAAGACTTGTTATTATGAAATGCCCGCTGAATTCAAAGGGCAAATTGATAGAGTAACAAAGAACACAGTTTGTTTTAAACGCATATTTGTTACCGGTATGTATTCAGATGGCACTTTCTTCGACGGGAAAGAAGACCATGTATGGATGGATCGGTCCGGCTTTGAAGAATATGTTGTAGGCGACTGCGTTACATTCTTTGCTGAGGTTTATCAATATTTAAAAACAAGCAATGGAAAACTCATTGATTTTGGTCTTCGTAATCCGGCTGATATCAAGAGAATTGATAAGTATGAATTGCCCACAGATAAGGAACTGCGGCTTCAGGCTGTCAATGAAATTATCTGCGAGACTTGCTATTTGAGAGAACATTGTTCCGGTTTTTGTCTTCGTCCCAAAAAAGAAATTGAGGCTCTCAGACGGGATATGATGAAGATGGTTAAGCCGCAAGCGGATAAAGATATCCAAGGAGGAGAATCGTGAAAAAAGGTAGATTACTTTTTCTCCTAATTCTTTTGCTTTCTCTTTGCGGATGTTCAATGATTCCGAATATTCTTTCTGAAAGCAGAATCGAAACTTTGAAGAGTTGGTCTTTTCAGTATAATAGCGGAACTGATGATTACAGTTTGTTCTTTGCGTTGTGTGATGAAAGCGATAAATATCTTTCAGCCGATGTTGATGTTGATATTCGTATCATCGATGATAATGATAATTTATTGTATGGTGGGACAAAATCCGTTTTGAAATCTGACTTTGGATATTATTCCAGCAAGAATGACGGTGAACAATTCCTTGCCAATGTTCGTATTAAGTCATCAGAAATCAAAGAAGGTACATCTGTTTCCGGCAAAGTCTTTTTGAAGGTATACAAAAACGATGTTGTTAGATTTGACGAGGTTAATTGCACCGCATTGTTTTGCTTGCCGATTAAGGATGTTTCTGTTGTAGTTGAAGAACTTCCGATTGAAATTTCCGTAAAAGGCTATGACGGAAAAGTTGAATCGAAAATAAAAATCGAGGAAGTTTCCTACTCATTTGACAAGTCGTTGATGACGCAGTTGAAGATTACTATCATGGGAACAAAAACTTTCGGTACTAATTCTTCTTATGACATAATCAGTTATAAACTTTATGATAGCAATGGGTATGTTGCAGATACCGGCAATATATATCTTTCGTCGTTAAGCAATGGTGATAAGTTCAAAAATGAAGCAATAACTTATTATGATGCTGTTCCTGGTGAAACATATACATTGAGATTCTTTGAATACTCGTGGTAATCAAACACGCCAAAGGGCTTGGTTTATCCAAGCCCCTTTTTATTTGGTGTTATGTACTTAGCCCTTCTTCTCGCGTTCACGCTTGCGTCTCTCGCGCCGCTGTTCGTTGTAGGTATCATCACTCTTTCTTCTCTTGAACGTCCTTACAAGCTCTTTACAGCCCTCACACGTGGGGTTCCTGAAGGTGTCCTCTGATGCAAGGTAATCGATGAGTGTTGATTTTGAGCAGAAGGTTTTTCCCTGTACTTTTGTTCCGTACAAGATCCCGTTTGCAATCAGTCTGTGGACCGTCATCCCAACCATTGAGGTCAGTTCGCAGATCCGTGTTACCGATAACGCTTCCGGTTCGGTTTTGAATCGTTCCTCGACGAATCTCCTATATCCGCAGAGCGTTTCTTCGGATACTTCAGCTTTCGGTAGCGGATGATGTTCCGTCCGACTTGTAAACAGTCCGGCAAGGTCTGCAATCAGTTTGCGGGTGTGCAGTCGGTGAAACTGACATGGTTGATTACATGGTTAGGCATTTTCTTCCTCCTTCTTCAGTTTTTCAATTTCGGCAAGGAGCTTCCTTGCCACGGCGGTCACCACGTTGGTCGTGACTGAGTTGCCCGCCATCTTATAGAGCTGCGCTTCGGGAATCCCGATATCGACAAGCTTTTCGAATTGCTCGTCGCTGTAGCCCTGCAGACGGAAGCATTCGAGCGGCATCAGACGGCGCACGAGCCCGTTGTAGGTGACACCGTGTTTGTCCTGAGCGGTCAGCGTGAACATCGGCTCGTCGGGTTCTTTGATGCGTCTGCCTTGCTGACGGACCTTTTCGCGTTCCGGGGTGATGACAGCCCTCGCACCGATGACGCCGGAGTGCTCACCTCTGTGGTTGCATACGCCCGCGTCCTGACGTGCGGTAATACAGCGGGCTTCGTGGGTGACGAGCGGATCGGGATTCATGTCAATGAAATAAAGACCCGTCTTGGCACCCCAACCGCCGCCGTTCGCCGCAAGGGTTACGCTTGCTCCGTCCGTTCCGTAGATCCGCTGTCCCTGTCTGCCGGGAACGATCTGCCGAGGAGCTTTTCCATTGCCTTCGGTGAGAGGAAATATTTTGCCGGACAGTCGCTGATCAAGATATCCGATAATATACACTCGCCGCCTTTGCTGTGGGACACCGTGATCGGCGCTGTTAACACAACACCATTCCAGACTGTACCCCAGCTCATGAATCGCGGTGAGGATCGTTCGGAAAGTTTCCCCCTGGGCGTGATTGAGTAACCCCGGCACGTTTTCAAGGAGAAGATAAGAAGGTCGCTTGGCTTCAGCCAGTCTGACGATTTCATGAAAGAGAGTGCCTCGCGTATCAGCGAAGCCAAGTCTTCTTCCGCTGACAGAAAACGGCTGGCAAGGAAAACCTGCGCAGATGAGGTCAATGTCGGGAGGTTCGGTGGGTTCGATTTTGGTTGCATCGTCACAAAAGTATTCACCTTCCGTTTCGTATATCATACCGGCTTTCTGCGCGCCACTTTAAAAAAAGGTGACAATCCAATAT
>ENA-OURV01003289-OURV01003289.1-human-gut-metagenome-genome-assembly--contig:-NODE-3289-length-10331-cov-12.732873_pt1 | contig 10331 bp, 6 predicted proteins | sample MGYA00242141_ERZ509072 | MGnify/ENA primary metagenome ERZ509072 (study PRJEB26280, sample SAMEA2338763) | human gut metagenome | biome: human gut; feature: human-associated habitat; material: faeces... | reverse complement strand
TACCGGATTGATCGCAGTTCTGATCATTTTGTTGGTGATCGCCCGTTTCCTTACACCGGGTATGTTTACTGCCACATCTCTGGTAAGTATGCTTCAGAACAATACAATCTATGCACTCCTTGCGATTGCTGAGATGATGGTTATTCTTACTGGTGGTATTGATATTTCCATCGCTTCCCAGCTTGCATTTGTTGGTATTTCCTGTACCACTCTTGCATGCAGCCATCCGGGAATCCCTGGAATCGTGTGGGTATTATTTGCAATTGTTCTCGGCGCACTCTGTGGTGCATTGAATGGTTTCCTGGTTGGATACCTTCACATGGTTCCGATGATCTGTACCTTGGGTACGATGTACATCTTCCGTGGTCTTGCGTTTGTAGTTTCCGGCGGACAGTGGTGGTTCGCTGCACAGTACGAAGAACTGAACGGATATCGTACGTTTGCGATCGGACAGTTTTTAGGACTGCCGATCATCCTCTGGATTACGATCATTCTGCTGGTTGTAGCAGGACTGTTCCTTGGATATACTTCCGCAGGAAGAAGAATCTATGCAATCGGTACATCTCGTGAATCTGCAGCAGTTGCAGGTATCAAAGAACCAAAGGTAACATTTTATTCTTTCGTGATCTGTGGTGCAGTGACAGGTCTGGCAGGTATGCTTTATACTGCAAACTATGCAATTGGTTATTATGGAATGGCAGACGGTTTTGAAATGACTGCGATCGCAATCTGCGTTCTCGGTGGAGTATCTATCACCGGTGGTAAAGGACGTATGGATGGTGTGGCAATCGGTGCACTTATCATGTCTGTGATCACATATTTCATTAGCATGATTCCTGGTATGAGTGTATGGCAGAAATCACTCCAGGGCGGAATTATCATTGTTGCCGTTGCAATTAACTACTTTACCGAGCAGTCCGCTAAGAGACAGGCTCTCAAAGAAAGGAGTGCGTTGATCTAATGCCAGGAAGTAATTACGACAGAGACCTCAGTGTCAAGGAAGGATTTGTATTAAAGAAATTCCTTGTCAAATGGGAAATGATTCTTGTATATATCATGGTTTTAATTAATGTACTGTTGGCGGTTATAAAACCGGATCTTTATTTTACCCACGGTACAGTTCAGTCAATGATCAATGCAGGTCTGGATGTTTCTCCGCTTGTACTTGGTATGGTATTCATCCTTCTGCTGGGTGACATTGACGTATCAGTAGCAGCACAGATGATCCTGGGTGGAATGGTAACAGGACTTCTGATGGATAAAGGACTTCCGTCACTCATCCATCGTAATAGCGGTGACGTTATAGCGTTCGGACCATTTTCCGGCGGTCCCTTCAGCTTGTATAGACAGGCTCGACAGAAAGATGAACAGAGCAAATAGCAAAGAATGTCTTTTCATAGTGTGTAGTTCATTAATGACGTAAGAATATACCATTATGGAAACAAAGATATACCTTTTCGTTTTTCCTTAAAAACAAACAAATCATTTTTATCCCTCTGCTGTACAAATGTCCACCCTTTAAGCGATATTGTCCACCTGGCGAGCTTTTGGTTGCAGCTATATTTGCATTAATAATAATTAGTCAATGTGTCAATGTGCCGATTGGCTGCGCTATATGCCACATGGCCATTGACAAATTAGTACATTAGCAAATGGTCATATAATAAACAAAATACTATGGAACAGCATTTTTTTCCTCAAAGATTATTCATGGACATGAAGAGGTTAATAATAAATAGGTTGGTTGGTTTAGGCCTGTTGGTCGTAGGGGCATTGGTATCATGCAATGCACCTACGGCTTTCGTGCCTGTTCCTTCACCGAATCCTTGGGTGGATGATTATACCGCCCTTTCGTCTATGGAAAATTACAAGCAGTGGGGAACGTATAATGTACACGATCCGGCCTGTAAAAAAATAGGGGATACCTATTATATGTATTCCACTGATGCTATCTTTGCCGAGAACCGGAAAGAGGCGGAAGAGAAGAATGTACCGTTAGGTTTTATCCAGGTACGCAAATCAAAAGATCTGGTACATTGGGATTTTGTGGGATGGGCCTTTCCCGAAATACCTGCTCCGGCTATAGAATGGGTCCATAGTCAGGCGGAGGGAAAAGGGGCGACTAACATTTGGGCTCCCTTCCTGATGCCTTATCAGGGTATTTATCGTTTGTATTATTGTGTATCGGCATTCGGCAGGAATACATCCTATATCGGTATGGCCGAGTCGGATTCTCCCGAAGGTCCCTGGATACAGAAAGGGTGTGTGGTCAAGACAGGGGAAGGGGATGCGATGAATGCCATAGATCCTTCTGTTATTGAGGACCCGGAAACCGGAAAGTGGTGGATGCATTATGGCTCTTATTTCGGCGGTCTGTACTGTGTGGAACTGAATCCCGAAACAGGAATGACTAAGCAGTCGGAGGATCATGGGCACTTGATAGCACGCCGGGCCAATTACCGGAAAGACAACTTGGAAGCGCCGGAAATCATGTATCAGCCGGAACTTGGCAAATATTATCTGTTTACATCCTACGATCCGTTGATGACTACCTATAATGTACGTGTCGCTTATTCCGATTCTCCCGAAGGACCTTTTGTGGATTTCTATGGAGAGGATATAAAAGATACAACGAATAATGTTCCCATATTGACAGCTCCTTATCGCTTCGAAAATCATCCGGGATGGGCGGGAACGGCTCATTGCGGTCTTATTGATGCCGGTGACGGCCGTTATTTTATGGCTCACCAGGGACGTCTCTCTCCTCAGAACCATTTGATGGATCTGCATGTGCGTGAAGTGTTCTTTACTGTGAATGGATGGCCCGTGGTTTCTCCCGAACGCTATGCGGGTACTGCTCCGCGCTCTTTCACTAAAGAAGATTTGGTAGGTGAGTGGGAAATTATCCGCATTCAGGAACCACCTTTGGAACGTAGCTTGGAGGCCGGTCAGATATTGTGGGGCGAAGGAGACTTGCGGAATGGTGAGCAGGCATTATCTGCCCGTGTCGTTTTGGAAGCAGATGGCAGTGCGGGAGATGCAGTATGGGGGTTTAATGCTAAAAAACAGCTTCTTACTATAAAAACAGCGACAGAAGATATTAACAATTTGATTATCTTTGCCGGACACGATTGGGAAAATGAGACAGAAACCATTCTCTTTACTGGTCTGGATGCTCAAGGGCATTCTGTATGGGGAAAGAGAATTAACTAATAAAAATTAATAATATTACTATCATGAAATTACACCGAACTCTATTCACGGCATGGGTATTTGCTGCCGGAGTAGCGCTACATGCACAGAATGCGCACAACATGGTCGTGCAGACCAATAAACTTGGTGCGGAAATACAACCAACCATGTATGGTTTGTTTTTTGAGGACATTAATTATGGAGCCGACGGAGGATTGTATGCCGAACTGGTAAAGAACCGTTCATTCGAATTCCCGCAACGTTTTATGGGGTGGAATGTTTTCGGTAACGTGACCTTGATGGATGACGGGCCGTTTGAACGAAATCCGCATTATGTCCGTCTGGGTAATTCCGGGCACAGGGAAAAACATACAGGGATTGAAAACGAAGGTTTCTTCGGTATAGGTGTCAAGGAAGGAGCCGAGTACCGTTTTTCCGTATGGGCACGTGGTGAGAACCAGAAACTTCGCATTGAATTGATCAAGAATGATACGATGGAGGAACGTCAGGCTTTTGAGTCAAAAGAACTGACAGTGAACTCGAAGGATTGGAAACAATATGAGGTGATATTGAAATCGCCGAGAACGGAACCCAAGGCTCATCTCCGTATTTTCCTTGAAAGTGCGGGAACGGTGGATCTGGAACATGTTTCTCTTTTCCCTGTGGATACTTGGAAAGAGCGTAAGAACGGTCTTCGCAAGGACTTGGTGCAGGCTTTATATGATATCAAACCCGGTGTTTTCCGTTTTCCCGGTGGCTGTATTGTGGAAGGTACGGATGAGGCTACCCGTTACGAATGGAAAAAAACAGTAGGTGCGGTAGAGAATCGTCCGTTGAATGAAAACCGCTGGCATTATACGTTCAAGCATCGTTTCTTCCCCGATTATTTCCAGACTTACGGACTGGGCTTCTTTGAGTATTTCCAGTTGTCGGAGGATATAGGCGCCGAACCGTTGCCTATTCTGAACTGCGGGCTGGTATGCCAGTATCAGAATGACCCCGACCAGCAGGTCAGCTTGTCCAAACTTGATTCGTATATACAGGATGCATTGGATCTGATTGAATTTGCCAATGGTGATGTTACGACTACTTGGGGAAAAGTTCGTGCGGATATGGGACACCCTGCTCCCTTCAACTTGAAGTTCTTGGGTATTGGTAACGAACAATGGGGACCGGAATATCCGGAACGTCTGAAACAGTTTGTCGAGGTGCTTCGTAAGGCGCATCCCGAAATCAAGATTGTCGGCAGTTCGGGACCTCAGTCTGAAGGTAAAGACTTTGATTACTTATGGCCGGAAATGAAAAATCTGAAAGTGGATTTGGTGGATGAGCATTTCTATCGTCCCGAAAGCTGGTTCCTGGCACAAGGTAACCGTTATGATAATTACGACCGCAAAGGTCCGAAGGTCTTTGCCGGAGAATATGCTTGTCATGGAAAAGGCAAGAAATGGAACCATTTTAATGCTGCTTTAATGGAAGCTGCGTTCATGACCGGACTGGAACGCAATGCCGATGTGGTACACATGGCTACTTATGCGCCTTTGTTTGCTCATGTGGAAGGGTGGCAGTGGCGTCCGGATTTGATTTGGTTTGATAATCTGAATTCCGTCCGTACTTGCAGTTACTATGTACAACAGTTGTACAGTCATAATAAAGGCACGCATGTATTGCCGTTGACAATGGATAAAAAAGCTGTGAGCGGTCAGGAAGGACAGGATGGTCTGTTTGCCAGTGCCGTATGGGATAAGGATGAAAAGGCTTGTATCGTGAAAATTGCCAATACTTCGGATAAGGCACAACCGGTATCAGTGACTTTCAACGGATTGAAGAAGAGTGATAAACTTGTGGAAGGTAAATGCATCACGCTCCAGTCTGCCGATTTGGATAAAGATAACACGGTAGAGCATCCGAATGTCATTACTCCGAAAGAAAGTGATGTTACGATTGAGGGTAATGTACTGAATGTAGAGATGGCGCCCAAGACTTTCGTGCTTTATAAGTTTGTTAAGGCAAGTAATAAGTAAAAGATGAATCATTCCTTTAAATGCTAACACAGAGGATAGAGAAACATAAAGCAGCCGAAGGGCTGCTTTATAATCCCAATTGCATCCGGAACTTTTAAAGGAAATGTATACCTGTCTCCCTTGGTTGTACCAAGGGAGTTTTTTTGATTATACGTATATTGTCATCTTGGATTTTTCACGGTATTTTGCTGTAAATCAGTAATGTACCGTGAAAATACATTCTAAATCCCCCCGAAATGGTTTGCCATTCTCCGCTGCCAAATTTGGTTTGACGGATATCGGTTGTTCTGATTCCTGTGTCATAGCTACGGTTGTTCCATTGCAGGGGAGCGTCATAAGGCGTATTTTTGTTCGGGTGCGTTCATTGCTTCACTAAGGTGAAGAGGCAGCTTCGCTTAGGTGAACAGCCGCTTTCACCCAAGTGGAATAACTGCTTCACCTGGGTGAAATATCAAATGGAGTGAGGTGAAGGTATGATGAGAATAGGTTCTTCTGATGCCTACGAGCTACCGGGAGGTAACGAGGGGCTGATTTTACATTCTGTCCGAGAGCATCCCCGAAGCAGATGTATTTCGCCACCGGCATACCGATTGAGGAGGTTTTGAAAGACTGTTGCACGGGAAGTTATTGGTAATGAGTGAGTTGTTGTGATGGAATGCTTTTGTGTTTTATGTAAATGAGTCAAAAGTGATTTTTGTTGTCGTTATGTTGTATGGGCGGGCTCATGGGCCTGCCCATACGGTGGAACATTTGATGGTTATTTCGAATTTTTGAAATATCCTCTTATTGGATGAGTCCTGTTTACATCTTTATTCTCTTATTGCGTACTTGCCTCAGAATGGTCTGCAACTCAAATACTTTCTCAGGATACTTTTCTGCTACATTCTCTTGTTCGCTCACCTTTTCCATTTCATATAACTGGGGAACGTTCAGGTTTCCGGTTTCTATTTTTTCTGCTTTCATAAAGGTAGTGGGATCATCATTCGGTTCAATGTATTTCCAGTCTTTGGTACGGACGGACAACGTGTGGTTCATGGATTGTTCCACAATCCAGGGGCGGTCTGTCTTGTCGGTTCCTATCAGATTCCCTAAACGGTCATAACTGTCCGGAGCGCTGCCTTTAGGTAATCTGGCGTTGATCAAAGCTCCTAAAGAGGCTAGCCAGTCAATCTGTGACATTAATACGTCCGAGTCTCCTGTCTGTTTTATCTTCTGTGGCCAGCGGACAATGACCGGAACGGCTGTTCCACCCTCGAAAGCGCTGTATTTGTTTCCTCTCCACGGACCGGAAGGTGTATGTCCGTTCAACAACTCTTCTGCCTTGTCCTTATATCCGTCGTCTACAACCGGACCATTGTCGCTGGATAGAATAATCAGCGTGTTTTCAGTTAGTCCAAGTTGGTCCAATGTTTCCATCAGCTGGCCTACCGTCCAGTCGAATTGGGCGATTGCGTCTCCGCGTAGTCCCATAGGATTCTTTCCACGGAAGCGGTCATGGGGAAAACGAGGAACGTGTACATCATTGGTTGCAAAATACATAAAGAAAGGCTCGTCTTTATGCTGTTTGATAAAGTCGATGGCATGAACGGTGATGGAATCGGCAATGTTCTCGTCTTTCCAAAGTGCTTTTCCGCCCCCTTTCATAAATCCGATGCGGCTGATACCATTGACGATGGACATGTCATGTCCGTTGCTGGGATGTAGGTTATACAGTAATTCGGGATTATCTTTGCCGGTCGGTTCTCCCGGAAAGTTCTTGGTGTAACTCACTTCTATGGGATCGGACGGATCATAGTTGGCTACCTTGCCGTTTTCTATAAATACACAAGGTACACGGTCGGCTGTAGCGGCCATGATATAGTGATAGTCAAAGCCTAAGTCACCTAAAGCGGCTGGTAAAGGAGCATTCCAATCCTGTCCGCCTGTCTTGTCTCCTAGTCCCAGATGCCATTTGCCGATAGCGGCCGTGGCGTATCCCGCGTTCTTGAACATATCGGCTATCGTATAACGCTCCGGTCGTATGATCATTCCGGCGTTTCCTGCGGCGATGTCCGTTCCCGGGCGGCGCCATGCGTACTCTCCGGTTAGCATGGAATATCGGGAGGGCGTACTGGTAGAGGCGGTTGCGTGAGCGTTGGTGAAGCGGATACCGTTCTTGGCGAGCCGGTTGATATTCGGGGTTTTCACTTGCGTGCCGTCGTAGCATTCCAAGTCTCCATATCCCAAGTCATCCGCATAGATGAACAATACGTTTGGCGTTCTAGGTGTAATGTCTTGTCTCTGTTGGGCTTTTGCGATACCGGCTGTAAGAAGCGAGGCACCGATCCCTACGATAAGTGTTGATTTCATGTTGTTTATTATTTAGATGTTCTATAAAGAGTTTGTATTATGACTCTATTTCGTTATCAAAATCAAGAAGGTTATCTGTCTGGTATTTATCAAAATCGGATTGGAATAGACGGTCTTGAATGATACGGTATTTCTCAAATCTTTTCTTATCTTCTAGTACAGAATACATTTTCCATATAAGTTGTGATTTATCTAAATACTCATAACTATAATCAAAATTTAAATCATAGATCATAGCAAGTACAGATATAATCTCATCATTATAACTCATAACATCCATTTTATTAATACTCTGTTCATTAAAGAAATTCTCTTCTACTTTTAAAGATATATCTCCACCTTCTTTAACTAAACTCTTATTAGTTCTTAAATAAAATATATCTAACTTATCAGCATCTCTTATAATCTTACAAAATAATTTACTTCTATTACCTAATGAATAAGGAATAGCAATCTTATTATGATATTTAATAGCGGTATATACAGTATCATAGTCATTAATATCTAGATCATAATCTACAATTTCTTTATTCTCAAATAATCTTTTAACTGCTAAATCACCATGATCAATAGAATCCTTATCACTATAAGTTTTATACTTAGTCCATTGTTCAAACCTAGCATAATCATGTAATAACCCAATAATACTAGCAAGAGTTATATCTTTATCATCTAATCCTAAATATCTACTGATAAGTATAGAAAGATCCATAACTCTAAGAGAATGATAATACTTTCTCTCAATAGCGGTTTCCCTTATATCATAATGTTCATAATGTTTTCTAAATAGTTCTCTTCTCTTATCCATAACTATCCTTCTACTGATTAAGTTCAAAATATTTATTAACAATCTGTGCTGATATTCTTTTAGTAACTCCTGACTGTGCTACATCTGGAATACCAACATCCGGTGATACCACTACTATACTCATTCTAGGATTGTCACTAGGAGAATATCCTACAAATGAAGAAGTAATAGTTTCTGTATCTACTTTATTATCTCCATCTGTATCAATAAAACTTTGACTAGTACCTGTTTTACCAGCAGAATTAGTATAATAACCCATATAACCATATCCTAATCCTCTTTGAACAACCGCACTAAATCCTTCTCTTACTCTATTAATATATTTATCTTCTACTGATAAAGTTCCCATTACCTTAGTTTCAGCTTTATATATAAGTGAACCAAACTTATCACCATTATCACTTGCTTTATATACTTCTTTTAATAAATATGGTTTTAATCTCTTACCACCATTGGCAATAGTATTAATATATTGTGATAATTGTATTGGTGTATAAGTATCATATTGTCCTATTGAAAAGTCAAGTAAATGACCAGGTAATTTACTAGTACCCATATATCCTAAACTTTCTACTGGCAAATCAATACCTGTCTTTTTACCAAGACCAAATTCAGCATACATATCACGATACTTCTTAAAAGCTTCTTCTTCTAATGATAATCCCTTATCATATTCATATTTTCCTTTACCTACACTAATAGCAATCTTATACTGATATACATTTGAAGAAAATGCTAAAGCATATATATCATCAATATCACCCATTGTCCTCCAAGAGCATTTTAAAGGCGTATCTTTTATCTTAAGACATTCATCATACTGATGACTACCAATATCAATAGCTCCATATTTATATCCAACCATCATTGAAGCCCCTTTAACTACTGATCCAGGAGTTACCGGTAATGTTACAATACCAGGAGTATAATCCACTATTACCTTAGAACCATCTTTATCAAGTACTTGTTTACCACCCATAGCAAGTATCTCTCCCGTATTAGGATCTGCTACTACAGCAAATGATCTATTATAATAAGTAGTACCTGCTTCTCCTTTAGCATTATATACCTCATTAGATAAAACATCTTCTAAATGCTTTTGTAAATTAATATCAATAGTAAGAACAATATCATTACCTCTTTTACCTTCACTTACTAATTCATAACTATTATCAGATAATAATCTATACTTAGCTTTAGTTCCCTTTAAATAATCTTCATACTGATATTCTAAGTAAGATATTCCTACTCTATCATCTAACGAATAACCTTTCTTTAAATAGATTTCTGCTAATTCTGAAGGTATACCTTGATTATTTGAAGATACACTACCTAAAATACTCTTAAAAGTATCTCCATATAAATATACTCTTTCCCAATCTAACTTAGTATTAAAACCTTTTAAGTTATCAATGTTTTCACTTATATAAGCATATTCTTCTTCACTAACATCCTTATTTTTAATTACTTTCTCAGCATATGAATATCCCTTATTCATTAAATAATATATATAAGCTGCTTTTTTATCTCTTTCATCATAGGTACTTATTTCTTCATCTAATCTTTCATATATAAGTTTTTCTATATCTTTATCATTTAGTTTTCTTTTATTATATTCTTCCCACTCTTTATCAGTAATCTTCTTTTTACATTCTTTATAATGTCCTTTGTAGTAGAAGGTTTTTAATCTATTTTCATTAACTTTAGAATAGTCTAAATTTATATTATCCGCTACTGTATAGGCAAGTTCTATTTCTTCTTTATTAGTTATTCCATTTTGTTTCTTATAATATATTGTCTTAACACCTTCATTATCTACAAGTAAATTATAATTCCGATCATATATTCTACCTCTTGGAGCACTAGTACTTTCTACTGTTTTTTCAGTAGCCATAGCAAGGCTCTCTTTATAATCATTCTCTTTAATTATCTGTAGATAAAATACTCTACCTAATATA
>ENA-OURV01003284-OURV01003284.1-human-gut-metagenome-genome-assembly--contig:-NODE-3284-length-10354-cov-47.041752_pt1 | contig 10354 bp, 7 predicted proteins | sample MGYA00242141_ERZ509072 | MGnify/ENA primary metagenome ERZ509072 (study PRJEB26280, sample SAMEA2338763) | human gut metagenome | biome: human gut; feature: human-associated habitat; material: faeces... | reverse complement strand
ATGTCAGAAACGCTCATTCCTTTGGCGTATAGGGAGATAACGAGCTTTTCTATAGGAATTATAGCAAAAGAGATTCTACATCGCCGAGAAAAAAATACAGACTACTCCGAATTGGAAGAACAACTTAATGGACTTGTGGAAGCATTGTATCAATGACATATTGTTGACCCTCAAAAGAGGGCTTCGATATTGTCATTGGCAATCCACCATACGGCGCTAAATACGACAACCAAACAAAGAGGTATTATAAGAATACCTATGTGACGGCAAATAGTATCCAAGGATTACAGAAAGGGTCTCTTGACACATATACCCTATTCATAGAATTGGGATACAATCTGCTTAGGAAGAATGGAAGCTTTGCCTATATCGTTCCAATATCCTTGACATCGAGTGATTCCCTAACAGGTGTGCACCGTCTTTTGATAGGAAATTGTGATACCATATACATATCATCGTATGCAGTACGTCCCAAGCCTGTTTTTGAAAATGCTGTAGTAAACACTTCGATACTCTTTTTTAAGAAGACAGAAACGCCTTGTCAGCATCTTTTTTCAACCAAGATGCACAGAAGAGGGAATGAGTTTGAATTGCAAAAGCTTATTGATAATATCAACTTTGTTGATGTCAATGGTTATACAATGACAGGTCGTATTCCAAAGATTGGCAGTAAAATGGAGAAAAACATTCTCACAAAGATTTTCAAAAATACTCCAATTAAAACTTTTTATGATGATAAAGGTGAACCAATCTATTATAGGACAACTGGAGGGCGATATTTTAAGGTAGTAACAAATTATCCGACTGGTTCAACTAAAGAGAAACCACTATACTTACAAAAGCGACTAACGAATGCTATTGGTTGCATTCTCAGCAGTTCTTTGGCATTTTGGTTTTACCAAATCTATTCTAACAATCTTGACTGGAAGACATACGAGATAGAGAATTTCACCATTCCACAGCTTTCAACTGAGAATATTGAGTATCTTGACAAGTTATATACTCGTTATCTTTCCGACATAGAGGCTAAGGCCAACATAAGAACAACATCTGGAAAGTCTACCTATAATGTCGATTCATTTAAGGAATATAAAATCGTACGGTCAAAAACTATCATTGATGAAATTGATGATTACATTTGTCCTCTATATGGTTTGACGGAGGAAGAAACAGACTTTATTAAAAACTATGAATTAGAGTTCAGACTCGCAGGAGAATAGACAGTGGAGGGTTAAACGCCCTCCACAATCTTTATTTCATTTTCAGATAGTCCGTAAAGGTTATATACTAGACAATCAATCTCATGCTCACTTGAAGATACATCTGTCTGTTTGTTTGTTGCCTTTGCATTAAGGATGTTTTCAACCTTTAATGCTATTTCCTTCTGCTGTTGTTTTGTTCCAATAGCAATCGGTAAAGCTTCAATTGTTGATGCCTTAAGCGTATAAGCCCCTCCAGCTGTCATAACGCCAATAAAACCAAAGTAATAGCGCAATAATTTACTATTCAATAATCCAAGAATAAACCTGATTGGAATAGTTTCTGAAGTCAGAATATAGGCGTTACTTGGTAAATAGTGTTGCTCTGTATCAAGTGTATATGCCCATTTATCAGCAGTTAGTCCCCAGATAATTTTTTCAGATTTTTCAAACTCACGGTAGTATGCCGTATTATCCAATATTTCAAACCATTTATAGTTTCCAGGTTTACGTCCTTTTGTACTATCCTCGGGGGTTTTAGGCTTAAGATTATCATAAAAACCATATAAATGTTTTTTTATAAATGGAAATTTCTCAATATCTGTTCCTCTCCGGGTAAAAATTAAATTCTCTTCACTTTCATTGTAATACCATTTTCTAATATTACGTCCTTGTAGCATATTCTTTATAATTTTGCTATTATTGTGATCTTCTGCTATAAGTTTGTTGCGTTGCTCATTCGATATTATGAATGCAGGATTATATCCAGTGGTAACTCCTCGATATATTTTCACACCTTCAATATTTTTTAAAGACAAATGTCCATTTTCGATTTTTTCCTTTAACATCAATTGCTTCTTATCTGAAAATGACCACTCTTTTTCGTCTAGATAGTCTTGCGGATAACTACCAAACATACTCTGGCGTTCAACAAATTGTCTCTTAAACTCTTGGAAATTAAGCTTATAGAACTTTTCATATACAAACAGATTCTTTTTCATCTTATTTTTCTTAGAGACATTAAAAATTACACTTGACACCAAGACATCTTCAAAAACCTCTACTTGTTCGAAGTTGAGAATAATGTTTATATGTTGAGAAGAAAGTTGCTTTCTTACCTTTTCACCATAGCCTGTATTAAAAAACTTGTTGGTGGTGATATACGAGATTATTCCCTTTTCTGCGAGAAGACTCAATCCTAGTTCATTAAAATATATACTCAGGTCAGCAGTTCCCGAATAAATAGAAAATATTTCCTTTAAGGTACTTGCAATATATTTTAATTTTTTTGCTTCAACATATGGCGGATTGCCAATGACAATATCGAAGCCCTCTTTTGAGGGTCGTGAGAAAACATCATGGAACCAGGTATGCCAGAGGAAGAACTGACTGTTTGCAGACAAGTCTATACCTTCAAAATCGATATGAATTCCTTGTTCCATGAGCTCCTGCTTTACAATATCTGAGATGTCCTTTCTCAACTGTACCTTCTTGTCATGTTCAGGGCAAGCATAATACTCTGAAAGTTTGTCGCGCAAATTTTTACGGTAAACATCTAACATACTATCGAATAATGTAATACCTTCTGCAGTGACTTTCTTATCAGTCATTGTTGAAAGGTCTGCACCCTTATACTGCTCTAACAGCGAGTTTCCTTGCATAATTTTGAAATCAAGGTTAGGCAGAGCCTCTGGCGACTTCTCGTCAACAATCAGTGAAAGCCAGAAACGCAGACGGGCTATATCTACGGCACCACGTTCTATATCAACACCATAAATGTTATTCTGAATGATGTGGCGTTTAATTTTGGCAGCATTCTCCATAATATTTGGCTCTATGGCAGAACGGCAAAAGAACAATTCGCGCAGTAATCCCATTGGAAAAGCACCAGATCCTATTGCGGGGTCACATATCTTTACGTTGCATAGTTTTTTGTCTATTTCCTCTTTCAAGTCTCCAAGTAAGGTAGCATCGTGTGTTGTCACAAACAAGCGAATACATTCCTTGTCTTCTTTTCTTTGGTCTGTTTGCAGATAGGCAATCAGACTTTCACGGCACATATACTGAACAATCTCTTTCGGTGTATAGAATGCGCCCTTATCCTTGTTATCCTCCAGCAAGTTTTCAAAAATACGTCCGAGCATTTCGGGGTCAACACCCACTTCCGCATCGTTTGGGTCGTTTTCATCAATGGTAAAATTGTATTGAGAAAGCATTGTCAGCAAGTCATCAAAATAGCTGGCAGGAAAATGACTCGGTTTTTTGTCAAGAATGTCACGTTCAAACAGACCACCGTTCAAATATGGAATACGACAATTACGGAAGCCTTCTACTTTAGTGTCGTAAAGATCGCCCTGATCTGAACGGTTACGGTCTAAGCCGTCTGCAAACAAGCCTTCCAATACTTCATCAAGGAAGTTTTCTTTCTGATTTTCGTTCGCATTCTTGAAAATATTCAGCATGAAATCATGATCGCCTTCTCCCCATTCCTTGCCTGCAGGAACGCCAAGCCAGCCTTTCTTCTGGAGGAAGTGCAGGAACACAATGCGTCCAAGAAGTTTCTTCACATAATCACGAATAGGTTTTTCCTCACGGTCGCGAATTTTGTCGGCAGTCATACCCGTATGGTCAAAGTCTGTATCAATAAAGTGCTGACGCATTCCGTTGGTAGGATCAACCATATAATTTACAAAAGCCTCATATTGAGTCTTGTACTTCCCGAAAAACTCTTTAGAAAGAGCTTCAACATTGAATGCATTTTCGATGTCTTTAATTTCAAGAGAATTCCTTTTGTCATATAGGGCCATGAAATTGTCAGTTGCCGTGCGGCATGATTGACCAGGACCCAGCAGGAACGTATATCGTTTGCTATCGGTGGTTTCTTCTTTGTTGCCGCTTTTTCGGCAATAGGTAAAACGCCAATCCCAACGAGTATCATCCTCGTAGTGAAACAACATGAAAGCACAAGAGTACTGATCCATGACAGTACGGATAAGCCGTTGAATGTTTACACGGTTACGCTCCATCATAACGCGGTCGTTGACTGTAACGTCAAAAATATGCAATGGCTCAACGCCAACATATATCATTCCAACTTGCTTGATGCTGCGTATTCCCGTCGCTTCTGCCAGTTGTTTTCGTTCAGGCTGACTTTCCAAAAGCTCTGTTTCAAAACCATTCTCAAAGTCATCTTCACCAAAAATTGGGAAAATAACATTGTGGAGAAACGAATTCCAGCCTTGATATCGGCTGCTTAAATATTCTTTTAATAATTCCTTATTCATGGGGTTGTTTTTTACTTGATGGTTCCTAATACAATGGCTGCCTCGCCTTGCTTACTTTCTACATGGGCTACAAGTTTGCCAATTTCTCGCTCTAGAATCTCGTCAATATCTTGTTGCTCTATGGCAAAAAGACGTGAATCCCGCTCTTCTAATTCTTGACCAATGGCCAATACTTTTTTGATAATATCAAAACTTCCCCGGTCAATAAATTTACGAGCATTTTTTAGCAAAATCTTGGAGTGTTGTGATAAACCAGGAGTGTTATTAATTTTCACTAACATTTCTTTTGCAGAGGTAGCCTTGTCACCAGCCCTAGACTTGTTGATGCGGACAAAGTATTGATTATAAGTCTTTATGGCTTCTGTTGAAAGCTGTTGCCAGTTATTCGGCAGTGGAACACGTTTGGCATTTTCTTCCACATGCAGATCTTCTAGCAGTTCAAGCAAAGAAATTATTTTGGCGTTATATAGCCCCTCGGCTTCAGTACGTATTCTAATTGCAAGTCTTGCAGAGCGTGGCGCTTTTACTATGAAATATGCAGTTCCACTTGCAGCTTGTGCTATCTGCCAGTCTTCATTAGCTTGTTCTATTTGCAGATAACGTTTAGGGTGAGTATTCTTGTATCGTTTGAGCTCATATACATACTTCTGCAAAGGTGATTCTTCTCCGTCAACGGCTTTGGCAATATCGTAATGTACCACACTTTCTTCTTCCGAGAAAATCTTGCTGTCTTCACCGAACAGGACATGGAAGGATTGCAACTTAGTATGTGCCTTGCGAACCAACTGAATCTGCGCATCGCCTTCTGCACTTGGCATGAAGTTATAGACATAGACAAATGGCTCTTTACTTCCGATACGGTTTACACGACCTATGCGCTGCATCAGGCGAGTGGAATTCCAGGGAGTATCATAGTTTAGGATAACATTGGCACGGTGAAGGTTTACACCTTCTGCCAAAACCTCTGTTGTAATAATAACATTGTAGTCATCCTTCCAGACACCCTCGTAATTGGCATCGAAATTTTCTTCAATCGTATGTTCCATCTCATCACGATTGGCGGCAGTAATGACAAGTGCCTTATAGCCCTTTGCCTTTACTGCTCTTGCAAGTGATTGTACAGTATCTATAGCTTCCGAAAAGATAACCAATTTTCCAGAGGTATTTTTTTGTGGGTTAAACAATTCAGGCTTGATACTTTCTTTGAATGCATCAAATTTCGGGTCTTGTGGGTTTTTCGCCCATCGATCATAGAGATTAGAAATGAGTCTGAAATCTTCTTTTAGTTGGATATAGTATTCTTCCTTAAAGTCTTTACGTTTATATTCTGCATTCTGTCCCTTTTCGTTACGCCCTTGTTCCGTCAACTTTGTTATCTTAGCTCTGATGTCTTCTACGCAATCATTAAACGAAACACGTTTACCACGTTTTATTGTCTTGGCTTCATAGTCAAGCTCTTTGTTTACGTCAATTTGCGGGCAAACGAAAATTGTGTCGTTTTCCCACATCTTAATCATGTTCTCTGTGTAACGTCGCAAATTCAGCAGGGATTGAGTAAAAGCAGTGAACGAACTTTCAAGACGCTTCACAAGAAGAATCTGCATGATTGTGGCAAGTTGCTTGGCAACGTCGTTGACACCACGGTTACCTCGACCTGTATGTTTTCTTTCGTTGGCAGGGTCTACAAAATATTCAATAGCACGATAGCGGAAGTATTTTAGCCATTCGTCAGTTTGCACCTTTTCAGCCTCCGTTGGAGCAATGATTGTCATAGTATCAGAGAATAGTTGAGCTAACTCGTCATCCATGATGTATTCAAGATTGTTAGGTCCAACTATTTTGGGAAATACCAAATTTTGTGATTTCATATCATCCTTGTAATATTTCTCAACATCAGTCCTTGTTCGGCGTTCCAATATATCACTTAATATGCAGTCACGCAGTCTCTTTGATACAGCATCCAAACGTCGGCGACGCTCTTCTGCTGGTATGTTATTGTTTTTATCTATCAGCAGTTCATATTCTCGGTTAACGTCTGCAAAGAATTTTTCGATATTTCCACTTTCAGCCTTCTTCAATGTACTATCATTGTGGTTTCTCTCAAAAAGATAAATCTGATTCTTCAAGTCGTTTGGTCTGTTGTTCTGTGGGGTGGCGGAAAGAAGACCCACGTATGGATATACTCCTGTATTAGAACAAATCTTCTGTATCAGTTCATCAAGAGACTGGTACATCAATGTAGCACTGTTGCGGAACTTATGACTTTCATCAATGATAATAAAGCCATAATTTTTTTCTTGGAGTGTTCCACCAAAATCACCAGAATCGCGACTGTCGTCATCTTCATCTTCACACATTTCATCTTCTGAGACATTTCCGATACGTCCAGTTGTAATGAAGTCAATATATGGCGCAATCTTCTCGTCAGAATCTTTGTCGAACATGGTTATAGTCTTCTTCCAACTCGATTGAATGGCAGGAGGAGTAATGACCAAAACTTTACGTTCTCGTCCATCGTCTTCCGGCACGGACAAGAAACGCTTGATGATTAGCATACCAATGATTGTTTTACCAAGTCCCACTACGTCTGCCAACATAAAGCCTCCATGTTCGTGCATAATGCTGATACATCTCTTTACTGCTTCTATTTGATATTCCAGTTTATGAATGTTCGCCGGTAGATAAGTTTCTATCTGTTGTCCAAGCGATTTATCCACAATATCACCAAATTTTATTTGTAATAATTTGATATATAACTCATACGGAGTAAATGGTAGTTTTTCATTTTTACGTTCTTTTTCCACTTCATCTGTAATAGGTGCAGATTTAAGGACTTGTTCTAGGAATTGTTCATTCCAAGGCTCAGAGATTTCCCATTTCTCATTAAACCACAACAGATGAGATTTATTACCTGGTATTGCATCAAGCGATAATACTTGATTGGGCGCTGTTTCAATGTAATTTAACTCAGCATTGCCTTGCAGCCCCTTTTGAGTAAAATTTGTGCTTCCCACAATTCCTATGCCTATACCGTTTTGCTTACCATCGAAGATATAACATTTGGAATGTAGGAACTGCGTTTCGTCATTCGCATTTTTTCTAAACACGCGAATTTGAATCTTGGAATCATTGCTTTTAGAACAATAATCAAGGAGCAGACGTATAGCATCTTTATATTCCTCAGTAACATTAAGTTCGTGGATATCTGTTTTTATGAAATCCAGTGGATAATTCGAATCTTTATATTTAGGTGACTTTAATTGATTTGCGTATATATAAGGGTCTTTGCCTATAAGTAAACGAAGCGTTGTTCCATCTTTTTCAATAAAAGATCTCAAACTTTTTTGTAGTATAGCTAAACCGGGAATATCCCAATAACCAGTTGCAATACTGACTGTTTGAATGCCATCAATATCTAAACATTTTCTCAATGTCGCTGTCATTGAAAGCGCTTCTATGGAATTATCTATAAGTGTATTATTCATATTTAGCACCTTGTGTAATTTGATGAATATAAATTAATTGCGCTCTATTGTTTTGAACTTATTAATAGCTCTCGAATATCGACTTCTAATATTTGAGATATTCTTAATAATGTTTCAAGACTTGGTTGGGAAGTGTTTGTGCACCACTTGGATACAGTAGCAGGATCTTTCTCCAATTGTTTAGCTAGCCATTTATTGGTTCGCTTTTTCTCCACAAGCACAACCTTAATGCGGTTTATGTCTTTTTCTTTTTCCATAAGGATTTTCTTTCGTTCTATGCAAAGATAAGAAAGCCTGTCTATTTTTCATCATTTCAATAGGACTATTTGCAATAAAATTTGCGAATAAGTTCAATATTATAGCTATTTATTGATAACATAATTTCTTTTTGGGATAGAAATCTGTATCTTTGTCTAATAATTATTATTGATATGACAGCAATTGTAGGTACCATAAATCGTAGGGGTGTAGCTTTTGCTGCAGATAGTGCAGCTACACATACTGTGTCTTCAAAGCATAAAATAACAAATCATGCTAATAAAATTTTTGAGTTATCAAGATACCATCCTGTTGGCATTTGTATTTGTGGGAATCTGGATTTTCTAGGAATGCCTTGGGAGGATATTTTTAAGTTATTTAGGGATAAATTAGGTGATTCATCATGCGCACATCTTACAGACTATCCTTGTATTTTTTTTGAATTTGTAAAAACTCATATAATGTCTCATTTGATTGAAGATCAAATTGTAAATCTACGAGTTATTATAAATGGTTTTTTAGACGAGATTATAAATATATCAAGGACAAAATTGGAAGAAGAAGGTGCAGAGATATCGGAAGAAAAAGTATTTGATAAGATGCAAGAGACTCTTATTTATTTTGATCATCTGTATTCTTCTGCTGAGAAATGTGCTGAATTTAAAGATTATACAATAGAAAACTTTAATAAATATGCAACAACAGTAATAACAGAAATATTAAACGAACTGTTGAGCTCTAAATTATGTCCAGAGGGATTTTTACAATTGTTTATCAAATCCTTATACAATATTATAGTTTCTACTGTTCATGTTTATCTTATTAACACTGAAATTATTTTCTGGGGGTATGGCGAAGATGATATATTCCCTTCTTATGTTTCTTTTGTCATAAGTTCTGCATTTGATGGTAGAATAAAATATACAAATAAAAGCGAATATATTGTTTCAAATATCAATAATGCCTGTGTTGAACCATTTGCACAAACTGATGTTGCAAATACCGTGATTAGAGGCATTGATGATGACCTTCGTCAAAAGTTTTACGAAAGCTATAACGAATCTATAACTGTGCTAAGAGATGAAATCATTTCTCAATTAGATTCAGCAGGGGCACCAGATGCTTTAAAAGACGCATTACATAACATTGATTTAAAACAATATACCGATTTATATATGCAGGGTATGAATCAGTACATACAAGAAAATTATATTATGAAGTTAGTTAATACTATTTCATATTTAAGTAAAGAAGACTTGGCAGACATGGCCGAAAGTCTAGTTAGAATGACATATTTAAAGCGACGTATTACATCTGAAGAAGAAAGTGTTGGAGGCCCAGTTGATGTTGCTGTAATAACTAAAGGTGACGGATTTGTTTGGTTAAAAAGGAAGCATTATTTCCCAGCAGAATTAAATCCACATTATTTTGAACGATCAAAATTAAAATAACTATGATTACAATATATAGTGAAAAAAAGGAAGTTCGTAATAGTGCTATGCCATTACAGAAGAAAAACAGTATGGATACAGAGTCCATCATATCTGATTCTTTAATAAGAATGCGAGAATTAATTAAAAATGATTTGCGTTCTGTGGAAAAAATCGGATGGAGGAAAGAAGAAAAGCAGAAATGACTTTTATATATTTACACTTGAAGGTGCTATAAATCCCCAATGATGTGGTTTGTTCTTTAACCTTATAGGGTTATTTATAATAATTTGAATTGAATTATATCAAGAACAACGTCGTCTTTATCCATTATTAAAACATATAAATTATATTACAGAATAAAAAAGGAGAGGAAAACCTCTCCTTTTTTAAAAATCTACGTTACACCTCCAACTCATTCAACGGCAACCCATAATTATATTGTCTGAAAAATCCTTTATGGATAAGTTTCAGACCAAGGGTCTGGTAATATTTGTAGTCATCATCCTCGGTGCAGAGGTATTTGTAACCGTAACGTGGGGCGTACTCCTTAAAGAATCGGGCAAGGTCTTTCAAGTTTTCCTGCTGGTTTCGTTTGAAGTTGCTGCGCACAATGATAATGCTCCAGTCGGGGATGCTGCCGACACCACAACTGTATTCCCAGAAACGGATGTATAAATCCATTTCGCCTACATGGA
>ENA-OURV01003276-OURV01003276.1-human-gut-metagenome-genome-assembly--contig:-NODE-3276-length-10372-cov-4.124939_pt1 | contig 10372 bp, 10 predicted proteins | sample MGYA00242141_ERZ509072 | MGnify/ENA primary metagenome ERZ509072 (study PRJEB26280, sample SAMEA2338763) | human gut metagenome | biome: human gut; feature: human-associated habitat; material: faeces... | reverse complement strand
AATTTTGGTGCTAACCATGTGCATGTATGAATTCCGTTTGTTACATATGTTATAGGAGATTCATTTGGTGCTATATGTGGCCATACTTCTGAGAATAGTTCTCTTGATACCTCACCATGTAATTTACTTACACCATTTTTCTTTCCTGCTATTTTTAATGCTAGTATTCCCATATTAAATCCTTGCTCAAGATTATCACATGGTTTCATTCCTAGTTTTAGGAATTCTTCTCTTGTTAATCCTAAACGTGGCCAGAAATCTTTAAAATATTTTTCTACTAATTCTATTGGGAATATATCATTTCCTGCTGGAACTGGTGTATGTGTTGTAAATACTGTTTTTGATGATGCTATATCTCTTGCTATATCAAATGATACTTGTTTATCTCTTATTGTATTTTTTATTAATTCTAAGTTTAAGAATGCTGAATGTCCTTCATTCATATGGTATACAGTTGGTGTTAATCCTAATTTTTTTAATGTGTTAACTCCTCCCATTCCAAGTATGATTTCTTGACGAATTCTCATTTCTTGGTCTCCACCATATAATTTTGCTGTTGTTCCTCTGTCTTCTTCTGCATTTATATCTATGTCTGAATCTAATAAATATAATTTTATTCTTCCTACATTAATTTGCCATACTTTTAAATATATTCTTCTTGCTGGGAATTTTACATATGTTATAAAATCTTTTCCATCTTTATCTTTTACAGGATGTATTGGTAAATCTGCTAGATTTAAGTCTTTATATTCTGGATGTTGTATTCCATCTTTGTCTATTCTTTGATGGAAATATCCATTTTTGTACATTAAACCAACTGCTACTAATGGAATACCTAAGTCACTTGCTGATTTTAAATGATCTCCTGATAATATTCCTAATCCTCCTGAATATATTGCTATTGTTTGATCTAATCCATATTCTGCTGAGAAATATGCAATTAAATCATTTTTGTTTTCTGGATATTTTTGTGCAAACCATGTATTTCTACTTGCCATATATGAATCAAAATTCTCAACTATTTTGTCATAATCTTTTACAAATTGTGCATTGTTTTCTGCTTCTTCTAATTTTTCTTGTGATATATGTTTTAAAAATTTAACTGGATTTTTATCACATTTTTCCCACAAGTCTCCGTCCATTGTTTTTAATAATCTTAAAAATTCAGTATTCCATGCCCACCATAGATTATTTGCTATTTCATTTAATCTATTTATTCTTTTTGGTAGTTGTGGATTTACTGTAATCCTATTAAATATGTACATTATTTATTTCCTCCTAAGTTATTTTCTTTTCATTTTTCTTTTCGTAATCGTCTATATTATCTACTAAAAAAATTTTTTTGTCAATAATTCCTATCAAAAAAGCGAAAATTTAATTTCGCTTATTTATAATTTATCATTTTGGTATCAAATTTATTTATCATTTTTGCACAACTTACTAGTTCTTTTGACATTTTAGGATTTACATCATTTTTTGTTTTATATTTTACTTTATGTTCAAAGCTTGCCCAAAAGTCCATTGCTAATGTTCTTATTTGAATTTCACATTTTACATATATTGTTTTTTGTGTTAGTTTTACTGGTACTTCTACAATCATGTGATAACTTGAATATCCACTTTCTTTTGGATTTGTTACATAATCTTTTTCTTTTAATACATGTATGTCTGGCATTTGTTTTACTAAATCTCTAATAAAAAATATGTCATCTTTTAGTGTACATACAATTCTTATTCCTGCAATATCATTTATTTTTTCTATTAAATTTAAATATGTTTTGTCATATTTTTTCTTTTCCATTTTCTTTACAATACTTTTTGGTTCTTTTATTCTTGTGTCTATATGGTCTATCAAATCATAATTATATATTAATTTGAATTCATCTTTTATTATATTCATTTGTAATTCTAATTGCTTTAATGCTGACTTGTAAAAAAACATTAATTTTTCAAATGGTTCTTCTTTCACATCTAATTTTTCATTTTTGTTTTCTATACATCTTTCTATTATCATTAAATCATTTTCTCTCATAAATTCCTCCATTTTAGTTATATTCATTTGTTTTGGATATATAACTTAACTTCCGTTTTCATGATATGATTTTATACATATTTTGTTGCCAAATTATTTCTTATTTGTGTTCTTGATGTGAATTAATTCTTATATTTTTATTAACTTAAAATCTAATCCGTCTGCACTTACTAATTTTAATTCTATTCCTTGTATTTTTCCTTCAACTGCATCATATATTGAATTTCCATGTAAATGTCCATAATAACATCTTTTTACATTATATTTTTTCATAATTTGTGCATAAGAAGTGTTCAAATAATTTTTTGTAATTGGTGGATAGTGCATAAAACAGATGATTTCTTTATCTATGCCAAATTGCTTTATTCCATCTTCAATTGAAAGTTTTAATCTTTCATTTTCGCGATGTATCATTTTATTGCTATTTTCACTGTCTTGTAATGACCATCCTCTTGTTCCTACAATTATTTTATTATTATATAAATATGCTGAATTGTAAATAAAATCTATTTTTTTAAACCCATTCTCATTTAGATAATTTTTCATTTTATTTAATGTTGACCACCAATAATCATGATTACCTTTTAGTAATAATTTCGTTCCTGGCAATTTAGATAAGTATTTAAAATCTTCAAAGGCATCTTCTAAATGCATAGCCCAAGAAAAATCTCCCGGTAATACAACTAAATCATCTTCTTTGACCTTTTTTATCCAGTTATTTTTTATCTTATTTGCATGGTCGTTCCAATTTTCACCAAATATATTCATTGGTTTATCTTGCCCGAGTGATAAATGTAAATCTCCTATAACATAAATAGACATACTTTTTTCCTTATTATTTATTTAGGTTTTATTGGTTCCTATAACCTTTCATCTTTATTCTTCTCCAATTTTCAAATTTGGAATTGCATTTAATGTTAAATCTGATATTTTTCCATTTATATAATTATAATATCCAGCTGATGCTATCATTGCAGCATTATCTGTGCAATATACTGGTTCTGGATAATATATTTTCATACCATGTGTTTTTTCTAGTTTTATAAACTCACTTCTAATATAACTATTAGCAGACACACCTCCAGCTAGAGCTATTTTATTAATGCCTAATTGTTTAGCTGCTTTTAATGTATTTTCTAAGAGAATTTCAGTAACTGTATGTTCAAAACTTGAACATAAGTCTGCTTTATTTATTTCTGGATTTTTATGATGCATATTTATAATAGCTGTTTTTATTCCGCTAAAGCTAAAATCTAAGTTATTGAAATGTGTCTTTGGTATTGGGATATTTGGCTCTCCCTCTTTTGCTAGTTTATCAATTTTAGGTCCCCCTGGATATCCAAGTCCTATTACTCTTGCGACTTTATCAAATGCTTCTCCTATTGCATCATCACGCGTTTTTCCTAAAATTTCAAATTCTTTATAATTTTTTATATGTACCAAGTGTGTATGTCCTCCTGATATAACTAAACATAAACATGGTGGCTCTAATTCCTTATGTGTTATATAGTTTGCTGCTATATGTCCTTCAATATGATTAGTTCCAATTAGAGGTTTATTTAGTGCATAACTAAGTGCTTTAGCATATGAAACTCCTACAAGCAATGCACCTACAAGTCCTGGTCCATAAGTACATGCTACTACATCTATATCGTTAAAGCTTACATTTGCTTCATTTAGTGCCTGTTTTACAACACTAGAAATATTTTCAACATGGTTCCTAGAAGCAATTTCTGGTACAACTCCTCCAAATCTTTCATGTATTTTTATTTGTGTATTAATTACATTTGAAAGAACTTCTCTACCATTTTTTACAATGGCACAAGAAGTTTCGTCACAACTCGATTCAATTCCTAACACAATGATATCTTTCATTTTCTTTCTTCTTTCTATTTATATATTAATTCCTAATGCATATGAAACTATAGTTAATATTCCTTTTATTATTAAATTAATAACTGGTGAAATAATAATACTTGCTATTCCTAAAACCCATATTGCAATAAATACAATATAAAATATATATTGGTTATTATCAAACCATACTTGCGCACTTCTTGGTAAAAAGTGTCTTAATATTTTCGAACCGTCTAATGGTGGAAGTGGAATTAGATTGAATACACCTAATCCTATATTAACACATATTAACTGCATGAAAAACACAGTAATTAATTCTGCATATATTAATTTCATATTAGAAAACAAATTAAATTTTATCATAATACCTAATATGAAAGCAGATACAAAAGCAAGTATGATATTCATTAGTGGTCCTGCAAATGATACTATTGCTTCTCCTTTAGAAACACTAATGTTTTTCTTAAATCTAGATGGGTTTATTTGTACTGGTCTTCCCCATCCAAATTTTGCAAATACAAGCATTATAAAACCAACAGGTTCAATATGCTTTAGTGGATTTAGTGTTAACCTTCCTTCTCTTCTCGGAGTATCATCTCCTAATTTATCAGCAGCAAAAGCATGCGCAAATTCGTGAAATGTCATAGCTATAATAACTGCTGGAAGTGATAAAACTAGCGATAATAAGCTATTTGGATTGTTTATGTATCCAGCTAAATTCCATAAAACAATTATTCCAAGTACTATATATAAAGATCTTTTGTCAAAGTTAAACATTATTATTTTCCTTCTTGTTATATTTAGATTTTAAAAGAAAAATCTATAAAACTTAAATTTTCTAAGCTAAAGGTTTCATTGTTGGGAATAATAAAACGTCTCTTATTGAAGCAGAATCTGTAAGTAGCATTATTAATCTGTCTAATCCTATTCCTAATCCTCCTGTTGGTGGCATTGCATGTTCTAGTGCAGTTACAAAGTCTTCATCCATCATGCCTGCCTCATCATCACCTTTTTGTTTAGCTTCTACTTGTTTTAAAAATCTTTCATATTGATCAATCGGATCATTTAATTCTGAATAAGCATTTCCATATTCTCTACCACCAATAAATACTTCAAATCTTTCTGTTAATCTAGGATCTTCTTTTTTTCTTTTTGCAAGTGGTGATATCTCAACTGGATAATCCATTACAAATGTTGGTTCAATTAATGTTTCTTCAACATACTCCTCAAAGAATTGATTAATTATATGTCCTCTTGTCTCCTTACCTGGCTCTAATGTTAATCCCTTTTCTGCTAATAGTTTTTGTGCTTCTTCATCTGTAGTAATTTCATTAAAGTCTATTCCTGTTACTTCCTTTATACTTTCAATCATAGTTATTCTTTTCCAACTTGGTGTTAAATCAATTTCTTGTCCTTGATAAGTAATTTTTGTTGTTCCCAAAACGTTTCTAGCAATTGTAGAGATGATTTCTTCTGTTAAATTCATCATGTCATTATAGTCTTTAAACGCTGCATATAATTCCATATTTGTAAATTCTGGATTATGTTTTATGTCCATTCCTTCATTTCTAAATAATCTACCGATTTCATATACTTTATCAAATCCACCTACAATTAATCTTTTTAAATATAATTCTGGCGCTATTCTTAAATACATATCTAAATCTAAAGTATTATGATGTGTAATGAAAGGTCTTGCTGCATCACCTGTTACTATCGTATTTAAAATTGGTGTTTCAACTTCCATATATCCTTTTTCATCTAATATTCTTCTTAATTCTTTAATAATTTTACTTCTTTTTACAAATGTTTCTTTTACTTCTGGATTTACTATTAAATCTACATATCTTTGGCGATATCTTAAGTCTGTATCTTTTAAACCATGATATTTCTCTGGAAGTGGTCTTAAAGACTTAGATAATAATTTTAATTCTTTTGCATGAATAGAAACTTCTCCTGTTCTTGTTTTGAATACAAATCCTGTTATTCCTATTATATCTCCTATGTCATCTTCTTTAAAGTCTTTATAACTTTCTTCACCTAAATCGTTAATACTTACATAACTTTGTATTTTTCCTTGTGAATCTTGTATATGGCAAAAAGATGCTTTTCCCATAATTCTCTTTGCTATTATTCTTCCAGCAATCGTAACATCTTTTCCTTCTAATTCATCATAGTTTTCTATTATATCTTTGCTAGTATGAGTTCTATCAAATTTTGTTATTTTATATGGATCTTTCCCATCTTTTTTTAAATTTTCTAATTTTTCTCTTCTTACCCTTACTAATTGGTTTAAATCAATTTCATTTTCTTGATTGTTTTCCATAAAAAAACCCCTTTTCTCCTATATTTGCTTGATTATTATATATCAAATTTTATATTTTGTAAAGATTTTTATGAAATTAACATAAATTGCGTACTGTTGCTATTGAAAATATATAATATCTATATTTCAAACCGCTTTTCTCATCTCAATTGCATGATTAATCGCACTTTGTGTTATATCTCCACTTGACATTCTTGCAATTTCTTCAATAATTTCTTCTTCTGTTAATCTTTTTACAGATGTTTGGGTTCTTTCATTTTCAACTTTTTTACTTATATAATAATTATAATCGCCCTTTGCAGCTATGCTTGCTTGATGTGTAATACATAATACTTGGTGATTTTTTGATATTAATTTCATTTTTTCTGCTACGGACTTTGCAGCTTTTCCACTTATTCCTGTATCTATTTCATCGAAGACCATAACCGGAACTTTGTCACTATCTGCTAAAACTGTTTTTATAGCTAACATTATTCTAGATATCTCTCCACCAGATGCAATTTTAATTAATGATTTTTCTTCATCACCTATATTAGTACAAATCATAAATTCAATATCATCTATTCCATTTTCATTAAATTCTATAAGTTCTTTTATACTTACTATAAATTTAGCATTTTTCATTTCTAGGTCTTTTAGTTGTTCATTTATTTTTTTATTTAATATTTCAGATTCCTTTGTTCTTATTTGATTCATTTTTCTACTTAAATTTGACATTAGTTTCCTTGTTTTTTCTAACTCTATTTTTAATTTTTGGTTATTTTCTTCCATATTTTCTATACTTGTTATATCGTTTTCTAATTGTTCTTTATATTCTAAAATTTCTTCTATGCTGTTTCCATACTTTCTCTTTAATGAATATATAGTATCTAACCTTTCTTCAATTTCTACTCTATTCGATTCATCAAATAAGTTTTCTTCTTTTTGACTTGCAATATCTCTTCCCAATTCTTGTATATCATAATATGTACTTTTTAATTGTGATAAGTTCTGTTTGTATTTAGAATCAAATTCTTCTATTTTTTCAAGAGATCTAATTGCAATACTAAGTGCTTCCATTGCATTTTCATTTAACGCTTGATCTGCTTCCATTAGATTTTTGCTAATCTTTTCACTATTTAACATAACATTTCTTTTTGCTTCTAATTCTTCTTCTTCTCCATTTTTTAGATCTGATTCTTCTATTTCTCTTAACTGATATTGCAATAAGTCTAGCTTTCTTTGTTTTTCCTTTTCATCTCCGTAATTTTCTTTTAATTGCTTTTTTATTTTATTATAGCTAGAATATAGCTTTTGGTACTCACTTTTTATCTCTAGAATTTCTTCTCCAATAAAATAATCTAAGTAATGTATATGTGATTGTTTATTCATTAATTTTTGTGTATCGTTTTGCCCATGAATATCTATAATTTCACTCATGAATTGCTTTAATTCATTAACCGTTACTAGTCTTCCGTTTATTTTACACGAATTTTTTCCATTCAAATAGACTTCTCTTGAAACTATAATATTTCCATCAATTGATTTTTCATTTTCTGGCAAATATAAGCTCATTTCTATAAATGAGTGATTTTCTCCTCTTCTAATCATTTCTTTTGAGAATCTTCCACCACAAATAATTCCGAAGAGAATCTATAATTAGAGTTTTTCCAGCTCCTGTTTCTCCTGTTAAAACATTAAAACCACTATTTAGATCTATAGCTAGATCATTTATTATACCGATATTTTTTATATGAAGTGTAGAAATCATTTTTTACAAACCTCCGTTTTCTGAACTTATGTTTGTATTTTATATCTTTTATTTTACTTTGTCAATACGTTCTTTGTTTTATTTGTTAAAATTTCACTAAAAAAAAGTACCAAGTAATTTTACCAATTCTTGATACTCTAGTATTTTAATGTTTGGTGACCCGTACGGGAATCGAACCCATGATTCAGCCTTGAGAGGGCTGCGTCTTAACCGCTTGACCAACGGGCCTTGAAAGTCGCTAAATATATTTATAACATATTTAGTAACACTTCGTCAATCCCTATTTTAAAATTATATTGATTTTTCAATCAATATAATCTTGAAATAATATAGAATACGGATATATATCTTTTGGGAAATTTGGTGTGCTCTTGTTTCATCTAAATTACATATTATCTTCTAATATTATTTTAAAAATTTCCCTTAGTCTTTCATCATTTTTTGTTAAATATAAATAGCCAATCAATCCTTCAAAAGCAGTAGAATACATATATTCTTCTACATTAGCATTTTTAGGCAAGTGATGATTTTCAGCATTTCTTCCTCGTCTTACAATATCTTTTTCATCTTGTGTTAAGTTTGGTTCTATTTTTTTCAAAATATCGGCTTGTGCTTTAGCCTTTACATATTTAATTGCCTCAATATGTAATCTATGTGGTTTTAACTTTGTTTTATTTATTAAATGTGTACGTATTAATAATTCATAAACACTATCACCTACATATGCCCATGTAAGTGGGGATAATAAATTAATGTCAACCTCATTTTTTTCCCTATCTATTAAATCTATCACTTTTTTCCTCCTATTTCGTTACTTTTTCAAGTGTTATTTTACCAATTTTGCCGCTTCTAAAGTCATCTAATATAATACATGATATTTTTTCGTCATCAATCCTTCCGCCTGAAACAATGGCACCTCTTTTTCTCGCAATTAATTTCATTATTTCATATATTTTTTCATTTTCTTCCAAATCTTGACCCAAAATTTCATTTATTTCTTCATTGTCTAACTTATACCTGTCTATTATTCTTTCTTTATATTCTTGTAATAAATATTTAAGTAATTGAAATGCAATTTCTGTTTTTTCTAATACATCATCTTTGATTGTACCAGTGTAAGCCAAATTAAGCGCAACTTCTTCTGACTCAAATTTTGGCCATAAAACCCCCGGTGTATCCATAAGTTCTATTCCAGCTTCTAGTCTAATCCACTGTTTTTGTCTTGTAACGCCTGGTCTATTTCCAACTTGTGCAGAAGATTTTCTAGTAATACGATTAATGAAAGAAGATTTACCTACATTTGGAATTCCTAATACTAATACTCTTGTAGCTTTTCCAATTCTTCCTTTATTTTTATATTTTTCTTCACTCTGCTCTGAAATCTTTTTTATTTTGTAAATTACATCATTAATGCCCTTTCCAGAATTCGAGTCTGTTATTACAGCAGTAATATTTTGTTTTTCAAAATATGATACCCACTTTTTTGTTTCTTTTTCATCTGCCAAATCACTTTTGTTTAAAATTATAATCTTTTTCTTATCTTTAATGTCCTTTTTTATATCTGGATTTTGACTAGATATTGGAATTCTTGCATCTACAATTTCTACTACAATATCAATTAGTTTTAAATCCTCAATAATTTGTCTTTTGGTTTTTGCCATATGTCCTGGGTACCAGTTGATACTCGTTGATGGTAAACTTTTTGTATCTTCATTCATTTTTTTATTCTTTCTCATTTCTCTTTTTTGATGCATATCCATTTTAATCACTTCCTTTTTACAACTTGTAAGTTATCGCTCTAATCATTTTTTATTTTCTTATTTTCAAATACTAACAGTATACTAAATATTATTTCTATTACTATCATCATTGTTGCAAGAATATAATTTGCAAAGTTTAAACCAACTATTAGAGATAATATTGGAATAATTATTGACAATACCATATATGTTTTTGAATTATATAACCAACTATATGGTAATAAATGTGCTCCAAATATCATAGCAATAACCATTAGCATTTTATCTGGCATTGTAGGATAAATCCACATTGCTATTAAAAGATATATCATTTGATTTACAGAGAATAATATTCCTAACTTATTTAATGGATTACTTTTATCTTGAAATTGTATCTTTAATATTTTAGATATTAAAAATGATATTGGTAATAATGGTGCAGTACAACAAAATGTTAATAGATTTTTTGTTAATATAGGTAAATTTGTTATTTGTACTATTAAAACCATAGACCATATTATTATTGACGCAATAATAAAGTGAATGCCTTTCTTTTGCTTTTTACTACAATCTTTTTTTAATTCTTCTAAACTCATTCTTACTTCTCCTCTAAAGTTTAGTAGACAAGTGCCTCACGACACAAGCCCCTATACAGAACCGTACGTGCA
>ENA-OURV01003273-OURV01003273.1-human-gut-metagenome-genome-assembly--contig:-NODE-3273-length-10389-cov-10.140991_pt1 | contig 10389 bp, 10 predicted proteins | sample MGYA00242141_ERZ509072 | MGnify/ENA primary metagenome ERZ509072 (study PRJEB26280, sample SAMEA2338763) | human gut metagenome | biome: human gut; feature: human-associated habitat; material: faeces... | reverse complement strand
TAAAGAAGATCGTATTCAATTTTCCTGTGCCTGTTGATGGTGAGGAAGTGAAAGAGCTTCCCTTGGAAACTGAAACAACAGTCGAAACCATCGCCGTCCTGGAACGGCCGCAAAAGTAAAAACCAACTCCGCAGCAGACGGTTGCAGATTATATCATCTCCACCCCTCCCCTGTCCCCGCAAACCATCCCCCACCACAAAAGGACGGCTCCGCCCATCGGCAGAACCGTCCCTTTTTTGATCTCTATGTCACGCCCCCGGCTCCTGCCGCTCCTTTTTGGCGCGCTTTTTGTTGCCCGCCGCGGTGATCACAATAATCAGCACCACCGCCGCAGCCGCCGCGATCCCGATGATCCCCCAGTCGCTCATGCCCGTCTTTTCGGGCTGTCCCGGGGCCACAGGTGCCTCTGCGGAAGCCTCCTCCACCGTCACCATCTCACGGTATTCGGCGTAGCGCTCGGTCAGGGCGGCCACATTCCCGGCGTCGGTCTTCACCACCACCCGGAAATCCATCCCGCTTTCCCCGAATCCGCCGTCCTTGCCCCAGCCGATGGTGACCGTCCCGGCAAGCCCGTTTTCCGCCATGTCCCCGGTGATGACGGCGGCACGCTCCGCCAGTTCGGCGTGGCTGTATTCCCCGGCAAAAAAGGTCAGCGTGTCCCCGTCGGTCAGGGTGTCCCGCAGCTGCTTTTGACGCGCTTCGGTGTTGTCAGTCAGCAGTATCGCCAAATTTTTCGCTTCGGTATTGTAAAAAACGCCGGTCACATCCCCGGGATAGCCGTCCTGCTCCCACCCGGAAAACAGCTCATAGCTGGTCAGCGCCATCGCCGGCACCGCCAGCACAGCCATCATCACCACGGCCAGCAGCCCCGCAAAAATTTTCTTCTTCATCTTCACTTCTCCTTTATTTGATGCGGAACCGCCGCAGATAGCCGGTGCAGCCCTCTCGTATTTCCCGGTACGCCTTTTCAAAATCCCCGGTGTACCACGGGTCGTCAATGTCGTGGGGGTCGTCGGTGTAGTCCAGCAGCAGGTGGATTTTCCCCTCCGGGTCGCCGCCCGAAAGCCGCAAAAGCCCCCGGCGGTTGCGCTCCTCCATGCACAGGATGTCATCAAAAGCGGCATAGTCCGCCTTGGAAAAACGCCGTGCCTCATGCGGGGCGGGCCGTATGCCGTGGGAAAGCAGCGTCGCCACCGCCCGGCGATCCATCGGGTTGCCCTCCTCCTCGTCGCTCACGCCGCAGCTGTCCACCCACAATGAGTCCCCCCAGCCGGCCGCATTGGCCATCACCCGCATCAGCGTGGCAGCCATAGGGCTCCTGCATATGTTGCCGTGGCACACGAAAAGCAATTTCCTCATATCGCTATAACACATTGTACCTCTATAAATCCTTCTATTCATGCGGTTTCCTTCATTATATAATTTATGTTTTTAATATGTTTCTATTATAAAACAAAGGGAGCTCTTTTTCTCTCTTCCTTTTCGCCATAGGTTTCTTTTGAACCACTCGCCCAGCGAGTGATTTTCGATAGACAATAAACGCCGCGCTCAACCGAGTGCGGCGCTGAATGTGCACTGCTTAATATGGTTCACTTCACGGCACGGTAATTAACGGTGTACACCTTCGGCTCAACACCGCCGCAGTTAATGGATCTGTCTATCAGTTCTATGCAGCACCTGCCCATTTCCTCAATGGGGATGTTGATGGTGTGAATGTCACTGAAAAGTGTGGAGAATATTTCGTTATCCTGTGTTCCGATGGTTACGAGTTCCACGCGATCCTTAATGCTGTGCTTTGCATCCTGAAAATACTTGTATACGCCGGGGACAAGATGGTCGGTCGTGCAAAATACCCCTATCCGGTCAGCCAGCGAATAGTCGATGCTGCGCAGGGCCGTGCAGACAGATTCCGGATCTCGCGGATTTGCCGGAATGCTGCGGCAACGCCCTCCCTTGGCGGTGTATGCATCGGTAAAGCCCTCCACGCGCTTTTGCGAGAATACATAGCCCTGCTCCGATGAAACAACGACGCTCCGATCCACCCCCGCATCGAGCATAATCTCGGCGGCGTTCTGCCCCATGGCATAGCTATCCATCATCACACACGGATAATTCTCCAGATGACGGTTGTAAAGCACTATGGGTGTGACGAAGCGGCTATTAGAAAGATATTCAAGATCCTCGTTCGATGCTGCGCACACCACAGCAGCGGAGTAGGAGGAGAGATTCATTGCCGTGGCGAAGTTTTTCAGCGTGTTTGGCGCATAAGGGTAGATTATTACCTCGTACTTTGAGCTGACACGCTCAATATAACCGTATATGCCCTGCAAAAACCGGAATACCAGCCCTGCGCGATAGTCCGTCGGCCAGTAGACCACAACGGTGTGCTTCTCCTCGCTCTTGCGCAGCCGCCGCGCTGATATATTTGGCGTGTAGCCCATATCCTTGGCTGCCTTGATTATTTTGACCTGTGTTTTCTTGGAAATACTGCGTGCATCGCCCTGCCCGCGCAGAACGATGGACACTGTGCTTATGGAATAACCGGTCTGTTTGGCGATCTCCTTTACTGTGCTCATTATAGCTCCTTAAGTATATTATCCCCGCAAAAGCGGGGACATGAAAAATCAAGCTAATCCGTCTAATTATTGCCATCGACAAATTGATACTAAAGCTTGATTGAAAACCTGATTAATAGTTACAACCTGTACCTTCGCTTGACAAGGACACACACGCTTTTCGACGGCGCAAATCAGCGCTGACTGCGTCATCGAGCCTTGAAATACGCAAGTATTCCTGCGACTCTCTTCCTTGTCATCATCTGATTTTCCCTCGTCGAAAAGTCCTGCGGAGTTTTTGCGCAGCAGAAATGCTGTAGGGGGAAGTGCGGTGAAGATGGCAGGCTGGCGCCTGTCGATGAGCCGCACAATGCCATACGGCATTTCTGCCCGCAAAAACCGTATGTGCTCTTGTCAAGTGAAGGTATTAAAGCTTTTAATAGCCGCAGCAGCGTAGATTTTGTATAAGACAACTTTTGAGCCTGGCCATGCCTCGGCACGGTTCTTGCAGACTTCAAAAAACCAATTAAAATCAAAAACTTTTATCGAATATCATTTTTATTATATCGTAACGAATGAAATAAGTCAACTTGCACAGCCTGAAAATCTCCCCATACACCGCTTAACGTCAGTTCATTGTGGCGGTGGAATGGGCATGAGCACCATTGTTGAAAATTAAGCCGCCGGCCTGTTGGCTGACCGTTCACAAAACAGCAATGAGGGAGAACGGCTTTCACCGCTCTCCCTCAAATCGTAAGGATTGAATATAGTAGCTTTTTACTTACAGCCTTGCAAGAATCTCAACAAGTGCCTTGTAGCAACGGTCGAACGAGGCGAGATCGAGCTTCTCATCCGGCGTGTGTGCGGCATAGTGCGTTGCGACGAGCAGTATCATGTCCAACCACGGCATATTGCTCATGAAGAAGCCTATCTCGTTGCCGTAGTGTGCGCCGATGGGACGAATATGCTCACCGTTCTGCTCAAACCAAACCTCATCGTATACGTCGTAGAGGGGAGTGTGCGCATCGACGCAGTGCCCGAAGAACTTGTTATCCTCGGCATAGTCCGCTCCGTACAGCGCCACGAGCTCCTTCGTCTGCTCCACCATGTCGAACAGCTTCGTCGTCAGTGCGCTCTGCGGGCGGTAGAAGATGTTGAGCTTATCTTCAGTGGTAGTGATGGTCTCCAGAGAATAAGAGGAGATGGGCAGCCCGGGGAAAACAAGGCTCGTGTCTACAAGTCCGCTCGGCATCATGTGCAGCAGCTTTATAATGCTGTCAGAAACGTCTGCGGGGATGGATGGGGCGGCTTTTTCCTCATCGGAGAGGACAAGCATGATGCCCGGGTCGCTCTCCTTGTGCTCATGCTTTACCTCACCCACGACACGCTCGGCAATCTCTCTCGCACGGGCGACATCCTCACTGCGCAGCGCAAGCTTTGCGGTGCACTGTACGGGAATGGTGGTCACGCTGCCGCCGTCGATGCTGACAACACGGCACTCAAGCTCTCTTGAAATGTAGTACAGCACGCGCGCCACGATCTTTATCGCGTTTGCAAGCTGGCGTTCCATAAACTGAATGTGCGCACCGGTCAGACCATGCACGTCTACGGTCAGCTCCGCAAGGCCGTCAGAGGGAACGCGGGTAAACGTGCGGCTGATATTCGCGTTTGCCGCACCCGTTGCAACGAGGAGGCTCGTGCCCTCAAGGTTGCCGTCCATGTTGATGTACTTGCGCGCCTTAAGCTGGCTGCAGTCGAAGTGTTGCACTCCGTACAGTCCCGGCTCCTCCGCAGTCGTGAATACACATTCCAGTGCCGGATGCTTCAGCGTATCGTCCTGAAGCACCGCCAGCATATATGCCACCGCAACGCCGTCGTCAGAGCCGCAGGTCGTCTCCTCCGCCATGAGGTAGCCGTTTTCAACCTTCAGCTTTATGCCCTCATTCTCAAAGTCAAAGGTGCTTCCGGGGCGTTTGTTCCATATCATGTCCATGTGGCCCTGAAGCATTACAGTCTCATGATCCTCATAGCCGGGGGTTGCGCCCTTGCGCACAACAACGTTATTCATCTCGTCGCGGGTGTAGTCCAAGCCGAGGTTTTTAGCGAAATCGCATACGAAATCGGCAATCTTCTCCTCTTTGAAGCTCCCGCGCGGAATAGCGGAGATATCCTCGAAAAGCTTGGCATAGGGCTTATTGGTGTGGTCAAGTATATATTTCATAATGTATCTCCTTTCTTTGCGTTTCCGGTTATCGCTCCGGAGACGCTTATCCGGCTGTCTATGGCAGCACTCATGCAAGCTCCTTGCCGCTTGTAGCCTTGCAGACTATAAAACCGACAAGAGAGGAGACAGGCAGAATGATGTACACGGGATGCCATGCTTTGCTCATACCGGTGATGACCCAGACAAGACCGATGACAAGGCCGGAGATGATGCTCCACATAGCGGCCTTGGTATTCATCTTCTTCCAGAACATACCTGCCACAAGTGCGAAGAACATGGGAGCTGTGACGCACGCCACAAGGATGGTGACGAGTTGGGTCAGCATGGACTGCTGGATGGCAAAGGTAGGAATAATGGTGAGGAAGCCGTATGCAAAAGCAATGAGGCGCGTAAAGGCGAGTTTCTTTTTCTCGGTGAAGCTCTGCTTTTCATACACGGGATTCAACAGCTCACGGAAGATGGTTCCGATCGCGAGGAGCTGACCCGCCAGAGTGCAGATAACGATAAGCGCGATAGAGGCGAAGATGAGCGTCATCAGCCAGGACGGGCAATATGCGTTGATTGCGGTCGCAAAGGCGGCAGAGCTGTTTCCATCGCCGATGAGGTTCATTGCAACACAAGCCATGCCTATGAGAGCGCAGATAAAGCCGCAGGGCAGGTTGAGGATAGCGCCGAATGCAATGCCCTTCTTTGCGTTTGCATCATCCTTTGCGATAAGCGAGGGCTGAATTGCCGCCTGCATGGTCAAAAATGCAACAAAGCAGGTCAGGAACCAGCTCACCCATGTTTTAGTCGGCATGGAGAACAGCGTGAAGTAGCTGGGGTCGAGATTCTCGCTCAGCGTGGAGAAGCCGCCGATGCTCTTCATTACGAAGATGAGACCGATTGCCATGGAAAGGTACATGAGGAAGCAGCTGATCTTGCTGACGTAGTTAGCACCGCTTACACCGGAAATAACGGTGTAGGAGATGGAGAGCACAAGACCGATGATGCATGCCCAGGTCAGAGAAAGTCCGGGGATAATAGTGCGGAAGATGGTGGTGACAGTGAAAAGCTGCACCGGGATGTACACAAAGCCCATCAGCAGGTAGGCATAGGAGTAGACCTTGCTGACCTTTGAGGAGTATCGGTTAGCCATGAAGTTTGCAACCGTGTCCTCGGTGATGTACTTGCGCAGGCTGGAGATGAAGAATATTGACAAAAGCATTGCAACAGTACCGGTGATACCGTACCATGCACCGCCTATGCCGAGAGTGTATCCGTACTGGGCAGAGCCGATGGTGGAGGTACCGCCAATCTGGAAAGTTACAAGAAGCAGACCGACGGTTGCCCACGTAAGATTCTTGCCGCCGTTTGCCCACTGGGATGCGCTGCTTACGCTTCTGCCGGCGAATATGCCGACAAGGCAAATAATAACGATAAGGCCAAACATTATTACTGCGTTCATAAGTCCTCCTAAATATCAAGTGGTCTGTTTTGATTAATAGATTGGAAGAAGTGTTTGACTATTTGCTTTAAGCTGCTCGCTGTGTTTGTAAATGCGCCGTATGTGCCTTGCTCAAATCACGCCGCCGGCGCGCAGGGCATCAATCTCCCCCTCGCCCAGGCCGAGCTGGCGCAGAACAGCGTCGTTGTCCTGCCCGAGTGCAGGGGCGGGGGTACGCACGGAGGGAACCGTGTCGTCGAGCTTTATGGCGCAGCCGTTCACGGTCATGTGACCGAGCGTCGGATGCTCCTGCTCCACGAACATTTCCCTCTCCTTGACCTGCGGGTCAGCGAGAATCTGGCTGATGTCATAGATCGGCCCTGCGGGTATCCCCTTGGAAAGGATGAAGCTGACTGCCTCGTCCATCGTCAAATCTGCCAGCTTCTCCTCAATGACGTCGCGGATGTCGTCTTGATTTGCAAGGCGACCCTCCATGTCGGAGAAGCGCGGGTCGGTTATCATGTCCGGGCGGTCAAGCACCTCGGTACATAGCTTTTCGTAAAGCTTCTGGTTACCGCAGGCAATGATGATCGTACCGTCCTGTACCTTGAACCCGTCATACGGGGACACCGCAGCGTAGCGGTTTCCCATTCGCGGCGGGATAATTCCGGATTCGAGATACTTTATTGCGGTGTTTTCCGTTGCCGCTATCACAGAATCCATCAGGCTGATGTCCACGCGCTGCCCCTTGCCGGTTATGCTGCGCGCATTGATTGCCGCCAGCAGACCGATGGTTAGATGCAGCCCGCCGAGAATATCGCCCATGGCACTGCCCGCGCGGGTCGGCTCACCACCTTTAGAACCGGTTATCGCCATCAGCCCGCCCATCGCCTGGCCGAGAATATCGTAACCGGGGCGCAAGCGGTACGGACCTGTGTTGCCGAAGCCCGATACAGAACCGTAGATGATGCGGGGGTTGATCTCCTTGAGCACATCATAGCCGAGACCGAGCTTGTCCATTACGCCCGGGCGGTAATTTTCCACAACAATGTCCGCTGTCTCGACCAGCTTTTTGAATATTTCCTTGCCTTCCTGCGCTTTTAGGTTAAGCGTGATGCCCTGCTTATTGCGGTTTATGTTTGCAAAATACAGGCTCTCGCGCTCACCGTTGCAGTTTGTGCGGAACGGGGGATAGGCGCGGGTATCATCGCCGGAGACCGGCATTTCTATCTTGATGACCTTTGCACCCATATCTGCGAGCATCATTGTGCAGAACGGTCCTGCCAGGACTCGGGTAAGATCCAGCACAACCAGATTTTCCAAAGCTCCGTGCTGACTCATCAGACCAGTTCATCCTCTCTGACGTTGATTTTCATGCGCATGAACGCCGACCCCATGGATTTGCCGAGCGTGTCGAGACGCAGGGAATGTGTTGCGCCGCCGCCAAGGGCGTGATGCATCACAAAGTTGAAGCCATCCAGAGAAGGAACGTCATAGCGTATGATGTCGCCCTTTACCATATCACCGAAGTACTCGCGTACTTTTTCAACGGTGACTTCGCGCTTTATAATGTCGTAGTATTCCGGCTTTCTGGCGAAAACACAGACGTTACTCGTGTCGCCCTTATCGCCGGAGCGTCCGTGCGCAATCTGAAGAAGATATATCTCCAACTTATTTCACCTCCACGATATGACTTGTGAGCTTGACGGCATCGCGCGGTATGAGTGTGGGATAGAGGCCGATGACCTCTGTTGCCTTGGCACGTCCGCCGAAGAAGCTTGCTCCGGGAGGGCCGTTGAGCTGCAGCGGGGAAATTTCGGGGATGATCTTCTCCACCTCTGCCTTATCCTGCGCACGTATTGCGATGCGCAGCACGCACTCGTTGGCGTTGTCCACCAGTTCCGGGCGCATATCCGCCACACCAAGGTGCAGGGCGTTGATGCCGAGGTAACTAATATGCACCTCGTCCGCCTTCATGCCCTTGCGCTGCATCTTCTTCATGAGGATGTCTGCGGCATACTGCGCCTTTTCGTAGGCATTGGGCCAGGCAAAGCTCAGGTATGTCACGACCTTCCAGCCTGCGTGGTAGCCGATGCACAGCTTGAGCATATCCGGCTTTTCCTTGCCGTGCACGTTGCCTACGCGCACTTGGTTTTCACCGACATTTGTGAGCGTGGCACGGCTGACGTCAACGGTGACATCGGGGGTGATGTAGTTTGCAGGATCGTGCACCTCGTAAAGGAACTGTTCAGATACACTCTCACGGCTGATGAGCCCTCCGCAGTCAGGCGCTTTGGTGATGATAAAATCATCGTCGCTGACCTTGGCGATGGGGAAGCCGAGTTGATCCATGTCCGGGACGGAGCGCCAGTCATACTGGAAGTTGCCGCCGGCACCCTGACCGCCGCACTCAAGCAGATGTCCAGCCATTATGCCGCGCGCGAGATTGTCCCAGTCACCATCCTTCCACCCCATGCGGTATGCAAGGGGGGCAAGGAACAGGGCAGAGTCTGCCGCGCGTCCGGTCAGAACGGTGTCTGCGCCCATGCCGAGGCAGTCCATGATAGGCTCGCGCCCATAGTAGACGTTCGCATTAACTATTTTGTCCTTGATGTCATCAAAGCAGCCGATTCCGTCCATATTCTCGAACTTGATGCCCTCTGCCGCAAGCTCCGGAATGCGGTCAAGCAGGTCATCGCCGAGAACATAACCGATTTTATAGCCGCGAAGCCCCTTGCCCTCTACCATCTCCTTGAGCTTATCCACACATGCGGTGATGTTCATGCCGCCGGCGTTTGTGAGGATACCCACTTTCTTCTTGTAGGCTTCCTCCGCGATTATGTCCATAAGCTTCAAAAAGTCTCTTGCGTAACCGGCTTGGGGGTTCTTCAGTTTCTGACGCTGCATGATCGACAGCGTTAGCTCGGCAAGATAGTCACAGGCCATATAGTCCAGCTCTGCAGTGCGGATCATATGAATGGCGGCGTCATTGCTGTCGCCCCAAAAGCCCTGGCCTCCTCCGATAGAGATCTGTTTACTCAAATTCTTTACCTCCCTATGAGTAAGGATTGAATGCGCGCGCATTAGATACAACGTTGTAGTACAACATTATACTAACATTCTGCAGTGCGATTGTCAACAGATGTTTGTGACAAAAACGGCAAAAAGAAACGATTTTGTCAAAAATACAGAAATATGGTGCTTTGATTTATGCGCATCGCCAATATTGGTGCGGAATTGACAAATACGCTGTTGTGTGTTAGTGAAGCGTAAAAAAGCATACATGGAAAAGCAGGACGAGGAGTGCGCTATGAAAATCCGGCGGCTCGGATGCGCTACCGGGGTGCGACGCTGCGGCTCTATCAGCTGTGTGGCGGAGCGTCTGTATATGAACCGGCCGAATCTCATCCGCCTTATAAAATCGCCGGAGGAGGGATTAAACATCATGCCCTCTCCCGTACCGCCGCAGCACCCCACCCACACCGATATCCATCACCGCCACCTCCCCCGGGTATAAACTTCTGCATAGTCCGCCAGCGCCGTCACCTCCTGCGGCAGGCCAAACAGGCCGTTTCCCCGGTCAAAATTCCAAAGGTAACTCTGCAGCCTCACGAAGCTGCTTGTCATCGGCGGGGGCAAAATGTACCCAACCGTTATGCCATTCTCCACGTCCTCCTCAATGCGCCCGGCCAGCCGCACCGACCGCAGGTACCTGCGGTAATTCGCCTGGTCCGGCAGATAAACCGCATTTTTATTTCTTTTCTCCATCCGCCTGCCCGCCTCCGCCAAAATCGCCTTTACCCCCTCGTCCTCCGGCTCCTCGGTAATCCGTTTCGGGCACTGCTCCGGACTCTCGTTTTTCATCGGTTTTCCTCCCGTATCTTTCTTCGGGATGCACTCCCCCAAACTAAAACCCCGCCCTTTCGTTAGATTCTTATTTTGGTATAAGCGATATTTCGGCCCTTTCACCAAATTTCCGACTCCTGCTTTGTCGCTATTGTCCCTTGTGATGCCCCGTTCTTGCCCGTTTTTCTTTTTTCGCTCTTTTTTTCATTTTGCAGGGGAAAGCCTTTTCTTTTTCTTATAAAATGTGCTACAATACCCCAAAAGGGCACCCCCCCCCCCGCAGGCCCCTGCCCGCCACAGGATCAGCGCCCCGCAGGGCTCCCGCCCCCCGCGGGGGG
>ENA-OURV01003272-OURV01003272.1-human-gut-metagenome-genome-assembly--contig:-NODE-3272-length-10391-cov-3.229683_pt1 | contig 10391 bp, 7 predicted proteins | sample MGYA00242141_ERZ509072 | MGnify/ENA primary metagenome ERZ509072 (study PRJEB26280, sample SAMEA2338763) | human gut metagenome | biome: human gut; feature: human-associated habitat; material: faeces... | reverse complement strand
ATAAATATCGTCATATATATTGTTTAAGTTAGTATTTATTGTTTCACTAGATAAAATATCTTCTTTAATAGTCATATATGAATTAAGTTTATATGCCATTTCGATTCTTGGAATATCAAAATGTTTTTTCTCATATCCTATTTCGTCGTGAGAACTTAAATAAATAGAATATATATTATTTTTATCCCATAAGATAGGATCAATAAAATCATATAAGCGATTTTCTACATCTCCTTTTTTATCTAAAGTAGTTAAAAATATGCAATCTCCACCATTTGAAAATCCATATACATTCCCTTTTTCATCTTTAAAGCAATATTTATATTCATCATTAAAAATATCAACTAATTCTACTTTCAAAGGCTCTTTATTTAGATTTTCTCTACATCTTTCAAGTTTTCCAATATGTAAATCAAGATTTTTATTAAACTCATATCCCCAATATCTATTTTTTTCATCATTGTTAAAATCTCCTAAGCATAATTCAAGTCCAGAATAAACATTTTTAATTGGTTCTATGTTCAACATATAAACATCATATTTATTTTTTTCATTTTTGAATTTTGTTACATTCATTGTTAAGTCTTTACATATAAACTTTCCTCTATCACAAATATCAAGAACATATTTTCTTGTTAATTCTGATGGATTATATAAATAAGGATTTCCATTACCATCTAACATATAAATTTCATCATTATACGTTATCTCACTTACTTCTTCTATTGGTAAAACTTCAGTTCCAACAAATCCAGAATGATAATAACTTTGTGCTTTATCAGAAGCACTTTTAAATTCTTCTAATGTTTTTATATTTTCAAACTCTTTTAGAATCTCATTAAAATCCTTATCGCAACTATCTCCTCTTTTTGAGAAAAGATTAAATTCGCTTTTATCTCCATTAAATTCTGGTGTAGAATATAATTTTTTAGTTTTTGTATCAAAATAATATACTTTTCTTCTAGTCATTATTTCCTCCAATTTCTTCATTACTTAAATCTAATTCTATTTCTTTGTCATATCTATTCATATCACTTGCTATAATCATATCTTTTGAAGCTCCTATTATTAAATTCCCTTCTTTATCTAGGTTATTTTCGATTTCAATTTTATTCATCTTGCAAAATTCCTTTACATCTTCTAATGAATAAACTTTTGCTACTATTTTTGAATCTAGTATTTCACTATCACAATTAAAGCAACAATCTCCTACTAAATCTACGTCCATATCTGATGGTGTTTTATCATCTTCTACTAATAGATATTGGTTCATATATATAGTATTGTTTAAATCTAAATCGCATTTTATAATATATTTATAATCTTGTTTTTCAAAGTTAATTTCTTTTAGTTTTTCATTCATTTTTTCTTTGTAGTTGTCTATGTCTTCTAAACTTATCCATTCAGGCTTTTCTTCATCTGTAAATGATTCATATATTTTTTTCATTTCTTCTATGTGTTTATCTACATCTTTATAATACAGATGACCTAAATAACCATTTCCATTGCCTAAGAAATAATCACAATCAGTTCTTAATCTATCTAACATCATATAATCCAATTTTCGTGGATTTTCTCGATCTTCTTTAAAAATATAGTCTTGTAAATCATTATATTTATTTTCTATATTTGCATTTTCATTAAAATCATTTACTATATGCAAAAGTGCTTGCTCCATACTTGTATATCTTCTACTCCACGTTTCGTTTGTTCCTACTTTATTTCCTTCTATTGCAAATATAAATGGCGAATATTGTTCTTCTTCTCTTCTTAGAACTAAACTCCAAACATTTCCATACTCATTCTTGTATGCAAATTTCTCTTTTTCTCCAACTTCAAAATCATTTTTTCTTTCCATTAAACTTTTTATTAGCTTTGTATTTAACTTTTTTTCTTCCATCAATATACCTCCAACAATCACTTAAATATAACAACCATACTCGGAAATGGAGCAGGATTTTTTCCATCATTAAATTTTAGTCTACCTCTAATAAATCTGATTTCCTGTTTATGATATATATAATCGTGAAAATAACTCGTATCAGTTCTAGCAGGAATAAGCATAACTATAAAAGTATTATTTAGCTTATTCTCTTCATAACATTTTCTTACCCAATTATGTATTTCTCTTCCATAAGGTGGATTGCAAAAAACCCTTTCTCCTATCCAATTTCTAGTTAATCCATCATCTTCTTTTGTGTAATATTTTTTACATTTTGCATTATCTTTTGTAGCACAAGGATCTAATGTAAATTTAAACTCTTTATTTAATTCTTCAAAAAATTTTATAGGTGTCGCCCATTCATTTGAATTGCTTGACATCATTCCTTTATTTATCATTTGTGTAATTCTTCTTTCTAAAAAATTACTCCTTCTAAAACCCCTTTTATATTATTTCTTCAAATTCATTTTCATCATTAATTTTTTCTTTTTTATTTTCAAATACAATCACTTTTTCATAGTTTTCCATTAATCTATTACAACTTTTACTAGCGTTACTACATACCTTGTATAACTCGTTAGGATCGTCTTTAAGGGCTTTTATCCAGGAATTAAAATAATTTATATGATCTTGTCTTGTAAAGTCTATATCCATATCTAATTCAGCTTCTAAAAATACGCAAGATAGTTCTGCAGTTAATTCTTCTAATGCGTATTTTTCTGTTCCAAATATATTCTTTATATCTCTATTTAATCTTTTTTCGTTTCCTGTACTGTGGCTCATTTCGTGTAATAGTGTTCCTAAAAAAGCTTCATCAGATTTAAAATATTTTCTAGGTGGTAATGTTATTTTGTCTTCAATTGGACTATAAAAAGCTTTTTCTTGAAATTTTTCTTCAATCGGACATTCTGATGAAACAATAAAACTATCTGCTATATCTAAAATATCACTTTGTTTTTTAATTTCTGGTTCAATATAAGGTGGAAATCCTTCAATTTCACTTGCATTATACAAGTAAAAATAATTTATAATAGGTCTTTTTAAATCTACTAAAGCCTTTTTTTCATTTCCATCTTCATCTTTTTCAACTTCTCCAGTTTCTTCATTTATTACTTTTTCTAATCTTTGCCATATCCATTTTTCACAGAATACACCTTTTGCTCCTGGTTTTACACTATATCCCATTTCATTTGCTTTCTTTAATGTTAGCCATCTAGGATCGTTATAACCTCTTTCTACTGCTTCAAAACTTAAATTAAGTCTATTTATTCCTTGATATTGCGTTCCTGTTACTGCATTTCTTGGTAAAAATGCTTTTCTATTCCACGCCCATTCAGAAAAGATATAACCTTTTTCCATATTTGAAATAAGCTTATCAACAATTCTTTTTCTGTTTTCTTCTACTTTTTCTTTTGCTGATTTTTTCTTTGTTTTTTCTTTAGTTTTTGTTGTTGCCATAATTGACCTCCTACTTTATATTACTTAAATAAAAACTCATTCTACTAAATTCTTGTTTAAATAATATAAAGGCTAGAATAGTTGCTTAAACTAAACTAGCCTATTCTCTTATTCTCCAGTTCGTGGAAGTTTTTTAATTGTTAATTCTTTCTTATATGTTTTAGTAGTCCACTCTGATTTATCTTTAACATTTACATCTAAATATGTTCCTGAAAGATTTACATAGTTAGTCCATACATCATCTGGCTTTATATCTCCATTAACCTTTGTAAATATAAATGGTGTTGTTTTTGCCTTAAAGTATTCTGGTACTGTTCCAAATTCCATTTTGAAATCTGTTATTACTTCGTCATCTTTAAGTTCTACACTAGAAAAATCAATAAAGTTATTTACTGTTGAATCTAAGTTTTCTTTAATTAAAATCCAATCTTCTGAAAGGTTAGTTTTATAGTAAACATCAAATTCAACTTTATCTGTATAAATACCTGTAAATAGCTTTGTTAGTTTAACTTTTTCATAAGGAAGATTATCAATGAATGTAAAGTTGTCTAATGGAACATTTGATAAGCTTTCAACTGCGTCAAAATCATATCTAATTTCATCATTAGGTTGTGCTTGTACTATTCCTGATTTTTCTACATTTATTTTTACTTCAACTGGATTATCTTTAAAATCAAAGCATACTTCTTGACCATTTTCGCTAATTGTAAAGTAATATGTTGAAGAATCAATTAAGTAATATTTTGGAGAATCCACTTCGTAAATTTTGTAATTTCCTGCTCCAAGCATTAATTTTTCTTCTAAATATCCTTCTTCTGTTGTTGTTAGCTCTGCAACTACTTCTTCTGTATCTACATTTTCAACTCTGTATGTAGCATTTGGAATATAAGTATCTTTTTGTTCTCCAGTAATTTCGTTATCCTTTGAAGCAACTTTAGAAACATCTACAAATCCTGCAACTTCTACTTCATTTTTTATATCAATTGTTACTTTTTGACCATTCTCTGTAATTTCAAACACATCTGGTTTATCGCTTAAAATGTAATGTTCAGGTGCTTCTACTTCCCAAAGATAATATGTACCCTTTTCAAGCATAATATCTTCTGAAAATTTTCCGTATTTATCAGTAACTAATTCTAATAATACATTGTCATCTTTATCTCTTAACTCGAATTTTACTCCCTCCAATGGTGTGTCAGGTTCGTCCCCAGTCCAGTAATTCTTTTCAAGTGCTGTTTTATCAATATTCATAAATCCTGCAATTTCAACTTTATTTGTAATATCAATTGTTACCTTTTGACCATTCTCTGTAATTTCAAATACATCTGGTTTGTCATTTTTAATGTAATATTCTGGTGCTTCTACCTCCCAAAGATAGTATGTGCCAACGTCTAACTGAACATCTTTTGAGAATTTTCCATATTTATCTGTAACTAATTCTAATAAAACATTATCATCTTTATCTCTTAACTCGAATTTTACACCCTCTAATGGTGTATCAGGCTCGTCCCCAGTCCAATAATTCTTTTCAAGTGCTGTTTTATTTATATTTAAGAATCCTTGTGGAATTGGTTCATCTTTTAATTCTAATTTGTGTGTAATTCCGTTTGCTATAACTTCAATTTTGTATATTTTTTCATCTAATTGCCAACCATCTGGAACTGATGTTTCTTTTATATAATATGTACCCTTTCCAACAGTTATGGTTTTAGTATTTCCATTTTTATCTGTTACAAGTGTATCTACTAATCTTCCGTTAGCAAAATTATTTTTTGTTACGTCTGTTCCTTCTTCAAAGTCTGTTCTTACTTCATATTTTGCTCCTTCTACTGGTTGATCTTTTTCTGTACCTGTAATATAGTTTTTATCAGAAGCAACTTTTGTAATTTTTACATTATTACCTAGCTCTGGTGTATTATCTAATTCTAAGTAGATTTTTTGTTCATTTTCTGTAATTCTAAAATAGTATTCTGTACTATCTAATTCATAATAATTAGGAGCTTTGATTTCATAAACTCTATATGTACCAAGTTTTAACTCTAAATCGTCTGTTGAATAATTTGAATCTACTATTTTTCCATCTTTATTAGTTGTTACAGTCCAATTTTTTGTTTCTTCAAAGTTTGTATATTCTATTTTGAATGTTGCATTTGCTAGTGGTGTTCCTGATACTTCTGCAGTCCATAAGTTATCATCATTTGATGTTTTGTAGATATTAAAATATCCACCTTCTTCAACATCATCTGAAGCTGTTACTGAAACGTGTCCTCCGTTTTCTGTAACTTTAAAATAATATTTTTTATCATTCTTTTTTGAATGTTCAGGTGCTTCAATTTCCTGTAAATAGTAATCTCCAAGTTGAAGCTTTTCATTGTCAAATATTGTTCCATCTTCTTTTGAAACAGCTATTAATTCTTTACCTGTTTCATAAGATTTTACAATATTTCCATTTGTGTCATAAATTCCATATTTAGCTCCTGAAACTCCTTGACCTTTTTTTACTCCAGTCCATACATTATTTCTTTCAGAAACTTTTACTGCTGAAAAATAACCACCTGGAACTGGTGTATTTTTAACCTTTAATGTTTCACTATCGTCCATAAAATCTAATTTAAAAGAATAAGTTGAATCATTTAAAGTTGTATATTGTGGTACTGGTGTTGTTTCTTTTACATAGTATGTTCCAAGAGAAAGTCCTGTTATATGGATTTTTCCTTCGCTATTGGTTGTATAAGTATTAATCAAATTCATATTAGCATTGTATAAATTATACTTAGCATTAGGTATTAATGAACCTGATAATGTTCCATTCCAAATATTATCTGTTGCACTTGTTTTTTCAATTGTTACTTCTCCTGTTGGAGCAATACCTAATTCTGTATCAGCACTTCCATTTTCAAATGGATCTAGTGTTAAGGCATAATTTTGTACTGAATTGTTTGGAGCTTTACCATATAGAGCAGGATATGATTTACAACTTCCATCTACACCAATATAAGCTTGAATATTTGATACTATACTTTTTTGTGGTATATACACTTTAAAATTCTCGCCTGCTGAAAATGTTGTCTTTTGACTTCCATTTGTGCTAGCAAAATAACTTCCAGAAGGTAGTCCAGAAATTTGATATACATAGTAATCCCTTAAAGGAACATTTGAGCTTACACTATAAGTTTGTGAATAGTATTCTCCTTCTTTTGTTAGACTTCCAACTTTATTGATTGATACTTGTGGCGAAGCATAGTTATGTCCTGGATTATTTCTAGCATAATTAACTAGATTTACTATTGCATTTGCAATTTTTGTACCTCTTTCATCTCCACCTCTATATCTTGAAGCAGGATCAAATCCATAAAGAACTGAATAAACTGCTTGTTTAGTTGCACAGAAAGCGTCATAATCGTTTTCTACTCCCATTTCGCCAGGAGATTTATAAGGAAATCCATTAAATAAAACTCTCCATACTTCTGGATTTTGGATAGCTTCTGTTACTGTTACTGTATAAGGTGCTTCTTCTCCTACACCGTGTCTATCTGAATTTAGACAATATGCAGGATAAAATTTTCCATCTTCTCCAGTATATCCAACATACGTTGTTATAATATAATACCAAGCATTTTTACTTTCATTCCAATACTGTAAATGGTATTCTGGATCTTTAACTGAATAAATATATGCGTTACTTACACTATACGCATTTACTACATTAATAAATGGTGTTAAATATGATGATAATAACAGTAAAATTATCATTACAATACCCATTTTTGCTTTAGTTGTTTTCATCAAAAATTCCTCCTTTTAATGTAAAAACCGAACAAAAAAAGAAGTTATTCAGACTGCTCTTTCTGAATAGCTTCTTTACTCGCTACAATTTTTCATACTAATATTCTAGCACTTGAATTTTTGAATGTATACTGCAGGATTTTGCAATGTTTTTGCAAAGATTTATGTTAATTTTTCTATTAATGTCCGTAATAGCATAGCGTTTGGATATATTCTCCATTATAGTATTCATCTACTGCATATATTTTCATATTTGTCCCTTTTAATACACTTGATTTAAAAGTATTATATGCACTTACATTTTCATAGGTCCAACCATTTCTATTTCCACCATAACAAGTACAAATGCTTGAATCCACAATTATTTGATATTGACTAACATCAGTTATTCCATATTTATTTAATTGTTCTAAATTATTTGTTACTTCTGTTGTTATGGTGTTTCTTAATTTATTTATATAATTTTGATTTACCTTAAATTCTCTAATCGGTGCTGATGGCTTTGGCGTTTCTACTGGTTTATTTTCAACTGGTTTGCTTTCTTCTTTTTTAGGTTCTTCAACTTTTGGTTGTTCTGTCTTTACTGGTTCTTGTTGTGGCGTGTTATTAACTTCCGTTTTAGGTTGAGAATTATTATTTGACATAGTAGTTTTATTAGATGTATTTGAGGTCTGTTTATTAGATGTTGATGTTTGTTTGTTTTCCTTCTTTACTTCTAGCTTCTCATCTTCTTTTAGAACTTCATCATTTTTTAATTCATTTACTTCTTCTTGCTCTTTTATTTCTTCAACTGCATTTTCAACAATTACATTTATTGGTTCATTTTCTTTTTCTTGAACTTCATTAATAACATTTTCAGGTTCTACTTTTACTATATTGTCCCTTTCTTTGTTGTTTATAAATTCTACTCCTCCTGCTACTCCTGTACTTAAAATAATTCCTATAATTAAAATTAAAAAACGTTTCATCATTCATCACTTTCCTTTCTTATTTTTTTATGTCATTCCTAAGACTTCCTTGTTTCTGTGATAAATAATAAAACCTTTCTTAAGTATATTTTACATCATATTACCTCTTATGTCAAGTTTGCTTTTATAATTTTTCAATTTCAATAATATCATTAAATTGAATTGTATTATCATCAATAAATAATATATGCTTTTTTATAGGATTAATTTTTTTTATCGTGCCTTCAAATGAAATATATTGTCTATTATAATAATATTTAATTATATTACCTGATTCTAAACTAAATAATATGCTAGATATTTTCTCTTCTTCCTCTTCTGATAATTCCTTTCTATCTTCATATTCAATTTCTTTATTTCTTAATGCTTCATTAAGTCCTTTTAATGCGTCAAATGGAAGAAATTGTCTAGCTCTATCTGCTCTACTAATAGCCATTGTGTCCTCCAATCAATTTATTTCTTATTATTGTTGTTGCTCCTTCTTCTAAATTCATTCCTCTAATAATCGAATTTTTTCCCATCTTTGATTTTATTTCAATAATTGATTTTTCTAATCTTCTTTCTTTGGTTTTATTTTCTATATCTTCAAATAAATTTAATTGTTCTGAATCCACTTTTTGAAGTCTTTCAAATGATATTCCTATCCTTCTAATAGGAGTATTTCTATCTGTTGTTTCTTCATATAATTTTTTAAATTCATAAACTAATTTTGTATATAAATTAGTAAATGAATGTAATCTTCTTGAACCTCCAGAATGTTTTTCAAAGTCCTTAGAATATCCAATATACAAACTTATACAATCAGTTTCTAAATCTTTTTCTATTAATTGTTGTGATAATAATTCAACCATTTCTTTTAAAACTAATTCTGCCTTATCAAAATTATAGTCCTTAAATAATACTTGACTATTAGAAATTGAATTAGTTTTAGGTTTATATTCCTTTATATCTGCAATAGTACAAGGTTCGTAACCATTTGAATGATCAATTAAAAATTGAGCATTTATGCCAAATTCTTTAAATAATATTTTAGGATCAGTATGAGCAATATCATACATATCAAATATTCTTTTTTTATCTAATCTGCTTTCTATCCCTTTACCAATTTGCCAAAAATCTGATAGTGGTCTATAATGCCATAATTCTTTTTTATACTTTTCTTCATTAAGCCAACCAATATTTGTGGGAGAATGTTTTGACATTATATCTAATGCAACTTTTGCTAAATACATATTCGTTCCTATTCCACAAGTTGCTGTAATTCCATAAGTATCATAAATATCCTTCATAATTGTTTTTGCTAAATCAATAGATTTCATATTATAAAGTTTTAAATATTGTGTAACATCTAAAAAAGCTTCATCAATTGAGTAAACGTGTATATCCTCTTTAGCAACATATTTCAAATAAATAGCATAAATATTTGCAGAATATTCAATATATTTATTCATACAAGGAAGTGCAATAATATATTTTATATTTGGTGGTATTTCATATATTCTACATCTATTTTTTATCCCTAACATTTTCATTGCAGGAGTTATCGCTAAGCATATTGCCCCTTTTCCACGAGATGGATCTGCAACTACAAGATTTGTATTAAAAGGATTTAACCCTCTTTCTACACATTCTACAGACGCATAAAAAGTTTTCAAATCTATAACTAAATATATTTTTTGCATAAAATCCCACCTCCGAACAATAGTTCTTTTATAATTATAACATATTTAATTTTATTTGTAAACGATTGTTTGGGTAATATTTTAAAAAAGAAAGATTATATTTCAAACCTTTCTTTGTTACAAGTATAATTATTAAAATCAGTAATAAAAATATTTTTACTATTTTCTCCAATCTATTCTATATATTGTAATTTGTTGCTTTAATAATATAATTTATGTCAAAATAGCAATTCAATATATAATTCATTTTTTAGGTATTTAGCTGTAATCATTCCTCCATTTAATTCAACCAATTGTTTTGCTATTGCAAGTCCTAATCCAGAATATTTTTTCATATTTTCTAAAGTATAATATCTGTCAAAAATTCTTTTTACAGTCGTTACATCTAATTTGCTGGCTTTGTTTGAAAAAGATATTTTTCCATTTTCACTTAATACAATATTGCAATTACTATCACTATATTTAATAATATTTGATATCAAATTTTCAAAAATTCTAATTACCATATCTTTATCTATATTTCTATATATCTTTTTTTCACATATATTAATATTT
>ENA-OURV01003269-OURV01003269.1-human-gut-metagenome-genome-assembly--contig:-NODE-3269-length-10398-cov-6.802475_pt1 | contig 10398 bp, 10 predicted proteins | sample MGYA00242141_ERZ509072 | MGnify/ENA primary metagenome ERZ509072 (study PRJEB26280, sample SAMEA2338763) | human gut metagenome | biome: human gut; feature: human-associated habitat; material: faeces... | reverse complement strand
CGAAGCTGCCTGCCCTGCAACGGTTTTTTTCTTTCCCCGTCTTGCGGGGCAGGATTGCTTGGCTTATTTGGTTTATTCCTGTGCGAATGCCTCTTGATTGCAAAAGTTATACCGCCCAACCCAGGCTCTCTTGCTGGATATGGAACAACTTATGATACAGGCCGTTTTTCTTCATCAGTTTCTCATGGGTTCCATATTCTACCAACTTTCCGTTATCAAGGACAAGAATTTGGTCGGCGTCCACCACAGTACGGAGCCGGTGAGCAATCATAATGACCGTCTTACCCTCCACCAGTTTGGCAATCGCCTTTTGAACCAGGACTTCATTTTCCGGGTCAAGGGATGCTGTAGCCTCGTTCCCATTAGCACAACCAGCGCAAACCCGCATAAATACGGGACTTTTCAAAAAATCTAAAGACAATTAAACGGCTCTATAATCACACTAAGACGCTTTTTTCGTTAGTCTGCAACGAGAAAGGCGTCTTTTTTATTCCCAGAGCCGAAAGGAGGCGACGCCATGTATTTCACATCCGGCGGCGACCGCGCCTTTGAAAGCCTTATGCAAGGCAAGCCCGGCTTCGACCACTACGACAGCGGCGACGCCGGAGCGCCGGAGGATTGCGGCGACTGCCGTTTTTACCGTCCCGACTGGAAATATCAATTCTGCGTCTATGCAGAGTGTCCCTACCAGCCGGGCAAGCTCACCGCCCTTGACGCGGTGAAATTCCAAGTGAAAGGAGTTGACGACGAAATGGCAGTTTTTCGTGTGGAGAAGAACCGGGGCTACACGGTAATGAGCAACCACCACCTGCGGAACAAAGACCTGTCCCTGAAAGCCAAGGGCCTGCTTTCGCAAATGCTGTCCCTGCCGGAAGATTGGGACTATACGCTGAAAGGCTTGTCCCTTATCAACCGGGAAAGCATCGACGCCATACGGACGGCGGTGTGGGAGCTGGAAAAGGCCGGGTATATCACCCGCCAGCAGAACCGGGACGGCAAGGGCAAGATGGCCGACATGGTTTATACCATCTACGAACAGCCGCAGCCCCGGCCAGAGGCAGCGGAGGAAGAACAGCCGGGATTGGAAAACCCGGTGTTGGAAAATCCAACATCGGATAATCCAACGTCGGAAAACCCGGTATCGGGAAATCCAATGCAAATAAATAAAGATATATCAAGTAAAGAAAAATCAATTACTGATCCATCAAGTACCCATTCCATTCCTATCCTTTCCCCAAACCCCTCTCCTGCGGAGGGCAGGGCGGCACAGCCGCCGGAACGGAAGCGAAAGGAAGCGAACGAGGCATACCGGGTGTATGAGGAAATCATCAAGGACAACATCAGTTATGACATCCTGAAAACCGATCTGCCCTATGACGGCGACCGTCTGGACGAGATTGTAGACCTGATGCTGGAAATCGTCTGCACCCGGCGCAAGACCATCCGCATTGCCGGTGACGACTATCCGGCGGAGCTGGTGAAATCCAAGATTATGAAGCTGGATAGCGAACATATCCGCTTTGTGCTGGATTGCCTGAACAGGAATACCACGGAAATCCGCAACATCAAGCAGTACCTACGGGCGGCGCTGTTCAACGCCCCGTCCACGATTGGGAACTACTATTCTTCCCTTGTGTCGCATGATATGGCGACCGGGAAAATCTGAAAGGAGGACGGCCCTATGAAACAGGGTGCATTGATTTTTGACGAGCAGACAGACCGCTACGACATCCGTTTTGACCTTGCGGACTACTACAGCGGGCTGCACTGTGGGGAAACCTTTGACGTGATGGTGGGCGGCAGGTGGAAGCCCACCCGCATTGAAATGGCCGAGAACTGGTATCTGGTAGGCGTCCGCGCCGACGACCTTTCCGGCCTGCGGGTGCGGATTTAATCGGGGGCAACCGGCGAAAGCGGCTGTCCCTTTTCTGTTTCCTGCGGCGGCTTTCGGTGCCACCTTAACCACACCGCCGCGCTTCTGCGAAAGGAGGGATAGCGATTGCAGGAAGAAGTAGACCAGAAAACCATAGCGTTAGCGGTGAAAACCGGGAAGCTGACCGGCCAAGTGTTGCAGGCGGCCATGAAGAAATTTCTGGCCGCCCGGCAAAAGGGCAAAGCCAAGCCCCACCACGGCCACCAAAGCCTGCGGCAGCTCAAAAAGGACGGTTCGGCTCTCTCCAACATCGAAATCACCGACGCGAATATTGGCCTGTTCAAGCCCTGCGCCAAGAAATACGATATTGACTACACGCTGCGGAAAGACAGTTCCACCCACCCGCCGCGCTATATCGTGATTTTCAAGACCAAGCAGGCCGACAATCTGGAACAGGCGTTCAAGGAGTTCACGGCCAAGAAGTTAAGCCGGGAGGAACGGCCCTCAATCCGAAAGACCCTATCCGCCCTGAAACAAAAGGCTGCGGCCAAGACGCAGCAGCGGGCCAAGGAGAAAGTCAAGGAAAGGGGGCTGTCACTGTGAAACCAGAAGTAAAAAAACTGATCCTGTCCAATCTCCCGTACCTGATTTTCGTTTACCTGTTCGGGAAGCTGGGGCAGGCATACCGGCTGGCGGCAGGCGTGGACTTGTCGGAAAAGCTGCTGCACTTCATGGACGGCTGTTCGGCGGCCTTTGCAAACGCCGCCCCCAGCATCCACCCTTTTGACCTGCTGATCGGCGTCGCCGGTGCCGCCGCCCTGCGGCTCATGGTGTACTGCAAAAGCAAGAACGCCAAGAAATACCGCAAGGGCGAGGAATACGGCAGCGCCCGTTGGGGGACGGCCAAAGATATTGCCCCGTACATCGACCCCAACTTTGACAACAACATTCTGCTGACGCAGACGGAACGGCTCACCATGAACAACCGGCCCAAAGACCCCAAGACGGCCCGGAACAAGAATGTTCTGGTAATCGGCGGTTCCGGCTCCGGCAAGACGAGATTTTTTGTGAAGCCCAACCTGATGCAATGCGTGTCCAAGGACTACCCGACCTCATTTGTGATAACCGACCCCAAGGGCAGCCTGATCGGTGAAGTAGGCCAGCTTTTGCAGCGCAGCGGCTACCGGGTGAAAGTGCTGAATACCATTAACTTTTCCAAGAGTATGCGGTATAACCCGTTCCGCTACATCCATTCGGAGAAAGACATTTTGAAGCTGGTAAACACGCTGATCTGCAACACCAAGGGCGAGGGCGAAAAATCCGCCGAGGATTTTTGGATAAAGTCGGAACGGCTTTTGTATTCGGCCCTGATTGGCTATATCTGGTACGAAGCACCGGACGAGGAAATGAACTTCACGACGCTGCTTGAAATGATAAATGCGTCGGAGGCCCGCGAGGACGACCCGGAATTTCAATCCCCGGTAGACCAGATGTTTGAACGGCTGGAAGCAAAAGACCCGGATCACTTTGCTGTGCGCCAGTACAAGAAATTCCTCTTATCCGCTGGCAAGACCCGTTCCTCGATTTTGATTAGCTGCGGCGCACGTTTAGCGCCCTTTGACATCCGGGAGGTGCGGGAGCTGATGGAGGACGACGAGCTGGAACTTGACACCATCGGGGACGAGAAAACGGCGCTGTTCCTCATAATGAGCGACACCGACACCACTTTCAATTTCATTCTGGCAATGGTACAGAGCCAGCTTATCAACCTGCTTTGTGACCGGGCCGATGATAAATACGGCGGGCGGCTGCCCGTCCATGTACGGATGATTTTGGACGAGTTTGCGAACATCGGCCAGATACCGAACTTTGACAAGCTCATTGCCACCATCCGAAGCCGGGAAATTTCGGCATCCATCATTCTGCAAAGCCAGTCGCAGTTAAAGGCGATTTACAAGGACGCTGCGGAAATCATTTCCGACAACTGCGATTGTACGCTTTTCCTTAGTGGGCGGGGCAAAAACGCCAAGGAAATCGCTGACGTGCTGGGGAAAGAAACCATCGACAGCTACAACCAGAGCGAGAACCGGGGCGCGCAGACTTCCCACGGACTGAACTATCAAAAATTGGGAAAGGAGCTGATGAGCCAAGACGAGATTGCAACGATGGACGGAGGCAAGTGTATTTTGCAGGTGCGCGGTGTGAGGCCGTTTTTCAGTGAGAAATACGACATCACCAAGCACCCCCGGTATAAATACCTTTCCGACGCCGACAAGAAGAACACCTTTGACGTGGACAGATATTTGTCGTCCATGCGCCGGAAGAAAAAGCGCGTGGTATCAGAGGCGGAAACCTTTGAGCTGTACGACATTGACCTGTCGGATGAAGATATGGCCGCCGAATAAGGCGGCTGGCATAGAAAGGAGCCTGACCCTATGGAACACTCGGACGAACTGACATTTGCGGAATACTTCAAATCCAGATATGACCTATTCCGGGGATTGATTACTTTTGTTGTCGCTATGCAATGGTTGATCGACCATGATTTTGCAGAACCGACAGACAGAGATGCCCGGCTGATGGACATTGAGGTGTCCAGACAAATGTGTGACGTGTGGGGAGAGCTTTATGTTCTTACCCTGCGGGAATGGCTGGACGGCCAATAACTCCGGGCCGCCTGCGGATTGTGACGTGCTGCTGGATATGACCGGCAGCTTTTTTGTACCCAAAACCACATCACAATCTGAATTTATGGAGGTAAATGTATGGAATTTTTCAATAGCGCAGTTGATACTTTGCAGACTATCGTGATCGGCCTCGGCGGTGCCCTCTGTGTATGGGGCGGCGTGAACCTGCTGGAAGGTTACGGGCAGGATAACCCGGCATCCAAATCACAGGGCGTCAAGCAGCTTGTCGCGGGAGGTGGCGTTGCCCTCATTGGCATCACCCTTGTTCCCCTGCTGTCCGGGCTGCTGGGCTGATAGCCCCATCCCTGTCCGAACCGTAACTTCTGACGCTGCATGAAACCTGAAATAATCCCCGCCGCGCCCTCTCGTTTGAACCGGGAGGGCGCGGGAAAGGAGGTGTACCCGCATGATAGGTGATCTCATTGGGGATTGGCTGAAAGGCATTTTAATTGACGGCATTATGGGCAACCTCTCCGGCCTGTTCAACACGGTAAATACCAAAGTCGGGGAAATCGCTTCCGACGTGGGGACGACGCCGCAGGAATGGAACGGCGGCATTTTTAGTATGCTGCAATCCCTGTCCGAAACGGTGATTGTCCCCATAGCGGCAGCCATCCTTGCCCTTGTCATGTGCTATGAGCTGATCGAGATGATTGTCGAGAAAAACAATATGCACGACTTCGACAGCTCTATGTTCTTTCGCTGGATGTTCAAATCTGCCTTTGCCATCCTCATTGTGACGAACACATGGAATATCGTCATGGGCGTTTTCGACGCCACACAAGCCGTCGTCAACCAGAGCGCCGGGGTAATCATCGGAGAAACCAGCATTGACTTTGACACGCTGCTCCCCGATCTGGAAAGCCGCCTTGAAGCAATGGACATCGGGCCGTTGCTGGGCTTATGGTTCCAGACCCTTGTTGTGGGGCTGACGATGAACATTCTATCCATCTGCATTTTCCTTGTGACCTACGGGAGAATGATTGAAATATACGCCGTGACCGCGCTGGGGCCGATCCCCCTTGCCACGCTGGGAAACGCGGAGTGGCGCGGCATGGGCCAAAACTATCTGAAATCCCTTTTGGCGCTGGGCTTCCAAGCGTTCCTGATTATGGTTGTCGTCGGCATCTATGCGGTGCTGATACAGGAAATCGGGACGGCGGAGGACATTTCCGGCGCGATCTGGGGCTGCATGGGCTACACAGTGCTTTTGTGCTTCTGCCTGTTCAAGACGGGAAGCATCAGTAAAGCCGTGTTTACCGCCCATTGACGGGAGGTGACGCATATCCGCATCGGACTGATTGACGTGGACTCTCACAACTTCCCGAACCTCTGCCTGATGAAGCTGTCCGCCTACCATAAGGCGCAGGGCCATCAGGTATGCTTCTGGAACCCTTTATTTTACTTTGACGTGGTGTATAAAAGCCGGGTGTTCACTGACACCTATTCCAAGGACAGCATCACGGTCAGAAACGCCGGACAGGTAATCAAAGGCGGCACAGGCTACGGCCCCGGCCCCGACCTGCCGGACGAAATCGAACACAGCTATCCCGACTATTCCCTTTATCCGCAGTATTCCGAAACCGCCTACGGATTTTTAAGCCGTGGCTGTCCAAGAGGCTGCGGGTTTTGCATCGTGGGTGGCAAGGAGGGCCGCAAAAGCCGGAAGGTGGCCGACCTGTCCGAGTTTTGGCGGGGCCAGCGGGAAATCAAGCTGATGGACGCAAACCTGCTGGCCTGCCCCGACCATGAAAGCCTGCTTTTGCAGCTTGCAGGGAGCCGGGCGCTGGTGGACTTTTCCCAAGGGCTTGACATCCGCCTGATAACCCGCGACAACGTGGCGCTGCTCAATCAGGTACGGACAAAGGCCGTTCACTTTGCATGGGATAACCCTGACGAGGACTTGACCCGGTATTTCCGGCAGTTTTTGGAGTGGACTTCCATCAGGAACCCACGGCTGCGCCGGGTGTACCTTTTAACGAACTACGGCAGCACCCACGAACAGGATTTGCACCGGGTGGAAACGCTGCGGCAGATGGGCTTTGACCCCTATGTGATGATTTACGAAAGGCCCACGGCCCCGCCCATCACGCGGCACTTGCAGCGGTGGGTGAACAACAAACGACTGTTTTACGCCATCCCCAGCTTTTCGGACTATGAGCCGGTGAAAAAGCTGCTGGGCGGCGGTATGGAAATGAGGTGATGATATTTGGCTTATGTGACTGTCCCCAAGGATTTAACCCGCGTGAAATCCAAGGTGGTACTGGGACTGACGAAACGGCAACTGATCTGTTTTGGCGGTGCGCTTCTTGTAGGCGTCCCGCTTTTTTTGTTGATCCGGGGGCGCGTCCCCACCAGCGCCGCCGCGCTGATTATGGTGTTCGCCATGCTCCCCGGCTTCCTGCTGGCCCTGTACGAACGCCACGGCCAGCCCCTTGAAGTGGTGGTATGGCAGATTATCCAGTGCAGCTTCATCCAGCCAAAGGAGAGGCCCTACCAGACCAACAACGCTTACTCTGCCCTTGTGCGGCAGCACCAAATGGAAAAGGAGGTAAATGCCATTGTCCAAAAAGCAAAAGCAAGAGCCGCAGCCAAAGACGCCGGTAAAGCTCACCCGCGCCGAAAAGAAAGAAATTCAGGCCATCATCCGCAAATATAAGGGCGACGGCAGGCCCCATTCGGCGCAGGAAAGCATCCCCTATGAGGCCATGTATCAGGACGGCGTGTGCCGGGTGACAGCCAACACGTTTTCCAAGTGCATTGAATTTCTGGACATCAGCTATCAGCTCGCGCAGGCCGACACGAAAACCGCTGTCTTTGAAAACCTGTGCGACCTTTACAACTATCTGGACGCTTCCATCCACGTCCAGTTTTCTTTTATCAACCGCAAGATCGACCCCAAGCAGTACGCCAAGAGCTTTGAGATCAAGGCGCAGGGGGACGACTTCGACGACATCCGGGCCGAGTATTCCGGCATCCTGCAAGACCAGCTTGTGAACGGCAACAACGGCCTGCAAAAGCGCAAGTTCCTGACGTTCACCATTGAGGCCGACAACCTGAAAATGGCCCGCGCCCGCTTGCGCCGGATTGAAACCGACCTGCTGGGGTACTTCCGCACGATGGGGGCCGTGGCATGGGTGCTGGACGCCAAGGAACGGCTGGAAGTCATGCACAGCATCTTCCACCCGGACGGGGAGCCGTTTCAATTCGACTGGAAATGGCTGGCCCCGTCGGGGCTTTCCACCAAGGATTTCATTGCCCCGTCCTCGTTCCGCTTCGGAAATGCCCGGATGTTCGGGCTGGGCGGCAAGTACGGGGCCGTGAACTTCCTGCAAATCCTCTCCCCGGAGCTGTCAGACGAAATGCTGGCTGACTTCCTGAACACGGAAAACGGCATTGTCGTCAATCTCCATGTGCAGGCCATCGACCAAGGGGAGGCCATTAAAACCGTCAAGCGGAAAATCACCGACCTTGACGCCATGAAGATACAGGAGCAGAAACGGGCCGTCCGCAGCGGCTATGACATGGACATCCTTCCCAGCGACCTTGCCACCTACGGACAGGACGCCAAGGAGCTTTTGAAAACCCTGCAAAGCCGCAATGAACGGATGTTCCAGATCACCTTTCTGGTGCTGAACACCGCCGACACCCGGCAGAAGTTGGAGAACGAAATCTTTTGGGCTTCCGGCGTGGCGCAGAAGTACAACAATTCCCTTGTCCGGCTGGACTACCAGCAGGAACAGGGCCTTATGAGCAGCCTGCCGCTGGGGGCCAGCCACATCAAAATCGAGCGTTCTTTGACAACTTCCAGCGTGGCCGTGTTCGTCCCGTTCGTGACGCAGGAGCTTTTTCAGGGCGGCAACGCCATGTATTACGGCATCAACGCCAAGACCGGCAACATGATTATGCTGGACAGAAAACGGGCGCGCTGCCCCAACGGTTTGAAGCTGGGGACGCCCGGCAGCGGCAAGTCCATGAGCTGCAAATCCGAGATTTTGAGCGTGTTCCTCTGTACGCAGGACGACGTGTATATCTGTGACCCGGAGGCCGAGTATTACCCCCTTGTGCAGCGGCTTCACGGACAGGTGGTAAAGCTGTCGCCTACCAGCAAATCCTATGTGAACCCACTGGACATCAACCTGAATTATTCGGAGGATGAAAGCCCGCTGGCCTTAAAATCCGATTTTGTGCTGTCGTTCTGTGAGCTTGTCATGGGCGGCAAGAACGGGCTGGAAGCCATCGAAAAGACGGTGATTGACCGGGCGGTGCAGGTGATCTACCGGCCCTACCTGGCAGACCCCCGCCCGGAAAATATGCCGATCCTGTCCGATCTCCACGCGGCGCTTGTGGCGCAGCATATCCCGGAGGCCGACCGGGTGGCGCAGGCCCTTGATTTGTATGTGAACGGCAGCCTGAACGTGTTTAACCACCGCACCAACGTCAACATCGAAAACCGCATTGTGGCCTTTGACATTAAGGAATTAGGCAAGCAGCTCAAAAAGCTGGGGATGCTCATTGTCCAAGACCAGATTTGGGGCCGCGTGACGCAGAACCGCAGCCAAGGCAAGGCGACGTGGTATTTCTGCGACGAGTTCCACTTGCTTTTGCGGGAGGAACAGACGGCGGCTTTTTCCTGCGAGATTTGGAAGCGGTTTAGAAAATGGGGCGGCGTCCCGACAGGTGCCACGCAGAACGTGAAAGACCTGCTTTCTTCTCCGGAGATTGAAAACATTTTGGAGAACAGCGACTTTATCTGCCTGTTAAATCAGGCGTCCGGCGACCGGAAAATCCTTGCGGAACGGCTGAACATTTCCCCGCAGCAGCTACGGTATGTGGACAATTCGGAACCCGGCGAGGGGCTTTTGATTTACGAAAATGTGATCCTGCCCTTTAAGAACCCCATTCCGCAGAACACCCAGCTTTACAGGATTATGACGACCCGGTTAGGCGAGGGGGCCACGGTATGAGGCACAGAGCCGCCAAAGGAGGTGAACCGCCATGAAGCCCTTAAAACCCCGTGACAAGGTGACGCAGCGCATGACCCGCGACGGGCTGACGCTGGATAACCAGACCACCGGCGAGAGCGTCAACGTGTCCAGCCGGGAGGCCGAGCAGGAATATACCGCCGAGCCGGGCGGTGCTGCGGAAAAGGTACTGGAACGGGCCGGGGACATCCGCGACCGTCACAAGGCGAAACAAGCGGCCAAGGACGCCGGGGACGTGGTGACGGAGGCAGGCGAAGCCCTGCACCGGCCATCTTCCCGGCTGCAATTTACCGCCGCAGAACGGGCCGACCCCCGGCTTTCCAAGTACGTCCGCAAGGCAGAAAAACAGGCGGATAAGCTGGACGCCGCCAAAGACGCGCTGCCAAAAAAGCGCGTTGTCACCAAGGAAACCGTCTATGACGAGGCATCCGGCAGGGCCAGAACCAAGCTGCGCTTTGACAAGGTGGAGAAGCCCGCGCCCCAGCTAAAGCCCAATCCCATGAGCCGCCCGGTTCAGGAAGCCGGGCTGTTCGTCCACGGCAAAATCCACGAAGTCGAGCATGAAAACGTGGGCGTGGAGGGCGGCCACAAGGGGGAGGAACTTGCGGAACGGCAGGCGGGCAAGGCCATCCGCAGCGGCATCCGCCGCCATAAGCTCAAACCCTACCGGGCCGCAGCCAAGGCGGAACGGAAATCCATTGCCGCCAACGCCGAATACATCTACCAGAAATCCTTGCGGGATAACCCGGAGCTGGCGCAGGCGGTGAGCAACCCCGTGTCCCGGTTCTGGCAAAAACAGCAGATTAAGCGCCAGTATGCCAAAGCCGCCCGGACAGCGGGCCAGACCGCAGGG
>ENA-OURV01003265-OURV01003265.1-human-gut-metagenome-genome-assembly--contig:-NODE-3265-length-10416-cov-6.615192_pt1 | contig 10416 bp, 12 predicted proteins | sample MGYA00242141_ERZ509072 | MGnify/ENA primary metagenome ERZ509072 (study PRJEB26280, sample SAMEA2338763) | human gut metagenome | biome: human gut; feature: human-associated habitat; material: faeces... | reverse complement strand
CCGGAGAGGATGTCAGCTCCACCGGATCGTTGGCGATGGCATAGGCGAAGGGGGCGCAGGTCAGCTTGATCTTGACCTCCCGGATGGTGTTGGCCGCCCCGATGCGCTTGGAGGAGATCCCGGCGCATGCGGATACATTATAGTACCTGTCCGGCGTATCGCTGAAAACCAGCCTGCCGGATCCGCTAAGCCAGTTGTATACGGTGCTGAGGTCTTCCTTGTAAAGGATGCGCAGCGTGACGGTGATGCTGTATGCGTCTCTCTGTGGATAGATGCGCAACAGCGGAGACACTCTGCCCGGAATGGTCAGGGTCTCGGCTTGCTGCCCGGCTCTGGATGGGATATCAATGTCCACTAGCTCAGCACCAACCTCTGTATTTGTGACCCCATTATAAGTGATGTGCATTACTGCCCCCTTCCTGCATCGTTCCGGGACTGAAGTGCAGCCAGTTCCTCCCCGATGCGTTCAATATCACTGTCGTCCCGGACATGGAACTCGTTGTTGTTGATGATTTCTGTGTTTTCCGTGGTGTACTGGTTGATGACCTGCCCGGATCCCCCCGTACCCGTGGGATAGTCATACCCGTTTGCGATGTCAAACAACCGCTTTTGTTGAGCTTCGGTCAGCACCATCTCACCGTCCTTGGCGATGATGGTATCTTCGTACTTGCCCTTGAAGTCAACTACACCGCCGGTATGGAATCTTGGCAGGGTCACATGATCGATTTCAGAGATAGCTTCGATGCCGATCACCCCGGTGATCTTGTTCACGCCCTTGATCATCTTGTTGATCAGATCGATGAATTTGTTGATCACGGTTTCAGCTGTAATTGGGATCCAGTTCATCACCGCCTTGAAATAGTCAACCAGGTGATCCCATGCGCTTTCCCAGTCACCGGTGAACACGTCAGAAATAAATCCGATCAGATCACCAAGAATTTCTATGATATTCTCAACGATAGGCATAACCAGTTCAATTGCTTCGGAAAGTGTTTTCCCGATGCCCTCCGCCACAAGTCCGATGATGGGCGCAAGATCCTCCAGAATGGGCGCAATGGATTCAAACAGGCTGATGAGCGGCGGCAGTAAGGACTCAATCAGATCCGTGATGGGCGGGAGCAGCGCCAGGAACACATCGATCAGAGGGGGCAGCAGGGTTGCAGCCAGGTCTGTGATCATGGGCATCAGGGAAATGAACAGGTCGATCAAGGGCGGCAGTGCTTCTGTAATCAGCTTTTCGAGAGGTTCTTTCAGTGTGGTAAAGGCATCCTTCAGTACCGGGAGCAAATCCTCGCTGAGTTGCTTCAGCGTGGTGTCCATCAGCATTGTAAGCAGATCAGTCAGCGCTGGCAGTGCTTCTTTTGCCAAACAAAGTACAGGCTCCAGAAATTCCCCAAACAGATCAATCACATCCGGGAGCACGTCCTCGATCACAGGCAGCGCATCCTGGATCAGATCTGACAGCAGCGGGATCAATTCCTCGCCCAGGGGGAGCACCAGCATTTCTACACTGCGTTTCAGCCCCTCGAACATGGAGCCAAGATCGTCGTATTTGACGTCCTGGACTTTCTTCATGCTATCAGCTGTTTGGTCGAAGGAATCAGTCATATCTGCCGAACTCAGTATTACTGTTTCTCCAAGGTCTTCCCACATGGTGCCCCAGAGCGCAGTCCCGATCTGATTGCGTTTAACAGGGTCTTCTATAGATTGCAGCCCGACCATCACTTTTTGAAATGCTTTTTCGGCTGTCTCCCCACCAGCACCGAACTCCGATGCCATTTGAGAAGCGTCCAGTCCCAGAGCGGTGAATGCATTGGTGGTGGATTCTGATAGATCGATAACTCGAATTGCGTTTTCTTTTACTGCATCACCTATTTTATCAAGATTGAACGCACCACTCTCCGCTCCGCTTTTGAATATGTTAAACATATCCTCCGCCGAAAACCCCATTTTTTCAAACTGTGGCGCATACTCATTGATGGAGTCAAGCAGTTCACCGGAGAAATCCAGACCTTGCTGCTGCCCTTGCACCATAAGGTTATAGGCCTCTTCAGCGGTTACACCGAATTGATTCATTAAGGAATTGGCAGCTCTGAGGCTTTCTTCAGGGCTGTATCCAGAAATATCTTCAAACGCAAAAGCAGCTTCTGTAAGTGTTTGCATATCGGTGTCACTGATGCCGGACATCTGCTGTCTCACAACTGCCATTGTATCTGCGATGCTTTGAAAATTTTCTCCGTAGTTGTTGGCATACACTTTTTTGAGTACCGTCTCATACTCTTCCATTTCGTCAGTGGAAGCGCCCGTGGATGCCGCTAAACCGTTTAATGCCTTATCCAGGCTAACCGCAGAGTTTACTGCAAACGTCCCGGTTGCGACTGCAGCACCGCCAACAGCAGTTGCAACAGCTGCTCCTGCGCTTGCGGCGGCACCAAGACCTTTCCCAATCCCGGACGCAGCGGAGGACAGCTTGCCCATCATGCCGGTGGCTTTGCTGCTGCTGTCTGCCACCTGGTTGATCTGCCCGGAAGCGGATTCCGCTGAATCGGCTACCTGCTGCAGGGATTCGCCCGTTTCCACAGACTGCTCCCCCAGTGCATCCAACGGGTCGGCATCGATCTTCTCCACTGCCTTCCCGGCAGATACAGCGCTTGTTTCCACATCCTCCATGGCGTCCGTGATCTTTCCCGTGCTGGTTTTGGTTTCCTTGGCTGCATGCTCCATGCTGTCCGTAATGTCCGATTCCATCTGCTCTGCCGCCTTCTTGGTGCTGGTTTTGGCATCGTTCAGATCCTTTGGCAGCTTCTCCAGATTGGCTCGGACGTCAAAAATGACTTCGCCGTCATTGTTGGGCATGGTCATCACCTCGCTTTTGCCCGCAGCGCCCTTGCCAGATTGGCAAGGCTGTTCTGTATATTCCGTTCCCGTTCCTCCTGGGTAATCTCCAGGGCGTAGTATGCTTTCAGCTCCAGCAGATTGGCGATCAGCTCCCCGTTGTACTTATCCGGTGTAGGCAGCTTCCGCTGCCGGATCGACATGACCTCTCGCATTTTCGTGCGCTCGGATAACCCCTGGAACAGGGATACAAACTGCATCCAGTGCAGTTTCTCCCGAAATAGGTCAATGCCATAGTCCATGCGGAATGAGGAATAGATATAGCTTCCGTCCTGGAGGAAGTCAAAGGAGCGGGTGCTATGTGTGCCTTTCTTTCCGGTGCTGATGTACTGTTCAAACAATCTGTTGACTGTTTCCACAGGCGGTACCCTGCGGCCGGGAAACAGCAGGGCTGTGGCAAACCGTATCTTCTCGTTGGTGCTGAATTCCTGTTTATGCATGATTTCAAACACGTTTAAAACGGTTTGGAACCGAAGGTCAACCGGGTAGCCGTCGATCTCATCCGGCAAAGGCCGGCGAATATCGAAGATCACAGGCCGATCCGGCGGCGCTGTCGTTTGGACAACCGCATGTTTGCGGCCATGCGCTGACGCTTTTCCAGGATCTCTGCTTCAATGGCCGGCTTCACCACATGCTGAATAAACGGCGTCACTTGCAGGAACATGTCCGTATAGTTGCCATCGAAGTATGCCAGCATCTTCTGGGTGTTCTCCTCCCCGAAGACCAGGTCAAAGAACGCCAGGACAGCCGTGCCGTAGGCCTGCAAGCCCTCTGCGGAGCCGCCCTTTGCCTGTCCCCGGCATTCCATCAACTGCATTTCTGTTGCCCGGTACTTCTGCGACAGCCGGTCTGCATCGATATCCACATCAATGGTCAGCACCACCTGGTTATCCTCACCCAGAAACTCCATCTGCTCTGTGATTCTGCTTGATTTCTTGATCTGATATGCCATATAAACCTCCTGAATAAAAAGCGGCACAGAGCTGCTCCGTGCCGCTGTATGGCGGATTACGAATTGTATGTGACGATCACTGTATACGTCCTGGTGAAGCTCTCATTGGTAACAGTGATCTTCACGGTGTTCTTGCCGGATACCCATGTGGCATCGCCACCGCTGGTCACAGACGCACTGCCGTTGACGATGGCAACCGTTGCATTGCTGTCCTGCGCCGCTGCGGTGATGCTGTCGCTGGAACTGGTAGCAGTGGCTGTATACTGCAGCACATCCGGGTCAAATGCCGGCGTCAGACTCAGTGATCCGATCTGCAGGCTGGCAAGCCGTGTGTCGATGATGGCGGGCTTGCCGTTGAAATGCACCTCCACGCTGACGGCTGTGGAGCTGTTTGCCGCACCGCCGCTGCGGGTGACCTTCGCCAGCGTTACAGGGCAAGAAATGACGCTGCCGTCCGGGCAGATCAGCCGGGCATCCGTCTTGCGTGCCTTGCCCCAGTTGTAATACACGGCATCCGAGAAAATGTAGTCCTGCGCCGGATCCCCGGTATAGCGCTTACCGGTCAGCGTCAGGATCAGCTGACCGCCGGTCACCTCACTGGATCCGTAGCCGCCGTCTCCCAGGTAGGAGGACTGCTCCACTACCTCGTTGAGCGCTTCCGCAATGTTGTCAAATCCTTTTTTGACATCCGCATAGGTTCCGGTTTCCGCCTCCGGCGTGGTGTTGATCTGCAGAACGTAATCATAGTTCAGTACAATTTCAGGCATTGATAAATCCCTCCTTGGAAATAAAGCGGACGGAGATGATACAGGAATAAATCCAGTAATCTCCGTCCTTGGCAATGTAATTCGTTTGTGTGGATGTGTCCGCCGCGTACATCTGCCAGCAATCGCCGGCAGGCAGCGTGCGGGTTTGCGTCAGCCTCCTGACCGCTGTATCCAGTGCCTGGATGCATGCAACCTGGTCTGTGTGCTTGGACAGGATCAGCAATGACAAGGCACCGTCCGTAGTACCCGTCAGATCCCGGATTCCGGCGCCGGAAGGAGCAAGCTCCATGGCAGTGCTGTTACCCGTGCCCAGCTGTCCCACCGGGATACCTAGAAAAGCGGACAACGCCTCCAGCATGCTTCGCATCATTTCTGCATCGCTCCTTTCAGTGCCGCCTCGTAGACTGCTTTCCAGTCCTCCTTGTGCTGGGCAGCAGCAGCCTGTGCCCACAGCTTCCTGCCCCGTCCGGCAAACCGGAACTCCCGATTGCTCTTGACCTTCTTAACCCCCTTCCGGGAATACAGCTGGTCATTAATGGGGAAGCACGCCTTTCCGGTTTTCGGGTCCACCATGATGATGCCATAGTACAAATGCCGGGCGTAGGGCGTTTTCCAGACAAGGTGTCCTTTTTCCAGATCACTGTTGGTCAGACTGCTGTTGATCAGTCCGGATTGATCCTTCGGGCAGTACACGTTGCAATCCTTCAGCGCCTGCTGGGACATGGCATGGGTAGCTGCTTCGTTGGCTTTTTCCGCCTTCGCCAGAATCGTGGACACATTGATGTTGATCTCTGCCATCAGCTCAGCCCCAATTCATAATGATGCAGCCGGGCATCGTCATACACCGGCTCTACCGTCTCAATACGGTACACAGCGCCGGCAAAGGTGATCCGCTGTCCCACAGTAAACTGCACGGATGCAGGACGGCTATTGCGGCAGTCAAAAAACAGGGCCGCTGCCAGGTTGATCTGCCGGTTGTCCTTGGTGGTCACGAGCCTTGTGGAAGGCTCTATGCGGACATGCTGCAAAACCGCAGCAGTTTGCAGGGCTTCGGACTGGAATGCAGTGACCGTTACGTCTGACAGCGTTGCAGTATGGATCAGCAGACGCTTTGGGATGGGTTTTACCACAGCATACACCCCCTGTACAGCAGACCGGTGGGGATCAGGTACTGGTATGCAAGACTGCAAAGCATGCTGCCCGCTGCGCTGCCGGACGCACCGGACTGATAGCTGAATTTTCCGATCGTAGCAGAAACGACGCTCCCCGCATCTGCCATGCAGGAAACGCCGCCCTGTGCTTCAATATAATCCGCCTGTGCGCAGACGGCCTTTTTCACGTTCTCTGCGACCATATCCGGCACAGTATGCACCGTATAGCCGCTCATGGTAATGGCAATGTTCACAGCGTCAGCAGCACGGCTGAGGAGGATCCGCAGTTCCTCCTCAGAGCCGTCAAAGCTGCCGTGCCAGCTGTCCTTGTAGTATGCCGGATCCACCATAGCTTACGCCTTGATGTCTGCCGCTGTCAGGGTCACATAGCCCACCTTGACGCAGCCATTGCTGTCGAACTCTGCGACCTCAATCACGTCTCCTGCCTTGCAGCCGCTAACCACCTTTGCGGTACCGGAGGTCAGCGCCGTGCCTGCATAGGCGGAAGAAGCCGTGCCGTATGCCACCCGGGATGCAGGATTCAGCTTGTACGCCAGGGTGTTGCTGTCAGATGCGGTAACGGTGATCTTGGTGTCGCCTGCAGCGGAAGTTCCTGCAGCAACGGTAACCGCTACACTGCCGGGTGCGTATACTGCCCGGATGGCAACGCTGCGCAGCACCTTATGACCGTAGACCATACGTCCCTGTACGGCGGATGCGCCCACATACTTGCCGGAACCGCTCAGATCCTGGATGTGTACCGGCACGGAAAATTCCTCCGCACGGGTCGCAAATCTGGGATGCCCGGCAATCATGGCAAGGCCGGCAGTGTCATCGTTCCACTCGATCACGTTGAACCCGGCGATCTTGCCCACAACGCCGCTCTGCACCACTGCGTCGCCCAGGCTGGATGCCTTGATGAACTCATCGCAGGTCAGGATCATGGCGAAGGTGTCCGGGGTGACCAGCAGATACCGCTTGCCATCGTCCGGGATATTCTGCTTGGACATCTGGGTGCGGATATCCACAATGGCTGCGTAGATGTTTGCCTTGCTGAGTGCGCCCACCCCCACGCTGGTAGCACCGGCAAGCAGTACGGTTGCACCGTCCACATCCTCCTGCCGTGCCAGAGCATAGCCTGCGCTGTCCAGTCGGTCAGCCACCAGATTGTCCGGCACCGTCTGGGCGTCAAAGCCGTCAATGATCTCATTGACCGCCTTATCCTTGTTGATGGTGAATGTTTCATAAGTAGTGCTGCCGGTGCCGGCGGTGATGCCGTTCGCCTTGTCATAGTCGGACACCTGCACCTCTGTGTCCCGAACCGGGATCTTGACGGAGCCTGCCTTGGGGCTGCCCTCGTAATCCGTGTTGAATACCACGCCGTTCTTCAGCTTGTTCTCCTTGCGGATTTTCGCCAGGACCAGGGAAGAATAGCGCTCCTGCGCATTGTGTGCCATATCAGTTTACCTCCTGTTACTTGATTTTCAGATCTGGATTTTTTGCGTAGAATGCCGCTTCCACGCCGGAAAGATTGTCCGTACCGCCGCTTCCGGTGTGTACCCCTGTGGTCACGCCTGTGCCGAACTGAGGATACTTCTGCACGATGGATTCGATCGCCTGCTCTGCGGTGACGGAATCGGAGATCTTGGTGCGTGCCAGTGCGATCACGTCATCCAGTGCTTCGGGCGCAACGCCCTTGGACAATGCGGACAGCTTCAGCTCAGCGGCAGCAGCCTTTGCTTCTGCGGCAAGCCGTGCCTTTTCCGCCTTGCTGATGGCAGCGGCCTGCTTCTCTGCGTCCGACCTCTGGGATTCCTGCCACTTGCGGAATGCCGCCAGTTCCTCCGGGGTGGGTACGTCTGGCTTTGCGGCAGGCTCCTGTGCCTGTGCAGCGCCAGGGGCAGATGTGGGATCACCTCCGCCGGTATTCGCCCCGGCAGGCTCCGTTGTGGTGGGTTCGGTAGGCTCCTGTGCCTGTGTGGTGGGTTCTGCCATGGTTTTACCTCCGTTTAAAGCCCGTCGGCTATAAATTAGCGGCCACAGTTTTACGCCTTAAGTCCGCCTTTGGGCATAAAAATAGCGCCTTGCACGAATGCAAAACGCTGTTTTATTGGGGAAAAGAAAACCGCCTTGTTTAAGGGCGGTTTACTTATAACGATTCTTGTTTGCCTTTTCAACTTTTTCCTTATATTCATTGAAAAGTTCAAGTTGATGCTTGTTGAATTTCCCAACATAGGAAACTGAGCCTTCTGTAAATCTTAATTGCTTTGCTATTTCCAGCGGCGGTAAAATCATCATATTACATACCCCATTTCTTATGTAAAAGTCGTTTGATTTCATCTGTCAGAGGATTTGAATCTGTACTTGAATATCCCTCGGCAAGAAATTCAGCGGGATTTTCAGCAGCGTATGAACAAAGCATACTGTTTATCATTGCGCTGGTGTCATCAAGAGAGCAGTTATGAAGTGCAAGTTCTTTCAATTCTTTAGCAAGTTCAAACCTGTCTAGCGATTGGTCAATATCGTTCTGGGAACCGCTATATCGTTTGATAGTCTGTTTGAACTCTGCCAGATGAACTGCTTCATGCTGGATAACGCCATAAATACCTTTTTTAGGAGTGAAAACTCCCGCATCAGCTAATTCTGAGATTGTGTTCTCCAGCTCGCCAACTGACATATTGGCAAAGTAAGAACGCGCAAGCTTGAGTCTGATTTGTGGTGAACCATCAACCCACCTTAATGACGATTTTGCTATTTCGTCCATATCATCCAGAAGCACCTCGTCAATCACTCCCGCCAGCGAAGGAACATCTTTATAGAGTTTGCCGATAGAACTATTCACGGCATTTACTGTTTCCAGCGGCAATTCTGAGAGTGATGGAATAGAAATCTTAAGTTCTTTTCTTGCATAATCGGAGGCTTTATTGAATGACTTGGACGCCATTCCTCTTTCAATCTTTATTATACCACTTCCGCTGGATTTGTCAACATCCAAGCCATTCAACTTTCGGATCCGTTCCGTCTGATCCGGCGGCACATACCCGGCAACGGATTTCTTGTAATCCGCCACAGCTGTCCGATCCGGCTTATACCGCAGACCATTGTCACCGCAGAACTGCCGCAGCGCATCCTGTCGCTGTTTCAGCAGCTGCTGTGCCTGCCTGGCTCCCTCCGGATCTCCGGCAGTCTCCAGCATCATGCACTCCCGCTTGGATTTGCGCACCCGGCGCTCCAGTTCCCGCTGCTGTTGAGATTTCTTGTACGCTTCGGCGTTTTCCTCCTCCGGTTCCGGGAAGTATGTCTGATAGGACACCCCGGGCGTAAACGGATAAATCTGATGCCCGCAATTGATCCCCAGAATCCCGTCCGGCTCTCCGTAGGAGCTTTCTGACCAGGCATAGTAGCGGATCTTCCTGCCGTGCAGATCGGTGGTGTATCCGCCGCCGCCGGAGCGGTTGAAGATCTTGCCCTGATCCTTCGCGCATTTTGGGCGGGCGCCGCTATGGCTGCTCACCTCCACCAGATTCAGACCGTAGTCATCCATGCGGTCAAACTGCGCCTGCTGGGCAGTGTTCGCCGCTGTGGTGCGGATTGCCATGTTCACGTATGCCTCCGGGCTCCACTCCCTGCCACGCTTGTCCACAAATGCGGGGATCCCCTTGTCGGTCATTTCCTTGATGCACTGCCGCATTGCCGCCTGCCGGCTTTCTATGCCGGATACTGTCTTGCCCGCCGCCTTGTTCAGCACATTCAGAAACTCCTGCTTATCCGCCAGCTCTGCCGTGTCATTGATAGCCTTATGCGCTGCGTCCCTGGCCTTGTACCGCATGACGGTGTTCACCATGTTCATAGATTTTCTGGCCTGCCTGGCGTAGGCTTTCAGTGCCCGTGCTATCGTGTCCTCAACCGGTGTGTCCGTGCCTTGCAGGATGCCGTCCAGCACCATTTGCCGGAATCCCGGCTCCAGATCCTCCAGGGCGCTGAGTACACCGGCTTGCAGGGTGTCCTGCAGCATCCGGGGTACGTTCTTCACATACTGGGTGATCGTCCGCAGGTTTTTACGATCCAGTGCTCCCAGCTGCGCAAGCATCTGTATCTTCCACTGAGCAGAGGGCATGTCCGCCTGTTCTGCGGTCAGAAAGGCTGCAATATTCGCAAGCAGATCCGTCTCCAGTCCCGTATACAGATCAGACAGTCCCCGGCTCAGCTGCATCAGTTCAAGCCTGGTCATCCTCACCACCGCCCATCAGATCATCCACAGACAGCCCGGATACCGACTGCTCGGATGCGATCCGCTCAAGCTCCTGCCGGGCTGTATCCTCATCGCACTTGAGCACCTCCATAATGGCGGATACCTTGGATTTCAAGCCGGCCTGTACCAGCTTGATGTTGTTGTCGATCAGCGTATTGTCATCGATCACAACATTGTCCTGCCAGCCAACAGTGACTATCTATGCCCTCCTGGGGAGCTGATGCAGCCATACCCCCAGCGCCACAATGGCGTGGATCACGTCCTCCAGCATCTCCGTCAGCATATTTTTGTTGCACTTGATGGTGCGTGCCGTTTTACTGTCCTGGGAAATGACCTCCGTTGCGGTTGCCCCCTTCCCGGTAAAATAGACACGAAAAAGCACACAAAAGTCGAATGAAT
>ENA-OURV01003262-OURV01003262.1-human-gut-metagenome-genome-assembly--contig:-NODE-3262-length-10421-cov-2.947424_pt1 | contig 10421 bp, 7 predicted proteins | sample MGYA00242141_ERZ509072 | MGnify/ENA primary metagenome ERZ509072 (study PRJEB26280, sample SAMEA2338763) | human gut metagenome | biome: human gut; feature: human-associated habitat; material: faeces... | reverse complement strand
TCCGCTAACTTCGGTTTTGAGATACAGGCGGCCGACTTTCAGAACGAACATTACTTCTCGAACTGCAAAGGCGTCTGGACCGGACAAACCCGCTGCATCGGAGTCAACTGCACCGTCGATATCAAGATGGACATCTATACCCGTCCGGGTGAATGGGATTACTCCGGTTCCATCCAAAAGCGTTTTTCTTTCCAGAAAAACGTCAACGACATTTCCTTAGACAAGTGGCGCACCACCTGCGTCAGCGATGACGGCAAAGTCGTGGAGTTCGAATCATGATCCGTCTTCCTTTAATCGTCCTTTTGTCCTCCCTGACCGTCCTGTCTTCTGCGCCTGTCCGTGGCGCCTGCACGGACGGCCCCGAAGTCTGTGTCGACGGTCCCGGCTCCAAGTTTATTAATGGCGTTGAGGTCTGGCGCGAATGCTGGAACTATCAAACCACGCGTCACTGCACTTCAAGCTCGACTGTCGATTATTGTTCCGGCCTAAAACAAACACCGGGTTGTCGTCAAACAAAAGCAGAGTGTCTGAGTTACAGCCTGACCGGTACCTGTATGTCTTGGAACAGTACTTATATCTGTTCTGAAGAAGCAAAAGAAACAGAAAACATCGAAATTCTCGATAGTTCTCATACCCTTATATCCGGAACGGATACGACGACTTGTTCAAGTTTCTTAGACAATCCCGACTGCTATATCGCAGAAGAGAAATGTATCGAAGGTCCTGAGACACGAATCATTAACGGCGTAGCCGTTTATAAAGAGTGCTGGAAGAAAGAACTCGCTTTTGCCTGCGCTGCTCCCGGCGCCTCCAACAGCTGCCAAATCCTCGCCTCTAAAGGCTGTCAGCCCATAGGAGAAAAAGTTTGCGAGCGAGTCGGTGCCGACGGTTCCTGTGCGCAGTATTCGCAGAAGTTCCACTGCGTTAATACCGATCCGATTGAAGGCGATGACATCACGCCGGAAGGCACACCGGCCAAACCGGGCTTTGATCTTCTTGCCTGTAAAACAGCTACGGAAGGCATGACCTGTAAAGCCTCCGGTTACTCCTGTATGCAGACCAACGATAAAGGCGAATGCATTCAGCGCAAATACATCTATAACTGCACCAAATCCCTAAACGAAAACTCGTGCGAAGCCCTAGAAAAGCTCCCCGAATGCGAAGTCCGTAAATCAACCTGTATCGAACGCGACGGCCCGAAGTGTCTTGCTTATAAAAAGGAAATCTTCTGCAAAGGTGACTCAGAAATCTCCGCTCCCGGCGCTGACATCATCGATTCAAACATCGTTATCGGCGCCATTGAGCCGTCTGACACCTGCCTCCCTCTTAAAGATCATCCTACCTGCACGGTGCTTCGAACCGAATGTGTGGAAGGCCCGGCAGAAAAGATTATCAACGGCGTCCCCGTCTATAAAGGCTGCTGGAAGTATGAACACACTTATGTCTGCAGCGCCGGAACCGGCGGCTCAGGAGAGACGAAAAATGACTGCGGAAAGTTCGAGGCTGATAAAGACTGCGTCAAAGTTTCTTCCGAGTGCATTGCCGTCAATGATGTCGGCAAATGCCTCACCACAGCCCACACTTATCGCTGTCAGGAAAAAGAAGGCTCTGTCGTCACGGAAACCATCTGCCGACCCGCCGAATGCTTGGACGGCATCTGCGACGGATCCGGAGATCCTGCTGATTCCGACTTCTCTAAAGTCATCACAATGCTCGAGACCGCCCGTCAAAGCGCCCTTTACGCCGACTACGACAACGGCCGTTTCTTTAACGGTGAAGTCGATGAATGCTCCAAGAAAGTCTTAGGTTTCTCCTGCTGCGGCACCAAAGTCAAAGCCGGAACAGCCAATTCGTCGGCGTTCGGCAAAGCGATGAGCTTTGCCGGAGACGTCACGGTAGAAACCGTCAAATACATCGGAAGCCCCTACGTTTATGACGTCTTGTCGGCTTCTGACACCACCTCCGGCATCTTGAATATGCTCTACGGCGATGCAACGAGCGGTATCTACAATCCGTCGCTCTCTTTCTATGGTTTCGGAATGACGCTCCAAGGCGGCCAAATGTATTTCACCTTTGACCCCACATCTTTCGCCATGTCCGTTGCCGTCCAAATCGCATTGGACTATCTGCAGTGCGAACCTAAAGAGCAAACCTTAATGCTCAAGAAAGGCCAGAAGCTCTGCCACTACGTCGGAACCTACTGTTCTAAGAAAGTCGTCACCTGCGTGGAAAGAAAAGAAAGCTACTGCTGCTATAACTCGCCGCTCGCCCGTATCCTCCAGGAACAAGGCCGTCCTCAGTTGGGCAAAGGCTGGGGCTCGGCGCAAAACCCTCAGTGTGAAGGCTTCACACAAGATGAACTCGAGCGTCTGGATTTTGATGCGATGGACTTGTCTGAATTCGAAGCCTTAATCGTCCAAAAGAACGAACTTAATTCCGCTGCCGCTCAAGACCGAGGAACGTCCCACACCAAGAATTTGGTCGATAAAGACTTAGGCGCTTATGTCTCGCCCTCTGTCGGATCATCTCATGTCGTTGATCCTAATTTCACGGGCACGCCGACAGCGCCCAACCGTCCGTCTTCGCCTAAAGCTCTCGTCAAAAATCTTAAAAACTAATTTCTAATTATGTGCAAAAGACCACAAAATCTTTATCTGCTTTTATCACTGGCCTTAACGCTCGCTGCGCCTGCGTCGCTCGCCGCTTCCTTTTGGGATGAAGACGTTTGGAACTCTGAAGACCGCGGTTTTCTTTACTATCCGCCCGAAGAATTAAAGAAGAAAGTCCCGGATCCTAATGCGCCTAAAGATCTCTCTTTAATCTTGAGCGCCGCCGAACTTAGAGCCGAATACACCAAACGACTGGAGAACGCGACCTTTCTTCCGACGGAAGCGAACGTCTTAGCCTTCCAAGAGGTCAACCATTTCGTTCAAGAAAAAGCCGCTCTCTTTACCGGCATGAATCGCCGCATTTCTTGGCAGAACCCGCAGTTTGATTTCTCAACCCTTAATCCGGCTGCTAACTTTGCTCAAGTCTCTTTAAAGGAAGACAGAAACCAAATCCGTAAAGAACAGATTCCGCAGATCGCACAAGACTGGGGTCTGATGTACTTCTACCGCTCGGACTGCCGTTTCTGCGCTTTGCAGTCTCCGCTGGTAAAACAGCTCAAAGACACGTTCGGTTTTGAAGTACTCGCGGTATCTCTGGACGGTTCCTCTAATGATCATTTCCCGGACGCGCTCCTCGACAACGGCGTCTCCAAACTTTTAACCAACGGTTTGGGACTCGACCGAGTACCTGCGCTGTTCATGGTCAAACGCGATCAATCCGCTTCTTACTTAGTGTCTTCCGGCGTACTTTCTCTCGAAGACATGTTAAGCCGCATCCAAACGCTGGCGCTAAGCAAACCCGGAGAGTCGCTTTTCGGCGGCGCACAAGTCGCAAACTCTGTGCAAAAGACCACAAACTTTTCTGCCCCTGACGCCTTAGCCGCGACTCCCGTAACAACGCAGGCCGTCCCTCCGTCCCTTTAATCCTCTTCAGCCATGACCCGTAAATTCACAAAACTCTTCTCAGCTTTGGCTCTGAGCACCTGTCTCTTCACTGCAGACGCTTCCGCAGGCTTCATGAAAGACTTCTATTCTGCCGCAGGTTCTTATCAAGGCAATGTCACACCGGCAGGTGTCTATCAGTCTACCGGCATGAATACCGTCACCGGTGGCGGATTTGTCTATCGCGCCCCCCGCAAAGACTTCAATGCTTTTTACTTCACTCCGCCCTCACTCTCAGCAGGATGCGGGGGTATTGACTTATTTTTAGGCGCCTTCGGTATTCCGTCTCGAGAAGAATTCGTCGCTTTCTTACGCAACATCGGAACCGCCCTTCCGGGCTTAGCTTTTCAGCTTGCCCTCCAGTCTTTAGCACCTGACCTGAATGAACAAGTCACAAGCTTCCGTGACATGATTCGTCAGTACACCAATATGTTCCAAGACTCCTGCACCTCCGCACAAAACCTCTTAAAGATGAGCGGTGCAGAACAATGGATTCAAAAGACAGGCTTTGACGCCCGCAATGCTTTGCGAGCCTCAGGCATCGTCTCCGACGCCTCTGAGGCCGATGCGAAGACCCGAACCGACGGCGCAGCGGTTTTAGATTACGCGCCGACCCGTAAAGATTCGGGCGGAAATGTGGTCGATGCGCCGGAGTTAAATCTCACATGGTCCCTGCTCTCCGGAGGCAGCTTTAATGCTTCTTACAGCAAAGAGCTCAAAGAACTCATGATGACGCTCGTCGGCACCGTCATTTATGTTCGAGAGGGCAGCGGCAAAGATACCGTCACCCGCGCCATTCCGATTGCCGGACAGGACTTAGTGGGTTTCCTTTTCGGACGCCCCGACACCCAAGTCTTAGAGAGTGAAGCTTTCCGGCTCCGTTGTGTCGAGGAAGACGGAGATGATCGCTGCTTAACCGTTAAAAAGACCACGCTTGATGAAGTCAATCTTCCCTACGAGTTCATGAAAGCTGCCTCCAACTACAGAAACTCCATCCTGCGCCGAGATCCAAATCTTGTCTCCGAAGCCGATATGCTGCTTTTAGCTTCGTCTTCCACGATTCCTTTAATCCGTCTGATCAATGCCACCGCTTCTCATCGTTACTTAGGCTTTTCTCAGGACATCATGCGCATTTATGTCGAGGCGGCAGCTTCCGCTTCTTCTGCTTCTCAAACCGGCGTCATTGCCGCCGAACATCTAAAAGTCATCGAAGCCAGAATCGATGAAGTTCGTAAAGACATCGCATCCAGGAGCGATGCGGTCTTCCAGCAGATGGGCCGGGCCCACTCTTTCATCACGCAGATTGAACACTTGGAAAGAAGTGTCAAAGGCGCTTTAGCCGCTGACTTAGCGGCCAACCTTTCCTTCGGAGAAAACCTCTAATGGTGATGGACTATTACGCCTATTGGAACGGAGGCCAAATCCGAGACTTATTCGAAGCCTTGGTTTCGATTTGCTCAGGAAGTTCCTACGAAGGTCTGCTTAAAACAGCCGTACTTGCCGGTTTTCTCGTCACGCTTACCGGCGCCCTCCTGAAGTGGCAGGGATTGGCTTCTAAGGTTTATCTTTTTGCCGCCGTCCTCTTCTACTCTGTAATGCTCGTCCCTAAAGTGGATGTCGCCATTCATGACGAACGGAGCGCCGATGTTTATGTCGTAAGCAACGTCCCGTTCGGCGTCGGATTCTTTGCATCCGCCACTTCTAAAATCGGACACTTTCTCACCGAAAGCTTCGAAACCGCTTTCTCTCTGCCGGACGCCGAACGTTTCTCCAAGTTCGGCTTGGTCTATCCTCAGCGTGCTTTAAATAGTCTCTTAGCCGCCGGCCCCGTGACACCCGAAGGCCGAACCTTAACCGATCGTGTCATTGCCGACTGTATCGGGCCCGAACTCTTGGATCATCCTGATAAAGCCGCTGAGCTCAGCCACTCAGGCGACATTTGGACCACGATTTCCGCAGACGGCTGGATCAATCCTGCACGCTCTTCCGTCTCTTCCGACGGCACCGTCCAAAGATGCGATCAAGCACTCCAAAGTCTCGACCAGTATCTCAATACCGTTGAACTCGACTTTTTGTCTAAGCGCCTCGGTACCGTTCTGGTACCCGAAAGAATAGATCCCGCAGATGTCATTCGACGGACGCTTCCTCAGAGCGAAGCGCTTTTGCTCGGTGTATCTCGTTCTTTGGAACAAAGCCTCAAGCATTCCGTCATGCTCACCGCGCTTCCGCGCGGTATGGCGTCCATTGCGGCGCAGGCCGGCGCCCCATTAGATCTCGCCGCAAAATATTCCGCTTCTCAAGCCAATCTCACTTCCGAAATCAATTACCGCACATTAGCGCGTTTAGCGGAACACAGTCTCCCTAAAATCCGCAACTGTGTTGAGTTCATCGTCATCGCCGCCTTCCCCTTAATGCTCCTTTTGATGGTGGCGGCAGGAAGCGCCGCCAGCGCGGTATTTAGATCCTTCTTTGTATTGCTGATCTGGTTCCAGCTGTGGGCGCCGCTCCTCTCTGTGGCTAACTATTTGATGATTTCAGTAGATGCCAATCCGATGAATCGGATTGCCGCCGAGTTCGGCGGAAGTACTTTGCTGGCAGCCGGAATCATTCGTGAAGCCGGCGCTACTTCCCAAGCCATTGCGGGGAGCATCATGCTTTTGATTCCTGTGATTGCCTTCGCACTAGCCAAAGGCAGCGATATGGCATTTGTCTCTATGGCAACAGGTTTAATGGCGCCTGCACAAGGGGCTTCTTCGGGAGCTTCGGCTCAAGCGGCCGCCGGGAACTTCAATGCCGGGAACGTCTCTATGGGAAATACATCCATGAACTCGGCTTCCGCTAATAAATCCGATCTTTCTTCCTCTTGGAGTGATCCTTATGCCTCTAAATCTCAATCGGCTTATGGCTCTGTCACAAGAGACGAAACCGGAACTGTGACGGGTATGGCTCGAACATCTATTGATCTCGGAGTTTCTTCTTCCGGTGCATTAACGCACAGCCGAACCACGGGAACTGCATCCTCTGCCGCAACAACTTTGACCGCTTCTGAGAGTCAGGCCCTTTCTCTGTCTTCGGCCGCCTCTTCTTCAAATGCAGTCAGTCGGGAATTTGCTCGAGCCATGAGCCAAGGATTGTCCGAACGCCTGAGTGCCGGTCAGTCTACTGCCGGTTCGTCTTCATCTTCTTATTCGAAGAGCTCAGGAGAATCTTCAACTGTATCCAGAGGCTTATCTAATTCCGAGAACTTGTCATTCACGAGCATCGCAAAACTTCAAGCCGGAGGCGGAGAAGCTCAGTTCTCAACAGATGCTGCAAAGGACGCGGCCAAAGATGCCTGCGGTGTCGGTGAGCTGCCGGACGCGGCGGATTATGGCGATGTGGGCGCGTGTACAATCGGTCACGCGGTGGATGCCTGCCATCCGTCGCTGCCGAACATGGCGCATATGGGGCTGGGGCAGATTGCCGGCGCGCATTATCCGGCGGATGAAAACGCCGTCGGCGCGTTCGGCATGTGCCGCGAAGCCAGCAAGGGCAAGGACACGACGACGGGACACTGGGAGATTGCGGGCGTGACGCTCGCCAAGCCTTTCCCGACGTTCCCCAACGGCTTCCCGGCGGATTTTATCGCCGCGTTCGAGCAGCGCATCGGGCATAAGGTCATCGGCAACAAGCCCGCGTCCGGCACGGCGATTCTGGACGAACTGGGCGAGGAGCATCTGGCGAAGCGCACGCCGATTGTCTACACGTCCGCCGACAGCGTGTTCCAGATTGCCGCCAACGAGGCGATCGTCCCGGTAGAAAAGCTGTATGAAATCTGTGCCGAAGCCCGCCGCATGCTGGTTGGCAAATACGGCGTTGGCCGCGTGATTGCCCGTCCCTTTGTCGGGGATTGTGCCGCCAACTTCACCCGCACCCCGCGCCGCCATGATTTCAGCCTGGTGCCGCCCGCAGATACCATGCTGGATGTTTTGCAGCAGGCTGGTAAATCCACCATCGGCGTTGGCAAGATCCACGATATTTTCGCTGGCAAGGGTGTGAGCGAAACCATCCGCACCTCCGGCAATACGGAGGGCCTGAAAGTGACCATGGAATTGGCTGACCGTGATTTTGACGGCCTTGCTTTTGTGAATCTGGTTGATTTCGACATGCTGTACGGTCACCGCCGGGATGTGGCCGGTTATGCCGCAGCAGCAGCCGAATTCAATGATTGGCTGCCCACATTTATGGACAAGATGCGCCCCGATGACATTCTGATGGTAACGGCCGACCATGGATGTGATCCTTCTTACACCAAAACAACCGACCACACCCGCGAATATGTTCCGTTCCTGATTTACGGCAAGAACCTGCGCCACGGTGTTGACCTTGGCACCCGGTACTGCTTTGGCACCATTGCCAACACCGTATGCGATGCCCTGGATGTAAAAGCCTGCCTGGCCGGGTGCAGCGTATGGAATGAAATCAAGGCATGATGTCGAAACACGTTACCACCACAAAAGGATTGAGCCATTTCATGTTATTTCTGCTCCGCCTGCTGGCCTTGGCGCTGTTTATTTATTCCGTTTCTCTGGTTTTCACTTCCAACTTTAACATGGGCAACCTGTTGGTGTGGCTGCTTACCGCAGCAGTAGATGTCTATGCCATCTGGCAGCGGCCCATCCATCATTGGCTGCACGGTACCATACCCGGCAAAATTTTGTTCGTCTTTTTGCTTGTGTTTGGCATTTTGTATGCTGTACTACTCGGCTTTGTAGCGTTCAGCGGCTATGCCAACCCCGCCACCGGACAAGAAAAAGTTGTGATCGTCCTAGGTGCTGGTCTGCGCAAGGACCGCCCCAGCCTATTGTTGCGTTACCGGCTCGACAAAGCCTATGAATACGCCGTTGCCCATCCAGATGCCTTGGTCATCACCACCGGCGGACAAGGCAGGGATGAATGGGTGCCGGAAGGCCAGGCTATGCGGAATTATCTGATTGAAAAAGGACTGGATTCCCAGCGCGTTCTCGCGGAATGCAAATCCACTTCCACCGAGGAAAATTTTCTCTTTGCCAAAGAGATTCTTGTCCAGCAGGGCATCAGTGCTCAGGAGCCGGTCGTCTATGTAACCAACGCATTCCACTGCTACCGCGGCGGGGTATACGCGGCTATGGCTGGTTTTACCACAGCCCACGCACTGCCCGCCGGGATTCCTTTACGCAGTGTGCTCACCTGTTACCTGCGGGAAGCTGCTGCCGTTATCTATTACTGGCTTTTCAAATCCTCACGCACAGGGTTTATGCAACCGCTTGTGGGGTTGTTAAGCCTAAATAAAAAGTTCTTTTACAAATGATGTAAAGCAGTTTGCTGCTATTCCAGCGCTGCCGAAAAATACAATGTGCGGCTTTGCCGTACAAGACGGGAGAGTATCATGCAGATCCGTTATTACAAAGAATACAGCCGCTACCTGAACCGCGATATGGAATTCAAGGTATACGGCCACGCCGGGCGGCCCATTTTGATTTTTCCCTGCCAGAGCGGCCGCTTTTTTGACTGGGAAGACCGCAACATGTGCAACCTTGCAGCGCCTTGGATTGATGCCGGAAAACTGCAGATCATCGCGGCAGACAGCATTGACCGCGAAAGCTGGGACAATGACGGCCCCGCGCGCCCCCGCATTGAAATGCAGGAGCGCTGGTATAATTATGTCTGCGAGGAATTGACCCCCCGTGCGCTGGAAATCAATCGGGAGCAGGGGCCGGACCACATGGGCAAAGTTCTTGTGGGTGGTGCCAGCATGGGTGCCGGGCATGCCGTCAACCTATTTTTGCGCCGTCCCGACCTGTATAACGGCACCATTGCCTTGAGCGGCCTATACCAGGCGGATATGTTCTTTAAGGGCTATATGGATGACCTTGTTTACCGCAACAGTCCCTGTGATTACATGCGCAATTTCCCGGATAACCACCCATACAAAGAACTGTATGCCAAAGCGGACAAGTTCATTATGTGCTGCGGCCAGGGCCAGTGGGAAGAAGAACTACTGCGTTCCACCTTGCAGCTGCGGGATATTCTGGAAAGCAAGGATATCCATCCCATTGTTGACATCTGGGGCCAGGATGTTTCCCACGACTGGTATTGGTGGGAAAAACAGTGGGTTTATTTCCTGGAAATGACTCTTGGTAAAGCCTGAAGCACATCGTTGTATCTCCGCATGTGAATCGTTTCAAGCAAAACTCAATATAAGTCATTTTCAACCTAAATAAAACAGCACCCCGGCGGATATCCCAACAAAAAGGGATAAAACCGCCGGGGTGCTGTTCTAATTTTATATGAGACTTTTGCCCTGTATACGCGCTTACAGCTCAAACGCCTTATTCAACGCATTCAGTGCCACATCTTCATCTTCCTGATGGATCAACAGGGAAATGTCAAGGTCACTGGTGGTGATCAGAACAACTTCTGCGTTCACTTTTGCCAGCGCGGCCAAAGCGCGTGCTGCAACGCCGCAACTGGTAACCATATCCTCACCAAACAGGTTGATCTTGGTATAGCCACCGGAAATCAGCGGGGGATTGGCCTTGGCAGCCGCCGGGATGGCCTGCATGACTGCGGCAAAATTGCTGTAGCTGGTGGTAAAACTGAAATCCACCGCCGTACCGCGCGGGGCACTCTGGCAGATCATATCCACCACAATACCTGCCTTGGCAAACACCTCCAAATGCTCTGCCAGGCTCTGTGCGCTGTATTGGGCAGCGGGGAAGGTGGTAAGCATAATATTCTGCTCGCTGCTGATTTTGCTGACACCGTACATAAAAATACCCCTTTCGTTTTGTTTTAGGCAATACCGCATAATTCTAAGTGCCGATACGGCGAGCGAGGTGCGGCAGCTGC
>ENA-OURV01003258-OURV01003258.1-human-gut-metagenome-genome-assembly--contig:-NODE-3258-length-10430-cov-59.014169_pt1 | contig 10430 bp, 6 predicted proteins | sample MGYA00242141_ERZ509072 | MGnify/ENA primary metagenome ERZ509072 (study PRJEB26280, sample SAMEA2338763) | human gut metagenome | biome: human gut; feature: human-associated habitat; material: faeces... | reverse complement strand
GCGACAGCAAGCACTCCAAGGAAGAATATTTGCAGAGCTATGTGATTCATGAAGCGGAGAAGTTCCTCACCGAGCATGGACGGAACATGATTGGATGGGATGAAATCCTGGAAGGTGGACTGGCTCCGAATGCTACAGTCATGTCTTGGAGAGGCGAAGCGGGAGGTATTGAAGCAGCCCGTCAGCAGCACAACGTCATCATGACGCCGAATACTTACCTGTATTTCGACTATTATCAGGCAAAGGATACCGACAATGAACCGCTGGCCATCGGTGGCTATCTCCCGATTGAAAGAGTGTACAGCTACGAACCGATGCCTGCTGCGCTTTCGCCGGAAGAACAGAAATACATCACGGGTGTGCAAGCCAATCTGTGGACCGAATACATTCCTACGCTTGCACAGGCACAGTACATGGTACTGCCGCGTATGGCAGCCCTTTGCGAAACCCAGTGGAGTGCTCCTGAAAAGAAGAAAGATTATCAGGGATTCCTGAAACGTACGGCTCGTCTGACCAAGATTTATCAGCTGAAGGGCTGGAACTATGCGACTCATATCTTTGATGTGAACGTGAATATTGTGCCGAATCCGGAAACCGGTAAACTGGATGTCAGTGCCGCTACGATTGATGAGGCTCCAATATACTATACACTCGACGGAACCGAACCGACGGCTTCTTCTACCAAGTTTGAAGGCAGTCTGAGCATTGATGCAGCTTGTGTATTGCGCATGATGGCCGTGCGTCCGGAAGGTAATTCCCGCGTGACGCTCGACAGCATCTCGTTCAGCAAGTCTACTGCAAAACCGATTACGATGCTGCAGCCCATCAACAAGCCCTATGAGTTCAAGGGAGCTGTAACGTTGGTAGACGGTATGACCGGTAACCGGAACTACAAGACCGGCCGCTGGATTGCGTTCTACAAGAACGATATGGAAGCTGTCATCGATTTGAAGGAAGCTACAGAAATCAGTTCCATGACCCTGCGTACTTGTGTGGAAAAAGGCGACTGGATTTTCGATGCCAGAGGTATTACGGTGGAGGTGTCTGATGACAACAAGACTTTCAAGAAAGTGGCTTCGGAAACTTACCCGGCCATGACTGAGAAGGATGCCAACCAGATTTATACGCATACGCTGAAGTTTACACCGGTAAAGGCCCGCTATGTGAAAGTGACCGCTTTGTCTGAAAAGAATATTCCGGCATGGCATGGAGGAAAAGGTAACCCGGGTTATCTGTTTGTGGATGAAATCGTATTGAACTAAGCCGACAGTTCTTTTATAACGATAAAGGTCTGGCTTCCCGTATGGGGAGTCGGACCTTTTTTATTTGCAGTTTTTGAAAGGAGCATTTGAATTGTCGGCCGACGATATGTATCTTTGTACCTGTAAATGTGATTATTTAGAACAACTGCATGATGAAAAAGAAGTTGGTTTTTGCCACGAACAATGCCCATAAGCTGGACGAAATACGTGCCATATTGGGTGAGAAAGTAGATATCTTGAGTTTGAAGGACATCCATTGCGAGGCAGATATTCCTGAAACGGCGGACACTTTGGAAGGAAATGCAACGCTCAAGGCGGAGTATATTTATCAGCACTACGGGTTGGACTGTTTTGCGGATGATACAGGTCTGGAAGTAGAGGCGTTGAACGGAGCACCCGGTGTGTATTCGGCACGCTATGCGGGCGGTGAAGGACACGACTCGGAGGCCAACATGAAGAAGTTGCTGGCCGAGCTGGAAGGAAAAGACAACCGGAAGGCACAGTTCCGTACGGCCATCTGTCTGATAGAAGGAGGACAGTCGCACCTGTTTGAGGGAATCGTGAAAGGTGAAATCATCCGGGAGAAACGGGGAGCTTCAGGATTTGGGTACGATCCGGTGTTCATGCCCGAAGGTTATACCGAGACCTTTGCCGAGATGGGGGCGGAAGAAAAGAATAAAATCAGCCACCGGGCAAGAGCCGTACAGCATTTGTGTGAATACCTGAACCGGGAGTAACTGTATAATGAAGGTTGTGGATTTTTTCTACAAGTGTGTAGTCTTTCCACGACCTTTTTTTGTAAGATAGAATCTTAATATTCTTATTATCAAATTCTTATAAATTAAGATTAAATAAAGGCATTTTGGCGTATATTTTGTTTACGGCCTTTTATAACGATAAACAATGAGCGTCAAATGCAAAAAATCAGATTTTTAGTTTTATTGTTGTTGTGTGTGGCGTTTCAGCAAGCCTTTGCACAACAGCGTATTCTTAGTGGGGTGATAACTTCTGCGGAAGATCACGAACCACTTATCGGAGCCACCATATCTGTACAAGGGAATGAAGCCCATGGAGTGGTGACGGATATCGAAGGAAAATACAGGCTGGAAGTGGGACCCAATGATAAAATCTTGGTAGTGGCCTATTTGGGTATGAAAACTCAGCTGATAAAGGTTCCCAAAAAGGAACGTTTGAATATCGTGCTTCAGCCTGAAACCATGAACTTGGACGAGGTAGTGGTGACGGGTTACGGAAACTTTACCCGTTCTTCCTTTACGGGTTCTGCCAATACGTTGAGAGGGGATATGATGAAGGATATTCCGGTAATGAGCGTGGAGCAGAAACTGCAGGGAATGACGACCGGAGTTTCGATTAGCAGCAGTTCCGGACAGCCGGGAGCCAACCAGAGTATCCGTATCCGTGGTATGGGTTCTTTTAATGCTTCTCAGGAACCGTTGTTTGTTATTGATGGAGTGCCGGTCACTTCCGGTAGCTTGAGTGCAGGAGGGGCCGATGCAGCCTATATGAACAACTCCAAAACCAACATCATGAGTACGCTGAATCCGGCAGATATCGAAAATATTACGATTATCAAGGATGCGGCGGCAGCTTCGTTGTATGGTTCGCGGGCAGCCAATGGGGTGATTTTGATTACTACGAAGAAAGGAAAGGCGGGAAAAGCACAGGTCTCTTTCAACATGTCGGGTGGTTTCTCTAATGCGGCAGTCAATTTCCGGCCGACCTTGAACGGCGATCAGCGCCGGGAATTGTTGTACGAAGGCTTGCTGAACTATGCAATGGATAAACAGATGGCCGACCCTGCTGGATATGCCAATGGGGAAATTGACAAATATGCCTCTGTGCCTTCCATGGGATATACCAACTGGCGGAAAGAATTGCTCCGTACGGCCATCCAGCAGGATTACGAAGCTTCTGTGTCAGGAGGAAATGAGAAAACAACCTTCTATGCTTCCTTGGGATACAACAGCCAGGAGGGCTTGGCCAAGAACTCCAGCTTGGACCGTTATTCGGCTCGTCTGAACATGACGCAGAAAGTGGGACGTTATGGCGAGGTTGGTGCCAATATGATGTTTACACAGATGAACCAGGAGATGAACGAGGAACGTGGATCTTCCATCAATCCGTATTTGTGTGTGGCAATGACCATGACGCCTTCTATGCTGGTACGCGATGAGGCAGGTAATTATGTAGGGGCTTACGACGGCACGCAGTTGAATCCGCTTCGTGATATCCTGACCGATTACAACCGTACCCGAATGACCCGTATGTTTTCTACCGGATATGCGGCTGTAGAGCCGATAAAAGGCTTGAAGATAAAAGAAACATTGAGTTACGACTATACCATTCAGAAAGACTCCCGTTATTATAATCCTTTGAGTTCGGCCGGACCAAAGAGTGGGTCGGATGCACAGTCTTCTAAAGGATTCATTGAATACGGAAAGTTGATTTCTTCTACTTCCGTGAATTATGTCAAGACGTTTGCACAGAAACATCATCTGGATGTGCTGGCTGCGTATGAATTGGAGAGTTACCAGACGGATAAGGCCTCAGGAGAACGTTCTAAAATTCCTTCGTATTCAGGACTTACGGAACCGGATAATGCGGCCGTACTGAACAGTTTCGTATCTTCTACACAGGATTACCGTATGTTGTCGTACATTTCTCGTTTGAATTATGATTATGACGACCGCTATTACGTGGCAGGCAGTTTCCGTCGTGACGGCAGCTCTCGTCTGTCTCCCGACAACCGTTGGGGCAACTTCTGGTCCGTTTCTGGAATGTGGCATGTCACCAACGAGTCGTTTATGCAGCCCATCAAACATATTCTGAGCGATTTGAAGGTCCGTGCTTCTTATGGTGTAAATGGTAACCAGCCGAACTCGCTGTATGGCTATATGGGGTTGTATGCCTTTGGACAAAGTTATATGGGAGGCTCCGGTTCCTATGAATCGTCCATTCCGAATCCAAATCTGGGATGGGAAAAGAACTATAACCTGAACGTAGGATTGGATTTGTCGTTTATCAACCGTATTTTCCTGACGGTAGAGTATTATAACCGTGATACGAAAGATTTGCTGTACAGCCTTCCTATCAGTGCGACTACCGGATTCACGAATTACTTGAGCAATATCGGACAGTTGAACAACAAGGGTGTGGAACTGGAACTTCGTACCATCAACATTGCCAACGATAATTTTAACTGGACGACAGTGTTGAACCTGAGCCACAATAAGAATAAGATTGTATCACTCAACGGACAGTTGGACCAGTCGATAGAAGGTACTTGGTTCATTCACAAAGTGGGACTGCCGTATTACAGCTTCTATGTGAAAGAGTATGCAGGAGTGAATCCGGAAAACGGAAAGGCTATGTATTATCGGAATCAGGAAATACCGCAGGAAGACGGGTCGGTAGTTGTGGACCGCAGTCTGACGGAAGATCCGGGCGAAGCACAGGCCATTCCCTACAAGTCGGTCAATCCGAAAGTGTCAGGAGGTTTGACAAATATGTTGAACTATAAATGGCTGGATTTGAGTTTCACGCTGACTTATTCGTTAGGTGGATACTCGTTTGATAAAACCGGAACTTATATTGAGAACGGAACGGATAAAATATATACCTCGAAGTACAATCTTCCGGTGTATGCCCTCGACCGCTGGCAGGAACCGGGAGACGTGACCGACGTGCCACGCTTTGTCTACGGAGAAGCAGCTGGACCTCAGAATTCTTCACGTTACATTCATAGTACCAATCACTTGCGCTTGAAGAACCTGACACTTGGCTTTACTCTTCCTTCCGCGTGGACACACAAGGCGATGATAGACAAGGCCCGTATCTATTTCTCAGGCAGTAATTTGCTGACTTGGGCCAAATGGAAACAGTATGATCCGGAAACACCGGTCAACGGAGAAGTGTTCTGTGAAGCACCTCCTATGCGGACATTTAATTTCGGCGTACAAATCACATTTTAAAAAGTAAATTAGTCATGAAACATCTTTATCTATATTTTCTTGCCGCTTCACTGGCATGTAGCTCTTGTTCGGACAGTTGGCTGGACCTGAATCCGTCCACTTCTGTGACTACCGACCAGGCTTTTACCACGCTGGATAACGCACAGACGGCTTTGAACGGCATTTACCGTCTGGCTTCTGCGCATAGTTATTATGGAGATAATTTCTTTTATTTCGGCGACTGTCGTGCGGTAGATGTACAGGCCCGTATGAGCAAAGGAGATGGAGGGCGTGTATCGCCTTATTATGAGTACACGGTCAAGGCAACCGATAATTTTAACTCCACTCTTCCCTGGAATCAGGTGTACAAGGTGATTCGTCAGGTCAATAACCTGTTGGAGGCCATCGAGGAAGGAAAGGTGGTTACCACCGATGAGCAGGCGTTGAATGAAATCAAGGCGCAGGCACTGGCCATGAGAGGTTTGGCTTTATACGACCTGATTCGGGTATTTTCCATGCCTTATGCTTATGACAATGGACAGTCATTGGGTGTGCCTATCGTGACGACTCCGACTGATCCGACTTCCCGGCCTTCCCGCAATACGGTGGCCGAGTGCTATACACAGATTATAAAAGACTTGACTGACGCGCTGAGCGGATTGACCAAAGAGAAGAAGGATGGCTGCCTGAACTATTGGGCCGTACAGGGAATCCTTTCCCGGGTTTACCTGAACAAGCTGGATTATCCAAATGCGTACAAAGCGGCGACAGATGTCATTGAGAACAGTAAAAGTCTGTATCAGTTGTACACCAAGGAAGAATATCCTACGGTGTGGGGACAGGAATACACCAGCGAGTCGTTGTTTGAGTTCTATTTCTCTTTGACGGAACCTTCCGGTGGTTCCGGAGGTGAAGGAGCACCGATGGTGTATGCCAATGAAAGTCAGGTGGACTGGAATAATCTGATTCTGACTGAGGATTTTCTGAACCTGATGGATGAGGACCCGGACGATGTGCGTCATTGTGTGATGGCAGCTTCCGTTATTCCCAACAACACCGGACTTCCGGAGGGCGCACGCAACAGAACAGTATACCTGACCAAGTTCCCGGGTAAGTCGGGAGACCCTCGCGACAATAACTTGTGTATCGTACGTCTGTCGGAGATTTACTTGAATGCCGCAGAAGCAGGTTTGAAAATAGGAGGCAGTGAAGCGACCAAAGGAATGGAATATTTGAACGACGTCATTACCAACCGTACCACGAATGCAGCCATGAAAGTAAATTCTCTCAGTGATTTTACCTTGGAACGTATCCTAAAAGAAAGGAGAAAGGAACTGGTAGGTGAGGGCTTGGCCGTGTACGATTATACCCGCAACAAGCTACCGATTGTACGGACAGGCGGATGGCACCTGGATCCCTTGAAAACCTCCGATTCACAGACCATTCAACCAAATGATTCACGTTTGGCCGTACCAATTCCTCAGTCGGAGGTGGATGCCAATCCTAATCTGAATCCGGACGCGGAGTAGAATTCGTAGTAGACATGCATTTCAAATAATATCCCCGTCCTTTGACGGTGACAATCCGATAATCCGGGAAGTCTTGCAGGACTTTCCGGATTATTTGTATATGAGCCTCCAGTTTTTCATCGGCTTGGGCATCCTGCGGCCAGCAGGTAGCTTGGATGTCCTTCCGGTCGACACATTCTCCATTCTTCTTCCACAACTGATGGAGAATCTGTAAATCCAGACGGGAGATGGCACATTGTATGCCGTCGATGAGGAGAACCTGATGCGTCAGGTCGATATAAAGGCCTTTTGCAGGCTTTTTCGGCCGTTTTTTGTGTGGTAGGTAAAGAAGTATGCCTCCGACAAGCAACACCAGGAAAAAGGCTCCATAACACGCCACAGGGACATAACGCAACAGCGTAAGGAGGTCGTAGTCTGTCCAACCTTGCAGCTGGAGGCTGTGCGTCAGGTCGAGAGGATACACAGGGGTCTTGTAAGCTGAGGCTGTCGGCAGGATGCCTGCCCGTGTCTGGGTGCGGGTCTGTGTGTGGATATAAAACACTCCGGCCATCCCACTGATGTGTCTTTGGGCGAGCTGTGCCTGGAACAGTTGGTTGATTTGCTCGGCATCGGCTGGCAGGATATCGTCCAGCAGGTATTCGTTCAGCATTTTTCGGGCAGTGGCTTCCGGAAGGCTGTCCTGAAATACGTAAGTTGTTTTTTTCTCCAAAGTCTGGAGGGTATAACTCTTGATTTTCCGATTGGATATGGGAGCGAGGAGATAGGCTTTGAGCGCAGGGTCTACGTATAGGCGTGTATCTGTCTGAAAAGTGTTCAGCCGGTCGTCATAATGCAGGCGTTCGGCTTCCCGCAAAGCCTCGTTAATGGCCGTGTGTACCTGCGTCCGGCTGTAGCGGAAGGCGATGTCACAGGTGGCAATGCAAGCATGGATAAAGACGAGGGAAAACAGAAGTGTGATAGTTCTTTTTTTCATGGCAGCTTTCTTTGAGGGCAAATTAAACGAAAAAAAGCGGGAATCCAAAAATGTAACGGCGTCAATGGAAAAGTGGACTTGCCTGTTTTAGGTTTCCCAATCAGGAAACATACGTTTCTCGGAGCGGAAACGTACGTTTCGCGTAAGGAAAACATACGGTTCCGCATCGGAAAACGTAAAAAAGAACGAGGCCTTGTCAGGAAAATGTGCCTGCGTTTTTTTATCTTTCTTTCAGGTATTGTGCTACTTTTTCAAAAAACAGGGAGATGTGTGCTCCGTCTACGAATGCATGACTCACCGTCAGAGCGATGGGCATTACCAGCCTTCCTTCCCGTTTGACGGCTTTTCCTGCGTTCATCAGCGGGTAATCCAACGGATGGCCGGGGGCATACTGTGTGTAGGAAATGGATGTGAAATACAGTTTGGGGGTCGCACTGAGCAGGATGACATCAAAATCACCCTGTGCGGCAATTTCCTTGTCGGTACCGTACGGGTCTCCATCGTCCGGAATGGAAGTGATGATGCGCCGTGCTTCTTCGTAGAAGGTCTTGAAATCGTTTTGCCAGGGAATGCGTACGGTGTAGAAGGTCTTTCCGGGGACGGCAATCGGAGTGGTGATGTCTACTGTGTCATGGTAGACCACCTGGCCGTTTTTGTCCCATCGGTAGCGGAACTCCTTGATTTCGTTGGCGGCACGGAGTACGGCATACAGGTAATACAGGAAAAAAGAATGCCCTTTGGCCTTGGCTTCGGCGTAAGCTTCGGTGCAGTCCACTTCGCTGGTGAGGGCAATCCAAGAGTTATGGAAGTCGCGGAAGAAGAGATAATTGTCCTTCCGCTCCCAGGTGTCAATGTCAATCAGGTGTTTCATGCGGGTCTGAATTTCTGCGCCACCTTTCGGTAGGTAGGCATGTCGATGTGTAACTGTTCTCCCAAGGCAATCATGTCGAAGAGCAGGCCCTGAATTTCTGATTCATGACCGCGGGCGATGTCCTTCTGCATGGAAGCCGTGCTGTGCGGGTCGAGCTTGTCGATGACCATCAGGTTGTAGGCTACCGGGTCGTGGGGGTAGTGGATGCCTAATTTTTCACCTATCTGTGCGCTTTCACGCGACAGGCCGATGAAGGTATCACGCACTTCGCCTTCGTGTTGCACTTCTCCCATCGGCACATCGTGATAAGCCCCCGTGCAGGCCATGGCGGAGATGAACGACCATTTGATGAAGGTATCGCGGTTGATATCGTCCGACACATCGACTTTGATGCCGCATGCACGGAGCTCTTCGGCAATGGCTTCCAGCCGTTCGGGGGCAACATGTTGTTCCGGGCGGGCTCCGAATACCAGGCGGAAGATGCTTCCCATCTGGCTGATTTCTCCTTCACCGGATACGAATCCTACGATGTAAATACAGCCGTCGAGTACCTTGACCGACGGAACGAGGCGTCCGATACGGGGACCGGTGCCATACACATTGAGAATCGGGATGACCAGTGTGTCGGGAGTGGCAGCCCGTTCCAGCACTTCCTGAATGGAGTCGATGGAGTAGCCTTTCACGCAGACAAAAATTACGTCGGCTTTCCCCTGAAATTCTTCGGCGGTACAGGCTTTCACGGGGAGAAAATGTTCGCCTTTCAAATCCGATTTCAAATGCAATCCCTGACGGCGGATGGCCTCCAGGTGCTTCCCACGGGCGATACAAGTGACCTCCTTGCCTGCCAAGGCAAGAAATCCGGCGATGCATCCTCCTACACCGCCTGTTCCAATGATGAGATAGTTCATGGTGTAATCAATTTAGAGGGATAAAAAAAAAGCACGGAAGCGGTCGATGCTCCGTGCTGATGGGATGAGTTTTATACATTGAAGCGGAAGTGCATGATATCACCGTCTTCTACGATGTAATCCTTACCTTCCACATTGAGTTTTCCGGCTTCGCGTACGGCTGCTTCTGAACCGTAGTGGATGAAGTCGTCATACTTGATGACCTCGGCGCGGATAAAGCCTTTTTCAAAGTCGGTGTGGATGACACCTGCACATTGCGGAGCTTTCCAGCCTTTGTGGAAGGTCCATGCGCGGACTTCCATCTTTCCGGCCGTGAAGTAAGTCTCCAGGTTCAGCAGCTTGTAGGCGGCCCGTATCAGTCGGCTCACGCCCGATTCTTCCAGCCCGATTTCCTGCAGGAACATCTGGCGGTCTTCGTAGGTTTCCAGTTCGGCAATGTCGGCTTCCGTTTTGGCAGCCACAATCAGGATTTCAGCTCCTTCGTCCTTCACCGCTTCGCGTACCTGCTCTACGTATTTGTTGCCACTTACCGCACTGGCCTCGTCCACGTTGCAGACATACAGCACCGGTTTGGAAGTCAGCAGGAAGAGGTCGTGTGCGATTTTCTGCTCGTCCTTTGATTCAAATTGTACGGTACGGGCCGATTTTCCTTGCAGCAGGGCATCGCGGTAGCGCACCAACACTTCATAGGTTTGTTTGGCCACCTTGTCGCCTCCGGTCTGTGCCTGTTTCTGCACCTTCTGAATGCGGCTTTCAATGGTTTCCAGGTCTTTCAGCTGAAGCTCTGTGTCGATAATCTCCTTGTCGCGTACAGGATTCACGTTGCCGTCCACGTGCGTTACGTTTTCGTCGTCAAAGCAGCGCAACACGTGCAGGATGGCATCCGTTTCACGGATGTTGGCCAGGAACTTGTTGC
>ENA-OURV01003254-OURV01003254.1-human-gut-metagenome-genome-assembly--contig:-NODE-3254-length-10437-cov-3.611443_pt1 | contig 10437 bp, 8 predicted proteins | sample MGYA00242141_ERZ509072 | MGnify/ENA primary metagenome ERZ509072 (study PRJEB26280, sample SAMEA2338763) | human gut metagenome | biome: human gut; feature: human-associated habitat; material: faeces... | reverse complement strand
AGAGCGTCGGTGAGCTGCCCCGGCAGCAGGCGCCAGCGCCAGTTGAAGCCGACGGTGCCAGGCTGGTTCATCCGGGCTTCGTTGCCCAGTCCCAGATGATCCTGAATGGGGACGATGCAGTCCTTCGCCACCGCAGTCATGGCCAGATTGATGAGAACCTTGTACATCCGGTCATCCGGGGTGTAGTAATCGCTCAGGTAGTTGCGGACCTGCGTCTTTGCTTCGATGCTGAGGCCCGCGTACCAACCGGCCAGCGTCTCGTTGTCGTGGGTGCCGGTGTAGACCACACAGTTGGAATTGTAATTGTGGGGCCAGTAGTCGTTCGCGCCGCCTACATCCGCCGGGTCAACGGCGAATTGCAGCACCTTCATATTGGGATAACCGCTGTCCCGCACCAGAGCGCGGACGCCGTCGGTCATGAGTCCCAGATCCTCGGCGATAACGCTGACATTCCCCAAGTGACGGCGGATGGAGTTGAACAGCTCCATGCCGGGACCCTTCTCCCAATGCCCGTCTCTGGCGGTTTTTGCGTCCGCGGGGATGGAGAAATATTCGTCAAAGCCCCGGAAGTGGTCAATACGCACCACGTCGTAGAGCTTGAAGCTGTACCACATCCGGCTGACCCACCATGCAAAGTCCGTGGCGCGGTGGAAATTCCAGTTGTACAGGGGATTCCCCCAGGCCTGACCGTCCTCGGCAAAGGCGTCCGGCGGACAGCCCGCAATGGCGGTGGGGGCATTGTGCGCGTCCAGCTGGAACAGCTCCGGGTGTGCCCAGACGTCCGCGCCGTCGGGGGAAACGTAGATGGGAATGTCCCCCACGATCTGGATATGCTTGCCGTTGGCGTAGGCCTTCAGGCGGCTCCACTGCTGGTTGAATTTGAACTGCATGTACTTCTGGAACTCTATGTCAAAGTACAGCTCCCGGTTGTAATGCTCCAGAGCAAAGCCCCAGTGCATCCGGATGTCCTCCGGCCAGGCGCGGAAAGGCTGGTCGTGGAAGAAGGTTTTCAGCGCCATGAACAGAGCGTAGTCGTTCAGCCACCAGCCGTTGTCCCGGATGAAGTTCTGATAGTCCGGGTTTGCGCTTATGCCGCTGCGCTCGTAGGCCTTGCGCAGCAGGGCAAAGCGGTGCTCGTGGAGCTTGTCAAAGTCCACCTTGGCGGGGTTGTCGCCGAAGCTCACGCCGTCGCATTCCTCCCGGGTCAGCACGCCCTCCTCCACCAGCGCGTCCAGACTGATGAGGTAGGGATTCCCGGCGAAGGCGGAATAGGCCTGATAGGGGGAATCGTCGGAGCTGCCGTAGCTGGTAGCCCCCAGAGGCAGAATCTGCCAGTAGCGCTGACCGGCCTTTTGCAGCCAATCCACGAAATCATAGGCCGCCTGATCAAAACAGCCGATGCCGTATTTGGACGGCAAGCTGGTAACGGGCAGCAGTACACCTGCGTATCTTTTCATTTCCTTTGGCTCCTTGCTTCAATATGTCCCTGGAAACCCGCCGACCCTTCGGAGGAAGCCCCGGAAAATCAACGTTTTCGCTGAAATTATAATCCCTGTCCTGTGGAAAATCAACAATTTTTTGCAGGAAATTTTCTTTTTTCAAAAGGCGGCGGGAAGCATTGCATTCATCCCCAGGATGTGCTACAATGGCTCCGCTTTTCCCCCCAAAAAAACGGTTTGGGGAAACACTGTGATGAACGCCTGGCCCAAAAGGAGAATTCCATGAAATCCAAAATCGCCCCTGGCACGTCGGAGCGGCTTCCCTGGCAGATTCTGCTGTTCAGTCTGCCGCTGATGGCCTCCAACGTGCTTCAGGTTCTATTTAATATGGCGGATATTGCCGTCATCGGCCGGTTTGCCGGCTCGCTGTCCATGGCGGCCGTCGGCTCCACCGCCATCGCCGTAACGCTGTTTACCGGTATTCTCATCGGTGTCGGCGGCGGCATCAACGCCCTCGTCGCCCGGTATTACGGCGCCAGAGATCGACAGGAGCTGCAAAGGACTGTCCATTCCTCGGCCATCATCTGTCTGATCTGCGGCATTCTGCTGCTGATTTTCGGCTTCTTCGGCTCCCGGCCGCTGCTGCGGCTGCTGAACACCAAGCCGGAGCTGCTGGACAAGGCCACGCTTTACATGCAGATCTACTTCTGCGGTATGCCCGCCCTCGCCCTGTATAACTTCGGAAACGCCGTGTACAGCGCCATCGGCAACACCAAAAAGCCGCTGTACTACCTTCTGTTTTCCGGCATCGTCAATGTGGTGCTGAATCTGATGTTTGTCATTGTGTGCGATCTGGACGTGGCCGGCGTGGCCCTCGCCAGCATTATTTCCCAGTACCTCTCCGCCATTTTCCTCACGGCCGCGCTGTTCCGGAGCCGGGAAACCTACGGTCTTTCCCCAAAGCTATTACGCCTGCACCGGAAAAATTGCCGGGAGATTCTGACGCTGGGCATTCCCGCGGGCCTGCAAAACGCCATTTTCTACATTGCCAATATGTTCATTCAGGCGGGCGTCAACAGCTTTGACACCGTTATGGTGGCAGGCAATTCCGCCGCCGCCAATGCCGACGGCCTGGTTTACGACGTCATGGCAGCCTTCTACACCGCGTGCAGCAGCTTCATCGGCCTGAACTACGGCGCCGGACGGCGCAGGGAGATTCGGCGCAGCTACCTGATCTGCCTGGGGTATTCCTTCGGCGCGGGCACCATTCTGGGCTTCTCTCTGGTGGCCTTCGGCCCGACGTTTCTGACGCTGTTCACCACCGACGCCGCCGTCATCGAGGCGGGCATGAAGCGGCTGACCATCATGGGCTTCTCCTACTGCGTCTCCGCCTTCATGGACAATGCCATCGCCGGCTGCCGGGGGCTGGGAAAGAGCCTTGTGCCCATGATCATCGTCATTTCCGGTTCCTGTATTTTCCGGATCATCTGGGTTCTGACCATATTCGCCTGGTTCAAGACCATCCCGTCGCTGTACCTCGTTTACATTTTCTCCTGGTCGATCACCGCCGCCTTTGAAAACTGGTACTTCTTCCGCTGCTACCGGAAGCTGCCGGCCTAGCACTGGGGAGACGTAAAAAGATTTTCCATCCAATCATGTACACAAGAAGCCGGGAACAGGGCTTTGCCCTGTTCCCGGCCACTTTTATTTCAGCAATTTCTCAACCGACGAAACCAGTTCCGCCGCGGTCTCCCGCTTGACGGTGACGGTGGACACGCCGTCCAGTGTCACCAGACAGGAGGTGGAATTGTAGGCGTAGAAGCACAGGGTCACCTCGGAGAAGTTCTCCCGGTCTCTCAGGATACGGAAGGTGATCTCCGGTTCTCCCTCCGGGGTGATGCCGGTGGCGTAGCCGCTGGAGGTCATATTAGACAGCCTGTTCAGGACGGAAGCAAATGCCACATCCTGCCCGTCCAGCTTCCAGACCGTTTCCTCCGTGACGGTGCCTTTATCATCCGTCTTCTCTTCAGTGGTTCTCGTCAGCACGGATTCCTCACCGTCCACCGTGACGGCGACGCTCTGCACCGTATCCCAGTCCATCAGGATCACGTCGTCTGGCTGCAGATCGGCGTAGGTGGTATAGCGCAGGGTATCGCTGAGGGCGGCGTCCCGCTGGTAGATCATCTTGGAATCGCTCAGGCGCACGTAGCACTCGCCGCCCTCCGAGGCGCTGATCTCCAGCGTATAAGCTGCCTTGCCCCCGTCCAGAACCGTCGCCGTCACCGCCGGGGCATCCAGACCATACAGGGACAGGTCGGATGCGTTGTAGTCCACGCACTCGCTCAGGTTCAGGTTCGTCACCATATCGAGAAGCGTCTGGGTCAGGTCGTTATCCAGCGCTCTGCCGTCCATGAACCAGACGTAATCGTCGGAATAGGCAAGACCGCTGTTCTCCTGACGGGTAATTTCATAACCGCCGTCCGGAAGCTCCACTTTTATGCCGGTAAGCTGGGCGACTTCCGGCAGGGTCTGGTGCTTCAGGACATCATACAGGCCATATTGGAAATTTTCGATAATGTCTTTGTCCACCAGATAGACGTTTCCATCGCCGTTGGAGAAGTACCGCTGGCCGCCCACGGCGGTTTCCAGCCCAATGGAAAGTGTGTGGCTCTGGCCGTCTTCCACCGTGATGACGCACACGGGAATCTCCAGACCGTACTGGTCTAAATTCTCCGGGTTTTCAATGGTTTTGGTGGATTCCACGTCCGTGAGGGCTTCCAGCATTTTATCCAGATAGGTTTCGTCCACGGGGAACGCCCCGTCCTGATCGCACGCCCAGCCGTCTTCCCCGGCGGTGAAGGAGACCTTTTCGCTGTAGTCCCAGCCGAGGTTCGTCACGTTTTCCGGGTCGAGAGAAAACACTGTCTGCGTTTCGTCCTCCTGATCGGCGGCATTTTTGCTGATGGTTCCCACTATTGCGGTCGCGCCCACCAGCACCGCCAGAACCAGCAGCAGAAGCAGCAGCTTTTTTCCGTTTTTCATCTGCGCTTCCTCCTTATCCAGATGACAATGCCCAGCGTGATGACTGCCGCGGGGATCACGCCCACCACCGCAACGGTGAGGGCAGATACCGCCGCGCTGTCCATGGTCAGCGTGTCACTGCTCAGGGATTTTGCGTGGATGGACAGACTGCTCTGCTCCGCCTGACACAGGTATCCCAGCGCATTCAGGAAGAAGTCCTGATTGCCGCCGGAGACCTGGGTGTTGGTCTGATCGTCCACCAGCGCCGCAGAGGATACCCACACGATGTCGCTGGTAATGCCGTCGTCCACGGTGTCGCTGATGGCGACCGCCAGAGCGAAGGGGCCGTTCACGTCCCCCTCCTCCTTCTCGTAGGTGGTCAGGTCATACCCCGCCGCCTTGGCAAAGGCGGAAGAGGACGTGGTCAGTAGTTTGGTAACGGACAGCGTGTCCCGCAGGTCATCCGCCATCGTCAGACCCTGAGAAATGGGCAGCAGCACACGGTAGCCGCCGTCGGTCAGGGGCGTGGTGATGGCGTGGGACGCAATGTCCGGCAGCAGGAAATAGGGCGTGCCCCAGACATAATGGCTCTGGTCGCTCTCCACCACGATGCCGTCCACGGTGGTAACGCCGTAATCCGCCATCAGCGCTTCCAGATTGGAAAGCTTTTCGTTTTTCGGCGGGTCGGTGATGAGAAACAGATTACCGCCGTTGCCCAGATATTCCCGCAGCTTGCTCTGCTCGTCTAAGGAAATGTCGCTCTGGGGGGCGTTGATGAGAATGCAGTCCGCGTCTGCGGGGACGGTTTCCAGCGTCAGCAGGGACAGCTCTGCCGTCTCAATATTCTGCTGCTTCACGGCCGAGGTAAAGCTGTCGCTCAGGCTGCTCTCCCCGTGGCCGGTGAGCAGGTACACCTTGGGGAGATTCTCGCTCACCACGTAGTCGATGGCGCTGGTCAGCTCGCTTTCTCCGCAGAAGCTCCAGTTTTCCGTACCGTAGTAGTAATAGCTGGTGTAGTCCATCACGAAAATGTCGTTATAGTCCACGTACCGGTACCGCTCCCCGGCCTCCACGACCAGGCTGTTTTCCGTGAAGCTGTCGGTATACTGCTGGGTGAAGGTGGGAAACACGTCCGGGTCCTTCTTCACCACGCGGATCTTGTCGCTGAGGGACTGGTAGCGGCTCAGCAGGGATTCGAGGTATTTTTCCTCCCGCCCGCTGCGGACGATCCAGTAAACCGTCACCTCGTCCGTCAGGCCGCCCACCAGCTTTTCCGTCTGCTCCGACAGGGTGAACAGCTGATTGGCCGTGGTGTCGAATTTTGTCACACTTGCCGGGAGGGCGGCGGCGAACACATTGACCATCACGGCGATGGCCATCACAATGGCCGCCGCGGCCACGCTGTAGCCGCCGGCCCGGAACGACCGGGTGGAGAAGGAATCCGCCACCCGCTTCCAGCTGAAATTGGGCTTTTTCATTCACTCCACCTCCGCTTCTCCAGAGACTGCACGCTCAAAAACAGGAAAAATCCCGTCACCGACAGGTAATACACAATGGCGGTCACGTCGAACACACCGTTGACGATGGTATAGAACCGGGCAAACAGGCTCAGCTGGGAGATGATCTGCGGGAACAGCCCCTCGAACCGGCTGGAATCCCAAAGATAGCCCCCGATGAGTCCCGCTTCCAGCACCGCCGCCAGAATCAGAGACACGAAGCCGTTTTTCGTCATCAGGTACACAATGCCGCAGACGATCAGCGCCGTCAGCGCCAGCGCCGCCAGGGACGAATAGGCCGTGGAGGACGCGAACCCCGCCAGATCGGACAGGAAATAGTTGACCAGCATCACCACGAAGCACAGCCCCGCCGCCACGGCCTGACTTTCCGTCACGGAGGAAATATACATGCCGATGGCCAGCAACGCCATGCCAAGGAAGAAAAATCCCACAATAGCGCCGTAGGCCGCGGGCAGGTACACGTTGCCGTAGGCGGACAGAACCACCGGGTACAGGCAGATGACTGCCATAGGTGCGGCAAACACCACCAGCATGGCGGCAAATTTGCCCAACACCACCTGCGTCATGGTCAGGGGCAGAGAATAGAGCAGCTGGTCGGTCTTCTGCCGCCGCTCCTCCGCCAGCACCCGCATGGTCAGAATCGGGACGATGATCAGGAACACGAAGCTCATGCTCCCAAGCACGTATTCAAAATGCACGGAGGCGGACTGCAAATTGTAGACCATGGTGTAAATGCCCGTGAACAGCAGCAGAAACGCGCTGAACACGTACCCCGTCACCCCCGTAAAATAGGACGAAAGCTCGTGCCGGAATACTGCTCTCATTTGGTTTCCTCCCCCTTCCCGGAATCGGTCAGCTCCATGAAAATGTCCTCAAGACTCGCCTTCCCGGCGGTCATGCGCAGGATGGCCTTGCCCGCCTTGCTGAATGCGAAGAAAATCTCCCGACAAACTTCATTTTCCGCCGGAACTTCCAGCTCCAGCGTTACGTCGCAGGCACCGTCCTGCCGACGTCTTGCCGTCCGGTTCACAATGTGGGAAACACCGGAGAGAATGCCGGGAATGTCTTTTTCCGCCGCCTCCACGGTCAGCTCCACGGTGCTCTTTCCCGCGAACAGCCGTTCCAGGTTCTCCGGGGTGTCGCAGGCCACCAGCTTGCCTTTGGACAGGATCAGGATGGTGGTGCAGACCTGCTGCACTTCCGACAGGATGTGGCTGGAAAGGATGATGGTGCGTTCCTTCCCCAGCTGGCGGATCAGCTCCCGTATCTCCGTGATCTGCCGGGGGTCAAGCCCCACGGTAGGCTCGTCCAGAATAATGACCTCCGGGTCGCCCAGCACCGCCTGCGCAATGCCCACCCGCTGGCGGTAGCCTTTGGACAGATTCTTCATCAGCCGGTCGGCAACATCCAGTGTGCCGGTGACGGTCATGACCCTGTCCAGCTCCCCGGGAATGCGCTTCTCTGGGATGCCCTTTGCCCGCGCCACGAAGCGCAGATATTCCTTCGGCGTCCTGTCCAGATACAGCGGCGGCTGCTCGGGCAGATACCCGATGAGCCGTTTGGCCTGAGCGGCATCCTGAAAGATGTCGTAGCCGCCGATGACCACCTCGCCGGAGGTCGCGGCAAGACAGCCCGTCATAATGTTCATGGTCGTGGATTTTCCAGCGCCGTTCGGCCCAAGAAAGCCGTAGATCTGCCCCTTCTCCACGGTGAAGGACAGGTCGGACACGGCAGTATGACTGCCGTAGCGCTTGGTCAGATGCTTTACTTCAATCAACGCGGTTCCTCCTTCTATTGATGAGCTTCATCCGGTGGGCACTGCCCATACTCGCACCCGATTATAGTACCGGAAACTGAAAGGACTCTTAAAAAATTGTTACGTATATGTGAATAAACGAAGCCGGGACGGCGGTGCCGTCCCGGCTATTTATGCCGTGGGCAGCTGGACAAAGAACGTATTGACCCCGTCCGCGCTTTCCGCCCAGATCTTGCCGCCGTGTTTGGAAACGATGCTGTCCGCAATGGACAGCCCCAGACCGTAGCTGTGGTTCATGCTTCTGGCCTTGTCCATGCGGTAAAACCGCTTGAAAATGTTCTTCAAATCCTCCTTGGATATGGCGTCCCCGGCGCTTGCCACGGAGAGCAGGCAGTGGCTCCCCTGCCGCCGCAGGATAACCCGCACCGTGGAATCGGCGGAAGCGTACTTGGATGCGTTGTCCAGCAGAATGTCCGCCACCTGTTTCAGGTGCTGCTGGCTGCCCTTGACAAAGAGGTTTTCCTCCACATTGCTTTCCAGCGTCAGCCCCTTCTCAAAATACACCGGCTCGAAAGGCAGCAGGGCGTCGCTCACCAGCTCGCTGAAATTCAGGCGGGAAAAAACCATGTTCTGCCCGCCGTTATCCACCCGCGCCAGCTCCAGCAGACTTTCCACCAAGCCCCGCATCTGACGGGACATGGTCATGATGCTGTCCACGAACCGGCTGCGCGCCTGTTCGTCGTACTCCGGCTCCTGCAAAAGCTCCGCGTTGGTCAGAATCACCGTCAGGGGTGTTTTCAGCTCGTGGGAGGCGTCCGCTACGAACTGGCGCTGCTGGTTCCACGCCGTCTCCACCGGCTTCACCGCCCATCTGGCCAGCAGGAAGGACAGCCCCAGAAATACGGCGAAGCTCAGCACGCCGATGATCACGCAAGTGTTCGTCAGGCTGCGCATGGTGGCAAGCTCGCTGGACATATCCACAAAGACGATGGTCTGCCCGAAGGGCGTGGTGCGCTTCTGAAAGCGCAGGCTGTAGTCCTTCAGGATGCCGGTCTGGTCGTCGGAATTCAGCGCGAGGGTGATGATCTGCTGAATGGCCTCCGTGTTCGTCAGGTCATAGTAGCCGCCAAAGCTGGCGGACAGCTCGCCCATGGTGTTGACACTTACATAGAAATAGGGAAGCTTCGCCTGTCTGGGAAATTCCCCCGGACGGCTGGGATAGGCGTGATCCTCCATGACGCTCTGCATCACCCGGATGCTCTGCTGTTCCAGATCATTGCGGGTAAAGTGGAGCAGCATACCGAGAATCGCCAGCATCATAACGGTGACGATGGCCATATTGATGCAGATGAATTTGACTCTCAGTCGGCGAATCATCCTTCCGCCACCTCCAGACGATACCCCAGACGCCGGACGGCCTCAATGCGCACATTGGAATTGATGGCGCTGAGCTTCTTCCTCAAAAAGCCCACATAGACCTCCACATGGTTTTCCACTGCGTTGGAATCGTAGCCCCACACCCGGGCGAGGATCATTTCCTTCGACAGTATCCGATCCTGCGCCTGAAGCAGAAACCGCATCACGTCAAACTCCCGGGCGGACAGCCGCACGCTTTTCCCGCCGCAGACCAGTGTACAGGTGTCCAGGTCAAGGGAAGTATTGCCGAACACCAGCTCGTCCACCTGCTTGCCCTGACGGCGCAGAAGGGCGTTGATGCAGGCCAGCAGCTCCCGGGTGTCGAAGGGCTTGGTCAGATAATAGTCCGCGCCGGAATTCAGGCCGTAAATCCGGTCTTCCACGGCGGACTTTGCCGTCAGCATGAGGATGGACGTGGTGCAGCGCTTGGCGCGCACCTCCCGGGCGACCTGATAGCCGTCCATTTTGGGCATCATCACGTCCAGAATCAGCAGATCGTAAATTCCCAGCTCGGCATATTCCATGCCGGTCTCGCCGTCGTAGGCCACCTCTACCTCGAAGCCCTTGCCCTCCAGAAGCGTTTTGATGGAATCGGCCAGCAGCTTTTCGTCTTCGATTACCAGAATTTTCATATTGCATGCCTCCATAAATTCCGTTTTCATTATAATACCAGATAATCCTGAATTGGAACTGAAATCCTGTTTGTTAACAGTTCTTTTACAACCTCCCACCGATTTTTTCAGATTCTATTCAGGATCAAGTGCTATTCTGTGGGCAATGAAACATGAAAGGAAGCAAACCATTATGGATGAACAATTCTACGATTCCAACAACTCTTACGAAACCCCTTCTCAGGAAATTCCCGTTTACACGCCCCCCACGCCGAAGAAGCGGGAAAAGAAAAACCGCATGGGGCTTCGCATCTGCGCGCTGGCGCTGGGACTGGCGATCTTCATCGTTGCCATTTTTCCGGTGGGCTTTCTGATGTTTCTGGTCGCGTTGCTTCTCGTCGTCTGCGGCTGGGGCTGTATCCGGAGGAGGTGAGCGGATTTGAAGATCGTGGTGTGGAAGTCGCCCAAGGCCCTGTGCGGCGTGCTGCGGCTGCTGTTCGGGATCAAAGACGGGCAGGAATAAAGCGGTCCTTTGGCGCATAGAGTGAAGCAAAACCGTGCCAAAGGAGAGGACTGCCATGGAGCTTGAACTGTGCAAAGAGACGTATTCCTGTTATGAGGCTCTGCCGCCGCTTGTGGAGACACGCGAGCAGAGCACCGAGACCATCGTCCCCGAT
>ENA-OURV01003253-OURV01003253.1-human-gut-metagenome-genome-assembly--contig:-NODE-3253-length-10438-cov-2.413175_pt1 | contig 10438 bp, 3 predicted proteins | sample MGYA00242141_ERZ509072 | MGnify/ENA primary metagenome ERZ509072 (study PRJEB26280, sample SAMEA2338763) | human gut metagenome | biome: human gut; feature: human-associated habitat; material: faeces... | reverse complement strand
TAGGTTCCCGGGAGATGCTGGATATTCGTGAGGCTGAATATGGTGGTGAAATGCTTTATGTGAATAAAAGTGAACATCATCCTATGATTCAGACTGAATATTGTCGTGATGAGGGGTTGCGTAAATATTGGGACGAATATAGTTATCCGTTTCATAAACAGGGAGATGGTCCTTTGCACAAAGGACAGGATGCCGGAGCATATAATCAGAATCAGGACAGGCTGGCTGTGGAGTTTGTCCGACGTTGGTATGATTTGTGGCGTGAGCGTCCCGGAACAGGCCGGCGTGTCAATTCAGGAGGTGCGAAGATTGTGTTTTCCGATACGCAGACTTATGGACGTGGTGCCGAGAATTATCGCCGGAGCGGTGTGGTGGATCCGTTGAGAATCCCTAAGGATGGCTTCTTTGCACACAAGGTAATGTGGGACGGATGGGTGGATGTGGAAAACTATCATACTCATATTATTGGTCATTGGAATTATACTCCGGATGTGAGAAAACCTGTTTATGTGGTTTCATCGGGAGATGCAGTGGAACTGTTTGTAAATGGAAAATCCAAAGGTTTCGGCAGACAGGATTATCGGTTCTTGTTTACTTTTGATTCTGTGCAATGGGAGAAAGGGACGATTGAAGCCATATCTTACGATGAACAGCATAAAGAATTGAGCCGTCATTCTCTTCAAACCGTTGGAGAGCCTGAACGGTTAAAACTGACCTTGATGCATAGTCCGCAAGGCGTCTTTGCCGACGGCGCTGATATAGCTATGGTGCAGGTGGAAGTGGTGGATGGCAATGGAGAACGATGCCCGTTAGCTAATCATAAGATAAAGTTTGATTTACAAGGCCCGGCTGAATGGAGAGGAGGAATAGCACAGGCGGCAGATAATTATGTGTTGGCAAAAGAACTTCCTGTGGAATGTGGTATAACACGAGTGATGATCCGCTCGACAACGCAACCGGGAAATGTGGTGCTGAAGGTGGCTGCGGAAGGGTTGGCTTCAGAAGAAATAGCTTTCAGTACGCAGCCGGTAGAAGTTAAAAATGGCTTAAGTACCTTTTTCCCTTCCGTTGGGTTGCCTAGCCGCTTTGACCGTGGTGAAACTCCGTCCTCGCCCTCTTATAAAGAGACCAAAGTTGATGTCAGAGTGGCTGATGTTACAGCCGGAACAAATCAAAGGGATGCAGGGAAAAGTTTTGATGACAACGAATTGAGCGAGTGGAAAAATGATGGCAGGTTGAACACCGCCTGGATTACATATAAATTGGAAAGGCGTGCGGAAATAGATGATATCTGTATCAAACTGACCGGATGGAGGCAGCGTTCTTATCCGCTTGAAGTATATGCCGGAGAACACTTGATTTGGAGCGGGAACACGGAGAAAAGTTTGGGATATGTTCATTTGATGATTGACCGTCCGGTACGTTCTGATGAGATAACCATCCGTTTGAAGGGGGCTACTCAGGATTCCGATGCATTCGGCCAAATCATAGAAGTTGTGGAACCCAAGGCCGGAGAGCTTGATCTTTTCAAAGCTGAAGGAGGCAAGAAGGTACACAATGAACTCCGGATAGTTGAGGTGGAATTTTTAGAAACTTTGAATCAGTAATTTCAGAAATTAAGAAAATACGTCTATATTTACATCAATTATAAAATATCTTTTTATGAAAAATATATTCATAGGGTTGATAGCTGTTTGGGGGCTTTTTCTCGTTTCATGTGAAACAAGGGAGCCCATGGCTGAAGTAATAGAAAGAGGGCTGGAGGTTTCCAAACGGCAAGCTGTCTTTTTAGCGAAGGAAGTGGAAAATCAGAAAGGAAGGCTTCCACGGACTTATGAGGGTGGTGAACTGAAAACATCCGATTACCGGGCATGGATTTCCGGCTTTTTCCCGGGAGTGTTATGGTATTTGTATGAAAATGATCCAACAGAAGAATTAAAGAGATATGCCGAACTATATACTTCACGTGTGGAACCGGCCAAGAATATGACTTCTACACACGATTTGGGATTTATGTTGTATTGTAGTTTTGGTAATGGATTGCGTCTGACAAGCAATGATGAGTATAAACAGGTATTGTTGCAAGGAGCGGAATCATTGAGTACTCGTTTTCGTCCACAAGTCGGTTGCATACGTTCATGGGACTGGAATCAGAAAGTGTGGGAATATCCGGTAATTATTGATAATATGATGAATTTAGAGATGTTGATGTGGGCTTCCAAGAATTCCGATAATCCGAAATTTGCGGAAATAGCCAAGTCACATGCAGATGTGACGATGAAGCATCATTTCCGTCCGGATTATAGCTCATACCATGTGATTTCTTATGATACGATCTCGGGACAGCCTGAAAAGAAAAACACTTGTCAGGGATATGCTCATGAATCATGTTGGGCACGTGGCCAGGGCTGGGCATTATATGGCTATACAATGATGTATCGTGAGACCGGGCAAGAGAAATATCTGCAACATGCTACGAATGTGGCTAGATTTATTATGAATCATCCTCGTTTGCCTGAAGATAAAATTCCATATTGGGATTTTGATGCTCCTGGTATTCCCAATGAACTTCGTGATGCTTCTGCGGGAGCATTAATGGCCTCGGCTTTCATCGAACTTAGCCAGTATACTGAAGGTGATTTCTCAAAACAATGTCTTTCTGTTGCCGAAACACAGTTGAAGACTTTGTCATCGCCGGAATACTTGGCTGAGCCTGGTACAAATTGTAATTTTATTCTGAAACATTCAGTAGGTAATAATCCGGGTAAGGCAGAGGTTGATGTACCGTTAACTTACGCTGATTATTATTATGTTGAAGCTTTAGTACGTTATAAAAGAAATATTTTAAAAGAAAAACTTCATTAAAAACTTCATTTTAAATGATACAAAGATTATCTTTCTGGATAATGATGATTGTCTGTTCGGTGATGGTGAGTGGGCAAGAATATGACGGATATTACACAAATCCTATCCTGCCTTCGGGTGCTGATCCGTGGGTTGTAAAACATGAAGGATGGTATTATTATTGCTGCGGGGTGCCGGGTGGCATCGGAGTTTCCCGTTCTCGTGATTTGCATAAGATAAATCCTCCTGTACGTGTTTGGAAGGCACCGGAAAAAGGGCAATGGAATTCGACTTGTATTTGGGCACCCGAACTTCATTTCTGGAAAGGTAAATGGTATATTTTTTATGCGGGCGGATATAGCGGTCCTCCTTTTATTCACCAAAAGACGGGCGTGTTGGAATCTGTTACATCAGACGCAATGGGCGAGTATATCGACAAAGGAATGCTGTTTACGGGGGATGTTTTGGGAGACTGGAAAAACAATCGCTGGGCGATTGATATGACTTTGTTGGAGCATAAGGGACAATTGTATGCTGTCTGGTCCGGTTGGGAGAATAGTGAACCGACTGACAAAACTCAGCAACATCTTTATATCGCAAAAATGGAGAATCCTTGGACAATGGCTTCCGGAAGAGTAAAAATATCGTCACCGGACCGCTATTATGAACAAGGAGAGTTGCCATTGAATGAGGGACCGCAGATTTTAAAACACGGGAAAGATGTGTTTGTTGTTTATTCCTGCGGGCAATCATGGCTGGATACATATAAACTTTCTTATTTGCGTCTGAAGGACCCGGACGCAGATTTGTTAGATCCGAAAAGCTGGATTAAAAGTGATAAACCTGTATTTGAAGGTACCGATCAAGTATTTGGGGTAGGGCATGCCAGTTTTACAACTTCTCCTGATGACAGGGAACATTATATTTATTACCATACGAAAAAAGAGAGAAAACCTGGTTGGAAACGGGATATTCGTCTTCAGAAGTTTACTTTTGATGCATCTGGCGTTCCATGTTTTGGGAAGCCGCTTCCGGTAAGCGAGAAACTTCCTTTGCCTTCAGGCACTGCTCATCCTGTAAAAGTTAAGCCGATGAGTGAGCTGGAAAAAGACTTTACCCAATTGTCTTCGACTGCCCGGCCTTATACATATTGGTTCTGGATGAATGGAAATATCACAAAGGAAGGCATTACAAAGGATCTGGAGGCGATGCATCGTATTGGGATAGGTGGTGTTTTCAATCTGGAAGGGGGAACTGGAATTCCAAAGGGGCCTGTTACTTACTTAAGTCCGGAGTGGTCGGAATTAAAAGCACATGCTATAAAAGAAGCAGCTCGTTTAGGCATTGATTATGTGATGCATAATTGTCCGGGTTGGTCGTCAAGTGGTGGTCCTTGGATTACTCCTGAGTATTCAATGCAAAAATTGACTTGGAGTGAGACTGAGGTGGCAGGCGGTAAACGGGTGGATACTTTATTACTCCGGCCGGTAACGGAATTAGGATATTATAGAGATATAGCTGTGTTAGCTTTCCCTTCTTTCAAGAATGGTAAACCTGTGGGCTTTTCTGATTGGCAGTTATTGAATAACAGTGTTTTTAATCATAGAGGGAAGATCGGTATACAAACGTATGACAAAGAACAAGTTATTCGCTTGGAAGATATTATTGACTTGACGAATCAGGTTGATTCTTTGGGACGTCTGAATTGGGAGGCACCTTTGGGAAACTGGACTGTCATCCGTTTGGGACATACTTCTACCGGAAGAAAAAACTGTGCAGCTCCGGATACAGGCGTGGGGCTTGAATGCGATAAGTTTAGCAAACAGGCGATTCAGCTTCATTTTAATAAAATGATGGATTTATTGTATCCACTAATCAAACCTTATGTTCACCAGATTCAGATAGGACTGGAGATAGATAGTTGGGAAGTCGGTATGCAAAACTGGACATCCGGATTTGAAGGTGAGTTTTGTGAAAGGACCGGATATGATTTGATTAAATATTTGCCGGCTATGACAGGTAAGATTGTAGGAAGCAAAGAAATGACAGAACGTTTCTTATGGGATATTCGTCGTGTACAGGCTGACTTGTTGGCAGATAATTATTATGGTGAATTTCGGAATCTATGTAATCAATATGGGCTGGTATCCTATTGCGAACCTTATGACCGCGGACCAATGGAAGAATTACAAATAGGCTCACGGGTAGATGGAGTTATGGGAGAGTTTTGGAATGGGTTATCTGCTATTTTCCAGAACAACTTGATGATGCGGCGTACTACAAAATTGGCGTCTTCGATAGCTCATATCAACGGTCAGAAAGTGGTGGGTGCCGAAGCATATACTTCTGAACCTGAGTCGGGAAGATGGCAGGAATACCCATTTGCTTTGAAGGCTGTTGGTGATAAGGCGTTTACAGAGGGGATTAATCGGATGGTGATTCATCGTTATGCAATGCAACCTCATCCGGATGCTGCTCCCGCTATGACTTTAGGCCCTTGGGGAATACATTTTGACAGAACTAATACCTGGTGGGAGCCGGGATGTGCCTGGATAAATTATCTGAACCGTTGTCAAACTCTATTGCAAGAGGGACTATTCGTAGCTGATTTTGCATACTTTACAGGTGATAATATTGTAGGATACACGAAAGTGCATAGAAGAGATTTGAATCCGGTACCACCGGAAGGATATGATTACGATTTGATGAATACGGAAACGTTATTGAATAGAGCTTGGGTAGAACGCGGGCGTTTAAGGCTTCCGGACGGAATGAATTATCGTGTATTGGTTTTACAGGAACAATCGCATATTACGTTGGGTCTATTGAGGAAACTGCGGAGTATGGTGGAACAGGGATTGATAATTGTCGGTGCTCGTCCGCAACAGACCGTAGGGTTGCAATCTTATTCAGTTATTGAAGAAAAAGAGTTTGAACAACTTTGTGACGAACTATGGGGAAAGGCCGCAACTACAGTAGTGGATCGTAGCGTAGGGAAAGGTAGGATTTTCTGGGAAACCTCTTTGAACTTGGAACAAGTACTTGAGAAGATTCAGTTAAGACCTGACTTTGAAGTGATCACAGATTCAATTAGTGCCCCAATACGTTATATCCATAGGCAGATAGGAGAGGCGGATGTTTATTTTGTTGCTAACCAGCAACGGACTTCGAAAGAGCTGATTTGTAACTTTCGTGTGAAAGGAAAGATTCCTGAGTTTTGGAATCCTATATCAGGTGAAAGAACACGGGCTATGGTATATCAAACGAATGAAGAAACCATATCGGTGCCTGTTCAACTGGAAGCGTATGGTTCTGTGTTCGTCGTCTTTCGTTCTGACCTTCCTGAACAGAAGGCTATTCGTTCTATTCATAAAGATGGGAAGTGTCTGATAGATGCTTCTGCTATATCAACCGAAGAATGGAAGCAGGCGGCATACCCTGACATAAGAGATAATTTCTCAATCTCATTGTGGGTGAAACCGGAATCAGATGCCATGTTGAATATAGATAATCCAATGGGATATATACCATACCCTTGGACGGAATATTATGCAATCTATCCGTCGGGCGGTGAACTGTTATATGGCGCAGGACATGCCACTTGTGGACTGGCTGTAGGTAGAAATGGAGTTGCGGTATGGGAGAATGAGAAAGGATATCCTGAGTTTAAAATGGGAGTGGAAAAACCTATTTCCGGTTGGAGCCATATTTGTCTGGTTTATAGGGAAGGGGCTCCGCATATTTATATCAATGGAGAGCATATAGCTTATAAGACGAAGTCTTTGCAGACAATTCATCCTGGATTGAATTTTACTACTTTAAAAGAAGGAGCTTCCTATTATAATGGGGATATGTCTGTTCCGGTGTTGTTTTCTAAAGTATTATCAGATAAGGAGATTTCTCAATTGGTAGCCAAAGGATATACAAGAAATACTGATGAGCGTATATTGGACTGGATACCTTATGCGGATACCCGCTCTCTGTTGGCATGGAGTGATGGGAATTATGAATTTGTTACATCGGACGGTATAAAAAGAGAGGTAAAGGTTGAAAAAACAGGAAGTCCGGTGATGATAAATCAGAAATGGGAGGTTAGCTTCCCGAAAGGGCTGGGAGCACCGGAAAAAATAAGTTTGCCCAAATTGTTCTCTTTGCATAGACATGAAAATGAGGGCGTTAAATATTTTTCTGGTACAGCTACTTATAAAACTAACTTTGTTGTGAAACCTTCTATGATGTCTGAGGATAGAGTTGTTTTCCTTGATTTGGGCGCAGTAGAGGTGATGGCGGAGGTGATTGTCAATGGAGTAAATAAAGGGATCTTTTGGTCCCGTCCGTATTTAATTGATGTCACTGATGTGCTGAAGCCGGGTGAAAATACATTGGAAATTAAGGTGACTAATCAATGGACGAATCGTTTGATTGGGGATGAACAGTTACCGGAGGAGAACGAGTATGTACCCGGAGGAGGAGTAAATGGAATTGCTGCTTTGAGCCGTGGGGCTATCAGAAAGCTACCGGACTGGTATAGAAATGGAGTAAATAAACCGGAAGGCGGAAGAGTGGCATTCACTACTTGGAAACATTACCGGAAAGACTCGCCATTGATAGACTCGGGGTTAATAGGTCCTGTTCGGCTGATTCCTGCGAAGAAAATAGAATTTGAATAATGGATATGATAATGTGCGAACGTATAGTAGCCAAGACATCTGTAAGAATGCTATTGAGCTTATTGCTAATCTTTGGCTCGGTGAATCCTGCTATGTCTGTGTTACGAAAAGGGGAGACATCGCTGGGGACGTCTTTTGAAAGTTATTTTCCATTGAAAGAAATACGTTTGTCAGATGGTCCTTTTCTTGATTTGCAACAAAAAGGCAAAGAATATCTTCTTTGGCTGAATCCTGACTCTTTGCTTCATTTTTATCGGATTGAAGCGGGATTGTCATCGAAAGCCGGACCTTATGCCGGCTGGGAGTCGCAAGACGTATGGGGAGCAGGCCCGCTTCGGGGTGGATTTCTTGGGTTCTATCTTTCTTCCGTATCGATGATGTATCAATCTACAGGCGATAGAGAGTTACTGAGACGATTGAAATATGTGCTGAAAGAATTGAAGCTATGTCAGGAAGCCGGTAAAGATGGCTTCCTGTTAGGTGTGAAAGGAGGCAGGGAACTATTCAGGGAAGTAGCCTCAGGAAAGATAAAAACGAATAATCCTACGGTCAATGGTGCCTGGGCACCTGTTTATCTGATTAATAAGATGCTGCTCGGGCTTTCTGCTGCTTATACACAGTGTGACTTGAAAGAAGCGTTGCCGATATTAGTACGGTTGGCCGATTGGTTTGGTTCTCAGGTATTGGATAAGCTGACTGATGAACAGATTCAGCAATTATTGATTTGTGAACATGGTTCGATTAATGAGTCTTACGTTGAGGTTTATGAGTTGACGGGGCAAAAGCGTTTCCTTGATTGGGCCCGCCGTTTAAATGATCGGGCTATGTGGGTTCCTTTGTCTGAAGGAAAGGATGTTTTATTCGGGTGGCACGCCAATACACAGATCCCGAAATTTACGGGTTTCCATAAATATTATATGTTTACCGGTGATCGGGCCTTTCTTCTTGCGGCGACTAATTTCTGGAATATTGTGAAGCAAAACCATACTTGGGTAATAGGTGGTAACAGTACCGGAGAACATTTCTTCTCTAAAAAGGAGTTCATTGATAGGATGCTCCATATCAGCGGACCGGAAACGTGTAATTCCGTAAATATGTTACGTTTGACCGAAGCTCTGTTCATGCAGCAACCGGATGCGACTAAGGCGGCATATTATGAAAGAACTTTATTTAATCATATCTTGTCAGCCTATGACCCGGTGAAGGGTATGTGCTGCTATTTTACTTCCATGCGACCGGGGCATTATCGTATTTATGCTTCACGTGATAGCTCTTTCTGGTGCTGTGGACATACAGGGCTGGAAAGTCCGGCGAAGCTGGGTAAGTTTATTTATAGCCATAAAGTGACGAATAGGCATCAAGAAAAGGATATAAGAGTGAATCTGTTTATTCCTTCCATTCTTTCTTGGAAAGAAGAAGGAGTCGAGCTTATTCAGCAAAGCCGGATTCCGGAATCCGAACAAGTTGACCTTACATTGAATCTAAAGAAAAAGCAGAAACTGATTCTGCGCATTCGTAAACCTGATTGGACTGATAAGGCTACTTTTATAATTAATGGAGAAGAAGAACAGCCTCTGCTTGGCAGTGATGGGTATTGGATTATAGACAGAGTGTGGGAGCGGAAGAATGTGATTACACTACGACTTCCGATGCATATATATACAGAGAACTTAACAGGTACCGACCGTTATGTTGCATTATTATATGGGCCTTACGTGCTTGCCGGGCATATGGGAAAGGAAAATCTTCCTACTACTTTTTGGGGAAAGATGAACAATACGGCTATGAATAAGATGGACATGGCAAAAGTCCCGGTATTCAGAGAACCTGTAGAACGGATTCCAACTCATGTGGAGGTTGTTTCAGGAGAACCATTGAAGTTTGGCATAAACTTGAAAGGTTTTGAGCATATAGTGCTGGAACCTTTTTATAAAGTTCATTTTGAACGTTATGCGGTATATTGGCCGATAACTCATTAGATTCTGAATGGAAATGAAGGTATAATAGAACAATAGATAAGAGGTATGAAAACGATATTAAGGACATTTGTGGGTTGTACAGCGATTTTGTTTGGTACTGCCTGTATGGGAGCAGTGAAGTATGTTCCTGAGAATATGAAGGTAGAACTATCTTTAAAGGTTCCGGGTAATAATGCTGTGAATTATAAACTGCATCCGGATAAGTTGGAGAATAGCTATTTTGATTATGAGTGGCGTTCGGATAATAAATTGCCGATAACGGTTTTTCATAAAGTTGAAGAACGGGATAGTTGTATGCGATTGACTGTACAGCTTACCGCTGCACAGGATGTTTACTTCAACTATCGTCAATTGTTGAGTACGGGCTATCGCCATGATAACTGTCAGTTTTATATGCCGGGATTTTGGTATCGCCGTAATTTGCGTTCTCCTAAAAAAGCTCCATCATTCCATACGTCGGATAGTTGGTTGGTTCGTGAAGACAGGTTGAGCGCACCACTTACGGGGATTTTTAGTGAAAAAGAAAAACGATTTATGACAGTAAATCGTTTGGATGATTTTTCTATGGATGCTTTAGCTACACATAAAGAAGGAGAGATCATTCTTTCAGGGAAGACTTCCTTGGGATTTACCGGATTTGAGAATCAACAGGGAATAGCTATGCTTTCTTTTGGTTTTCCCTATCGGGAGGCTCCTAAAAGTTATATTCGTAAATTAACATTAGCACCTGAGGTGGAGGCTTTTCAACTGATGAAGAAAGGTGAGTCGGTATTGTTGACATGGGAAATAATGGAAAGTGGTGCGGATGATTTTTCAGACTTTATACAGCATACATGGGAGCATTGTTATGATACCTATGCACCAAAACCTGTGGAGAATTCATATTCTATAGCGGATATGAAGCAAGTGCTTAGTTGCTTTTTTGTAAATAGTTTGGTCGATAAT
>ENA-OURV01003249-OURV01003249.1-human-gut-metagenome-genome-assembly--contig:-NODE-3249-length-10442-cov-7.631174_pt1 | contig 10442 bp, 7 predicted proteins | sample MGYA00242141_ERZ509072 | MGnify/ENA primary metagenome ERZ509072 (study PRJEB26280, sample SAMEA2338763) | human gut metagenome | biome: human gut; feature: human-associated habitat; material: faeces... | reverse complement strand
GTTTGGAAACAAATACAAGCGTAGCGGGGATACCGCAGGACTGGGAGACTGGGAAGCTACGGCTGACAAGCTTCCTGGTGGTATCAATGCATTGGTGCAGGCTGCTCAGAAAGAAGGAGTGAAGTTCGGCCTTTGGATTGAACCGGAAATGGTTAATCCTCAAAGCGAATTGTTTGAGAAGCATCCTGATTGGGCAATTCATTATCCGAATCGTGACACTTATTATTACCGTAATCAGCTGGTGCTGGATTTGAGTAATCCGCAGGTACAGGATTATGTGTATGGTGTCATAGACAAACTGTTGAAAGAGAATCCGGGTATCGCTTACTTTAAGTGGGATTGCAACAGTCCGATTACGAATATTTATTCTTCTTACTTGAAAACAAGACAGGGACGTCTTTATATTGACCATGTGAGAGGCGTCTACAATGTCATGAAACGGGTAAAGGAGAATTATCCTGATGTGCCGATGATGCTTTGTTCCGGTGGCGGTGCCCGCTGTGACTATGAAGCCTTGAAATATTTCACGGAGTTCTGGTGCAGTGACAATACTGATCCGGTGGAAAGAGCTTATATTCAGTGGGGATTCTCTCAATTCTTCCCGGCAAAGGCAATGTGTGCGCATGTTACCAGCTGGAACAAGAATGCTTCTATCAAGTTCCGTACGGATATGGCTTCCATGTGTAAGTTGGGATTTGATATTGGATTGAAAGAACTGAAGGCGGAGGAACTGCAATATTGCCAGCTTGCCGTGGCTAACTGGAAACGTTTGCAGCCGGTGATATTGGATGGGGTGCAATACCGTCTGGTCTCACCTTATGAATCCAATCACATGGCTGTGAATTATGTGAGTCAAGACGGTGGAAAAGCTGTGGTATTTGCTTATGACATTTATCCTCGTTTCCAAGAGAAACTCATGCGACTGAAACTACAAGGACTGGATCCGAATAAGATGTATAAGGTAGAAGAGATCAATCTGATGCCTGGAACTAACTCCACATTGAAAGAAAACGAAAAGGTTTTTTCTGGAGACTATCTGATGAAAGTGGGGTTGGATGTATTCCGTTTTCAGCCTGGACAGAGCCGTGTAATCGAGTTAACCGCCGAATAGATGAAATTCTCTGAAATAGAGAAATAAAACAAATAGTTTAAAAATAAACGAAAATGACTAATACGCAATTGAAATATGCGAAACTTTTCCCGGTGATGCTTTGCTTCTTCGCCATGGGATTTGTGGATTTGGTTGGAATTGCATCCAACTATGTAAAGGAGGATTTAGGCCTGAGTGATTCAGAGGCGAATATATTTCCTTCTTTGGTGTTCTTTTGGTTCCTGATATTCTCTGTTCCGACAGGAATGTTGATGAATCGTATCGGACGTAAAAAAACCGTATTGTTAAGTTTGGTAGTGACATTCTTGTCACTGGTGCTGCCTATGTTTGGTGACAGCTACGGTTTGATGCTTTGTGCTTTTTCTTTGCTGGGAATTGGTAATGCGTTGATGCAGACCTCTCTGAATCCGTTGCTGAGTAATATTATTTCTGGTGACCGATTGGCCAGTACATTGACTTTCGGTCAGTTTGTGAAAGCAATAGCTTCTTTCCTGGCGCCTTATCTGGCCATGTGGGGAGCTTTGCAAACCATTCCGACGTTTGGCTTAGGGTGGAGAGTGTTGTTCCCTATTTATATGATTGTGGCTATCTTTGCAATTCTTTTGCTTTCGGCTACACCAATAACTGAGGAACAGCCGGATAAAGCTTCCAGCTTTGCTGATTGTCTGAAACTGTTGGGTAAGCCGTTTATCCTGCTGTCTTTCTTGGGCATTATGTGTCATGTGGGAATTGATGTGGGTACGAACACTACGGCTCCGAAGATTCTGATGGAACGCATTGGGATGACATTGACGGAAGCTGGATTTGCAACGAGTCTGTATTTTATTTTCCGTACGTTAGGTTGTTTTTCTGGAGCATTTATCTTACGGGTTGTTTCTTCTAAGGCCTTTTTCCTGATCAGTGTGATTTGTATGGTTCTAGCCATGATCGGACTCTTTGCTTTCGATTCACGTACGATTATCTATATCTGCATTGCGTTGATTGGTTTTGGTAACTCCAATGTGTTCTCTATCGTCTTTTCACAGGCTTTGCTGGCGATGCCGAATAAGAAAAATGAGGTGTCAGGATTGATGATTATGGGACTTTTCGGTGGTACTGTGTTCCCGCTGTTTATGGGAATTGCTAGTGATGCAATCGGACAGAACGGAGCCGTAGCAGTGATGGCTGCCGGTGTGATTTATTTACTTTTTTATACATTGAAAATTAAACATTAAAATAGCAAGACTATGAATAATACAATTGTAGTAGGCATTGGCGAAGCATTATGGGATGTATTGCCTGAAGGAAAGAAAATTGGTGGAGCTCCAGCAAATTTTGCGTATCATGTATCACAGTTCGGACTTGACGGACGTGCGGTAAGTGCAGTAGGAGAGGACAAGTTGGGAACTGAAATCCTGGAAAACTTTTATGAGAAAAATCTGCATTGTATGATTGAACGTGTGCCTTATCCAACAGGAACGGTACAAGTGGAACTTGATGCAGAAGGAGTTCCTTGTTACGATATTAAAGAAGGTGTGGCTTGGGATAATATTCCATATACAGTGGCATTGGAAGGACTGGCAAAGCAGACTACAGCTGTTTGTTTTGGTTCTTTGGCTCAACGGAGTGTCGTTTCTCGTGAAACTATCAACAAGTTCTTGGATGCTATGCCGAAGGAAGGCACACTGAAAGTGTTTGACATCAACCTTCGTCAGGGATTCTATTCTAAAGAAGTGCTTTGCAACTCTTTTAGAAAATGTAATGTGTTGAAAATTAACGATGAAGAGTTGGTCACAGTGAGCCGTATGTTCGGTTATCCGGGTATTGATTTGCAGGATAAGTGCTGGATTTTGCTGGCTAAATATAACTTGAAGATGTTGATTCTGACTTGTGGGGTGAACGGAAGTTACGTATTTACTCCAGGAAATGTATCCTTTGTAGAAACTCCGAAAGTGGAGGTTGCAGATACGGTTGGAGCAGGCGATTCATTTACCGCTACATTTGTCGCTTCTATCTTGAAAGGGAAGACCGTGCGTGAAGCGCATGAGCTGGCCGTAGAGGTTTCAGCATTTGTGTGCACTCAAAATGGAGCTATGCCTGAATTCCCATTATATCTGAGAGACAAGATGTAAAGAATAAGGTTTATAAGTTTGTATTTTTAGTTTAGGTTAGATTTGAAAAGCATGCGGTTTTGGCTGTGACAGCTGAAACCGCATTTTTATTGCTTAATAATAAAGAAAAAAATCTTTTTGATTGAAAGGCTTTCCTTGCTTTGATATATCTTTGCAAAGTTAACTTAATATGAATTCCATGAGACATCGATGGCATAAATACCTTTTGCTCTTTTTTCTTGTATGTTTGTTAATGGCTTGCAATAGAGGAAGGTCTAAATATATTATTGGAGTTTCACAGTGCAGCAATGATGAGTGGCGTGTGCAGATGAATAAGGAGATTCTGCGTGAGGCTTTGTTTTATCCTGGAGTAAAGGTAAAGATTCGTCAGGCGCAGGATGATAATGCACGGCAGATCAATGATATCAAAGAATTTATTCGTCAAAGAGTAAATCTGATTATTGTGGCACCCAATGAGGCGGGAGCAATCGCTCCTGTGCTTGAAGAAGCGTATGAAGCAGGTATTCCGGTAGTATTGGTAGACCGGAGAATTCACTCCGATAAATACACTGCATACGTAGGAGCCGATAATTATGAAGTGGGAAAGAAGGTGGGCGAATATATTGTCAATGCCTTGCATGGAAAAGGAAAAGTGGTGGAAATCACGGGACTGAAAGCTTCTACTCCCGCTATTGAACGTCATCGTGGCATGATGGATGCTCTGAAAAAAACGTCTGATATAAAGATTGTGGCTTCTGCAGATGCTGGTTGGTTTCAGGATAAGGCAAGGATGGTAGTCGATACGATTCTAAGAAATCATGATCAGATTGACCTGATTGTAGCGCAAAATGACCGGATGGCAATGGGGGCTTATCAGGAGGCGCGACGCCAGAAGCGTGAAAAAGAAATTCTGTTTATTGGAATCGATGCAGTGGCAGGGAAAGGGTATGGAGTGGAAAGTGTAGCTAAAGGGGAATTGACTGCAACCTTTATTTATCCTACAGGTGGAGATAAGGTGATGCAAGTGGCGATGGCTATCTTGAAAGGACAGAAGTATGAACGGGAAAATTATTTGTCAACGGCCGCTGTGGATAAGGGTAATGCCCGGATTATGCAATTGCAGACGGAACATATTTTTGCTTTAGACCATAAGATAGAATTGCTTCATAACCGGTTGGATGATTATTTCCTTCGTTATTCCGCACAAAAAATGTTTCTGTATGCTTGTGTGGTAATCTTGGTGTTGGTGGGATTTCTGATGTTTTTCTTGGTACGTGCTTTTTGGGTGAAGAATCGGATGAACACAGAATTGTCCACGCAGAAGAAACAACTGGAACAGCAGCGTGACCAGCTACAGGAACAGCGTGACCAGTTGATTGAATTGTCTCGGCAACTGGAAGATGCCACCCATGCCAAATTGGCTTTTTTTACCAGTGTGTCGCATGATTTCCGTACGCCGTTGACCTTGATTGCCGATCCGGTAAATCAGCTGTTAGAGGAAAAACAATTGGGAGACCGAGAACGGAAAATGCTGGAGATTGTGCAGCGAAACGTATCGATTCTGTTGAGACTGATTACGCAGATTCTGGATTTCCAGAAGTATGAACATGGAAAGTTGCATTTGCGTCTTTCAGAATTTAATATACTTGCAGGAGTTAGAGAGTGGACTGAGGCTTTCCATGTATTGGCATCCAGAAAGCATATCCATTTTACGGTGTCCGCAGAAGGAGATGCCGCAGATTATGTGATGATAGCCGATGTGGAGAAGATGGAACGTATCATTTATAATTTGTTGTCGAATGCGTTTAAATTCACTCCTGAAAAGGGAGAAATAAAGGTAGAACTGTCTCAAATAGAAAAGAAGCAGTTGCGCTTTTTGCGTTTGAAAGTAAGTGATACGGGTATTGGTATGTCGGAAGATCATGCCCGTCATGTGTTTGAACGTTTCTATCAGATTGACATGCAGCATACGGGGTCAGGTTTGGGACTGGCTCTGGTAGAGGCTTTTGTGCATTTGCATCATGGAAATGTGATAGTGGACAGTACGGAGGGAAAAGGTACCTGCTTTTTGGTGGAACTTCCAATGAAACAGGAAGGAGAAGTGGAAGAGATTATTGAAAAAAACGAATCGTTGAAGAATCTGCAGGAAGGGGCCGTTTTGGATGCTGGACTGGAAACTTTGCACCAATTGCCGAAAACGATTGAGACGGATGGAACAGCAGAGAAAGAAATCGTCCTGGTAATTGATGACAACCAGGATGTGCGAGAGTATACAGAGATGCTGTTACGGGATCGTTATACGGTCATAGAGGCCGTCAATGGACAAGACGGTATCCGTCAAGCGATGAAATATGTACCCGATGTCATAATTTGTGATATTATGATGCCTGTAATGGATGGTATTGAATGCTGTCGCCGATTGAAAAATGAGATTCAGACTTCCCATATACCAATATTGATGCTGACGGCTTATACCATGGATGAGCAACGTATTCAAGGGTATGATTCTGGAGCTGATGCTTACCTTACCAAGCCGTTTAATGCCAAGGTCTTGTTGACCCGTATCCGGAATCTGATAGATAACCGTAAACGGTTGAAATCCTTGGGAGATTCGATTGCTACAATCCAGAAGCAGTCTTTAAGCGATATGGATAAAGGATTTGTGGAAAAATTGAAAGGGTTGATTGATGAAAAAATGGGAGATTCCAATCTCAGCGTAGAATTCTTAGGCACAGAGTTGGGGTTAGGACGCGTACAGTTATATCGTAAGGCCAAAGCTTTGACCGGTTATTCACCTAATGAGTTATTGCGTATAGCTCGGTTGAAGAAGGCTGCATCGTTGCTGGCTTCTACAGAAAAGACTGTGGCTGAAATTACGTACGAGGTGGGGTTCAGTTCTCCTTCCTATTTCACTCGGTGCTACAAGGAGTATTTTGGGGAAAGTCCGACTGATTTCTTGAAACGACGGAATGGAAAGGGATAAGAGAAAACGGATTCCTTGTATGCACTAAAGAAAATAATTGTATATTTGGGCACTTTTTGAAGAAGTAGGTTATGAAACGTCTTTTAATTATATGGTTTATATTGGGAATATGCGGAGGCATATGTGCCCAGGATTTGAAAACATTGTTTGTGGCAATGCCTGATTCTTTGTCTCCGTTCCTGACAGAAGTAAACAGGGCCGATTTTGGCGATTTTCTGGAAAGTGGTATGAAGGCAGAGGTGAAAAATCGTTTTGGAAACACTTCGGAAATGACAAAACTGACGTCGGATTATTTGTTTTTGAAAAGTAGTTCGGCCAGTACGCTGGAACTGAAACTGCTGCCGTTGAATGATTCTGTCAAGGTGATTTGTGCTGTATCTACTTATTTCGCTCCTGCTGGAGACAGTCGGATTGCATTTTATGATACCAACTGGAAAGAGTTGCCGCTGAGTGATTTTATTCAGCTTCCAGAAGAAGACGAGTTTTATGTCAAGCCGCAGTCTGATGTGCAGACTGATTCGTTGAGAAACCTCCGGACTTATGCCGACATGTATTTGTGGACTGCTTCCTTGTCGGCTGACCAGCCCGTTCTCTCAATTACTTATTCTACTCCCGATTATTTGGACAAGAAGACAGCAGACGAGTTGAAACGTTATATTGTATCTACTCCTTTACGTTATGAGTGGGAGGACGGTAAATTCGTTATGCAAAACAAGCTGAATGCTTTGTCTAAGTAATCTTGTTTAATCTTTTGTGTGGTTGGCTCTTATGTTTTACAACATCAATTCGTGTCGGGGCGTATGAAAATACATAAAAAATAGTTAACCAGGCAACCGGGTATGACGAAAAAATTTTATCTTTGGAACGTTGTTTTTAAAACGAAAGGCATATTTCGGAAATATGCATTCTGATTTTGAATTGTTTTTAACCAGTAGTGGTATTCTATTTGGAGGTCGGACTGGAATATTTTATATCACGAAAACCAACCGACGGATACTAGCTGAAAAATATAGATGGAATGATATTAAAATGCATTAGAACAGTAGCGATGGCCGCTTTGGCAATGGTGAGTATCAGTGTCTCGGGACAAGATCTTCTCGCTCGTCAGGCGCCTATCGACAGAAAATTGAAAGCAGTTGATTCACTGGCCTTGATTCGTCAGATTAAAGCTGAACAGGCAGTATATCCTGCTTATAGTCTTTATCCCAACTGGAACAATGATCGCGTTCATGCGTACGGTGGTACTCAGGTTCCAGATAGTTTCCGAATTGATCTTACCGGTTTCTGTATGCCGACAACTCATACAATCATTACTTCTAAATGCGGTCCTCGCTGGCGGCGTATGCACAACGGATTGGACATTAAAGTCTATATCGGCGATACAATCCGTGCTGCATTCGACGGACGTGTTCGTATGGTAAAATATGAACGTAGAGGATACGGAAAGTATGTAGTGATTCGTCATGACAACGGTTTGGAAACCATTTATGGTCACTTGTCGAAACAAATTGTGGCAGAAGACCAGTATGTAAAGGCAGGAGATCCTATCGGCTTGGGTGGAAATACCGGTCGTTCTACGGGTTCACACCTTCATTTTGAGACTCGTTTCTTGGGTGAAGTCATCAATCCGGAATTTATGTTTGATTTCCCCAATCAGGATATTGTGGCAGACAGCTATTTGTTTGTACGTGGTGCCAACCGTTATGCCTATCAGCGTACACGGGCATTGGCTGCTGTGAAATCAGGTAAGTCAGGAGCTGCAGAAGCTGAAAAATCGGCTATCCGTTATCACAAGATCCGTAAAGGAGATACGTTGGGACGCATTTCCCGTTTGTATCATGTGTCTATCGACCGTTTGTGCCAGATTAACGGTATCAAGCGTACCACTACCTTGCGTATCGGACAAGTCTTGAGATGCTCTTGATAAGTAGAATACATTTGTAATAGAAATAGCCATTTCATACAGCTGGAAGGTCTGTATGAAATGGCATTTTTTATGTCTCTTATTATTGTGTGCTCTGTGAAAAAACAGTAACTTTGCCACACATTCTCACATAAAAGATGGAAGAAACCAAAAAACAATTTGAACATGTAATCGCTGTCTGCCGCGACTTGTTTGCCAAGAAGTTGCATGATTACGGGGCTGCGTGGCGCATCATGCGTCCATCCTCTGTGACAGACCAGATTTTTATCAAGGCCAATCGTATTCGCAGTATAGAGGTAAAAGGCGTTTCCTTGGTGAACGAAGGTATCCGTCCGGAGTTTATCGCTATTGTCAATTATGGCATCATTGGGCTGATTCAATTGGAACTGGGATATGCCGAGAAGGAAGACATTACGGAAGAACGTGCTTTGGAGTTGTATGACATCTATGCCAGGAAGGCATTGGAACTGATGCTCGCAAAGAATCATGATTATGATGAGGCCTGGCGCAGCATGCGCATCACTTCGTATACTGATTTGATTCTGATGAAGATTTACCGGACCAAACAGATTGAATCTTTGAAAGGAGAGACATTGGTATCGGAAGGTGTGGATGCTAATTACATGGATATGATTAATTATGCTGTATTTGGGTTGATAAAGTTAGAATTTGGAGAATAAGTATTTACATAGAGTCATTGTAGTCTGGAGTAACTTCTGCCGCTTTCTGCTGGCCGTTGTCTTTTTGTTTTCCGGATTTGTAAAAGCAAATGATCCTTTGGGCACTGTTTACAAGGTGCAGGATTATCTGGAAGCATGGGGCTTTTTAGGCTTGAGCAAAGGGAATGTGCCGTATGCGGTGGCAATGTTGTTTGCTCTACTGGAATTTATCATAGGTATTTACTTGTTTTTTGGTATCCGGCGTCGGGTGGCTCCTTTGTTGGTGTTGCTGGTTATGTCTTTCATGACTCCGCTGACGTTGTGGCTTGCCATAGCCAATCCGATATCCGACTGCGGATGTTTTGGAGATGTAGTGGTTCTGACGAACTGGGAAACCTTCTTCAAGAACATTGTTTTGCTGGTAGCAGCCATTTCGGTGTTTCGATGGAAACGGTATATATTCAAACTGGTGACAACAAAAGTAGACTGGTTGATTTCGCTGTACAGCATTGTGTTTATTATCTTCTTTACCTTGTTCAATCTTCGTTATTTGCCAGTCTTCGATTTTCGGCCTTATCACGTAGGTGCTGATATCCAGAAAGGTATGAGCATTCCCGAAGGGGAAAAGCCCACGGTATATGAAACCATTTTCATTTATTCCAAGAACGGAAAAGAGCAGGAATTCACCATTGATAATTTCCCTACTGATTCTACATGGACTTTCGTGGATTCAAAAACCCGAGTAAAGGAGAAAGGTTATGAACCTCCGATTCATGATTTCTCTATTACGTCGTTGGAAACTGGAGAAGATCTGACGGAAGATATTTTGCAGAGTGATCAATATACATTTCTGCTTGTCGCTCCTTGGTTGAAGCAGGCTGACGACAGCGGGATGGATTTGATTAATCAAGTCTACGACTACAGCGTGGAGCACGGTTACCGTTTTCTTTGCCTGACAGCCTCTTCGGAACAGGATATTATGGAATGGCAGGAAAATACAGGAGCTGAAACAGGCGCAGATCGTGGAAATTCTGACCACGGATGGCGCCGTCACCGGCGTGCGCACCCAGCTGGGGGCGCAGTACGGCGCGAAAGCCGTGGTTATCGCCACGGGAACGTACTTGGACAGCACCGTCATCACCGGCCAGAGCGTCATCCCCTCCGGCCCCGACGGGATGCACCCCAGCGTGGGACTGGCGGACAATTTGCGCGCGCTTGGGCTGCACCTTCGCCGCTTCAAAACCGGCACGCCACCCCGTGTCAACCGCCGGAGCATCGATTTTTCCAAAATGGAGGTGCAGCCGGGGGACGAGACGGCGGAGCCGTTTTCCTTCCGCACCACCCACAAGGTCAACAATTCCGCCGTGTGCTACCTGACCTACACCAACGAGGAGACCCACCGCATCATCCGGGAGAACCTGTACCGCAGTCCCATGTATGACGGCACCATCTCCGGCGTCGGCCCACGGTACTGCCCCAGCATCGAGACGAAGATCGTCCGCTTCGCGGACAAGCCCCGCCACCAGCTCTTCATCGAGCCGATGGGGCTTGATACCGAGGAGCTGTACATTCAGGGCTTTTCCTCCTCGATGCCCGAGGACGTACAGGTGCGGATGGTCCATACCATTCCGGGGCTCGAGCACGCGGAGATCATGCGCCCCGGAATGGTATGGAC
>ENA-OURV01003248-OURV01003248.1-human-gut-metagenome-genome-assembly--contig:-NODE-3248-length-10447-cov-3.472671_pt1 | contig 10447 bp, 8 predicted proteins | sample MGYA00242141_ERZ509072 | MGnify/ENA primary metagenome ERZ509072 (study PRJEB26280, sample SAMEA2338763) | human gut metagenome | biome: human gut; feature: human-associated habitat; material: faeces... | reverse complement strand
GCGAATCCTTCGCAGGATAAAATGGTGTTAACCATTTTATCGAGAAATAGTATGAATCAATCGTCTTCGGCTGAACAGCAAATCTTTTTCGCCGGCTCTCGCCGATTGAACCAGAGCTTCCTTTGAAAAGTGGCAGGGCACCGGATAGCGCCCTGCCATATTTTTATGTATATTACTTATTGTAGACGCGGATCTCCGGGATCACGGGCGTGGTAGCGGCCAGCGCGATGGCGTAGATCTTGGCGTCGCCGTGATTCTGGAACAGGGACACGGGCACCTTGCAGCTGACGGGGCCGTGGAGCGCCTTGCGCAGCATGGCGGCATTCCAGTCACGGGGCATGCACATACGAACCTTCCGGGCATGGAAAATTTCCTTCATGCCGACGGTGATGCACCAGTCGGGAATGGCGTCCAGATCGGCGCCCGCGTTCATGAACGCGTTGATGGTCTTGGTCTCCCGTGCCAGCTTCAGCACACGGGTGGGGCGCTGGAGGAATTCCTCGTCCGTGCACGCCTCACCGGGTTCCGGCGGCTCATTGAAGGCGATATGTCCCGTGATGCCGACGCCGCCCCAGCACATATCCAGCTTGCCCAGCTTCTGGATGGTCTCCCAGATGCGGCCTTCGTTGCCCGGCTCGGGGAAAATTCTCTGCTCCTCCGGCATGAGCAGCTCGGGGTCTACCAGACCGTAGAAGATCCGGTCCATGCCGCCGCGGAAGGACAGCGGGTCGGTCTTGGGCAGATACTGCTTGTTCTCATCTAAGTATTCGTCCATGTTGATGAACCAGCAGTTCTTCAGGCTGACCCGGTGCTTGTTGATAAGCTCCACCAGCCGGGCGTAGGGGCCAAGAGGGCCATAGGGAACGATCATAACGGTCTTTTCGCCCTTGGCGTTGTTCTCCTGAATCAGCTCCAGAACCTCGATCGCCATTTTCCAATAAAGGTCCACCTCTGTCTCGCACAGCTCGACCTTGATGTTGCTGCCCTTGCCCAGCTCAGCGGCGGGAATGGTACGGTAGTCTGCCATATTGTAACCTCCCAAAATTTATTTTTGAGCATATTGCCCATTTTCTGTTTTTATTGTAGCTGTGTTTTCGCCGTTTTGCAATATATGCAATCTACACTTTCCTTTATCGAATGCACGAATCATAGAGAAATCCAGCGCTCCTGACGTGCGGATTCCAGACAGGCGTCCACGAACCGATTGCCCATAACGCCGTCTTCAAAGGTGGCATAGGGCACTTTCTCTTTGGCATAGGCTTCCCCGTTCAGGGAATCATAGAACGCCTGCATGGCATTCGTAAGCGCGTCCATCCAGCCGGGGGTGTGTCCGGCTGGCAGATGAATGTAGGGGTGTACCTCGGGCAGAGCCGTGTTCCTGTCCACATAGACGCTCTCGTTGCCCCGCTCCCGCTGGCCTACCCAGAGCCGGTCGCATTGCTCCATGTGCCACGCAAACTCCTTTTCATCCCCGCTGACGGAAACCCGCAGGTCGTTCTTGTGTCCCAGCATACATTTGGAGAACAGGGCGCTGCCGGGGGTGCCGTCGGCAAACTCCACCATGACGGAGGTGGTGTCGTCGCTGCGCACCACGATCTCCCGCCCCGTTTCCGGGTCAATACGGATGGGATGGTGGGTGTACATTTTCGCGTACACCTTGGAAATGGGGCATCCCATGACAAAGCCCGCCGTATCCGCCCAGTGAACGCCGATATCCAGCAGCGCACGGGCGGGCGAGGTCTCCGGAATCCGACGGGGGGTGTAGTCGGTCTTCCGCGCCACAGACTCCTGCAAATACTGTCCTCCCACGTACAGCGGCCGGCCTGCCTGTCCTCGCTGAAGCCGCGCCCGCATTTCCAGCACCGCACCGTTCATCCGGCACTGGTAATTGATAGCATGGGCAATTCCGGCGGCCTTTGCCGCAGCCAGCACTTCCTCCGCCCCGGCGGTGGTCAGACTCATGGGTTTTTCCGCGTACAGGTGCTTCCCCGCCCTAATAACCGCCAGATTGATCTCGTCATGGAGGGCGTTGGGCGTGCAGTTATGGATCACCTGAATCTGCGGGTCCGCCACAGCCTCCTGCCAGCAGTCCGTCACCACGTCCGCATCGTAGTTTTCCTTCACCAGCGGAATGTCCTGCGCCTTGTGCACCACTATGGTGCGCACATGGACGTTGGGCAGCCGCCGCAGAGCGTCATAATGGAGCTTTCCCACAAACCCCAGTCCGATGATGGCCACGTTCCATTTTTTCATCGCATTCCCTCCTGTTATTTTGTTTCCTGCCTACAGTATAATCAAAAATGCCGCCGACCCACATATACCTTTCTTACGCATTTTTTCATACTTTTCACAAAATCTTGCAAAGTGCGGCCTTTCACGCTATACTGGTTACACAAATCTCATCACTTTTCAGGAGGACATCTTATGAACCTGTACACCCTTCACAACGACACTCTGACCGTAGCCCTCGACGCCTGCGGTGCCGTTCTGCACAGCATCGTCAAGGACGGCGCCGAATACCTCTGGCAGGGCGACGCCAGATACTGGGCGCGGCGGGACGCCAACCTGTTCCCCTACGTCGGCCGCCTGACCGACGGGCAGTACCTGCTGGACGGGAAGACCTACCCCATGACCATCCACGGCTTCTGCATCGGCACGGACTTTGCCGTGACCGAACAAACCGAGTCTTCCATCCGCTTTACCCTGAGAAGCAACGAGAAGACCCTTTCCATGTACCCCTTCCATTTTGCCTTCCACGTATGCTACACCCTCCGGGGAAATCAGATCCGCAAGACCTGTCTGGTGGAAAACCGGGATTCCCGGGAGATGTACTTCGGCATCGGCGGGCACCCCGGCTTCAATGTTCCCCTGAACGGCGAGGGTTCCTTCGAGGACTGGGAGCTGGACTTTGCCGAGCCATGCCAGCCCGTGCGGGTGGATATGGACCCCGCCAATTACCGGCTTGCCGGCACCGAATCCCCCTATCCTCTGAAAAACGGCCGCACGATCCCCCTGACCCATGCGCTGTTCGATCTGGACGCGGTAGTGCTGGGCAATGTCAGCCGCGAATTGACCCTGCGCTCCAGCAAGTCTTCCCGCAGCGTCACGGTGTCCTTCCCGGACATGCCCTTCGTCGGATTGTGGCACGCACCCAAAACCGACGCGCCCTACGTCTGCATCGAGCCGTGGGTCAGTCTCCCCTCTCACAGCGCCTTCGTGGAGGACTTTGCCAAGCAGGAACACATGATCCACCTGCCCGCTGGCGAAACCTACCGCAATGAAATGACCATCACGCTGGAATGACCGATTGGGGCCGTATTTATGAAATATAAAACCCGCTTTCTTCTGTTTTTCGTGGCCATGGCGCTGTTCCACCTTGCATCCAATTTCGCGCACCCTGTAACGCCCACCATCATTCAGGAGCTGGGTCTGCCGGACTATATGTTCGGGCTGATGCTGGCGGTCATGATGATCGCCAATTTCGCCCTGTCCCCCTCCTGGGGCAATATCAACCGGTTCATTTCCTCCCGCCAGTCCCTGCTCATCTGCTGCGTCGGCTACGCGCTGGCGCAGCTGGGGTTCGCCTATTCCACCACCCAGGCGGGCATTCTCTTTGTGCGGCTTCTGGCAGGCGTGTTCATCGGCGGCATGTTCGTCAGCATGCTGACCTATGTGGTCAACGTGGCAAGGCCGGAGGATATGGCAAAATACCTGACCTACAGCGCGACCCTCCATTCGGTGTTCGGCGCCTTCGGCTACCTGATTGGCGGCGTGGTTGGGGAATTTTCCATCCGCGCCACCTTCCTGCTGCAAGCAGCTACTTTGTTCGTCTGCGGCATCATGTTCCGGCTGTGCTGTGTGCCGGACGCGGAACGCACCGAAAAGGTGTCCATCAAAGAGCTGGCCGCCAAAAGCAACCCCTTCGACGCCTTCCGGGACGGCAAATATTTCATGAATACCGCCTTTGTCCTTCTGTTTCTGGTGAATATTCTCATCAATCTGGGAAATACCTGCTTCGATCAGGTGTTCAACTATTACCTGAAAGACCAGCTGGGGCTGACCTCCGCCTATAACGGCATCATCAAGGCCGTGGTGGGCTTCATCTCCTTCCTGTTCAACATGACGCTGTGCCTGTGGATCATCCGCAAGGCCGACACCGGAAAATCCACGGTGGTGCTGGTGGCCGTCTGCACGCTGGCCTCGCTGGGGACTGTCTTCGCGCCGCAGATTTCCGTTTTCCTCTCCTGCGGCATCGCGCTGTACGCCGGGTATTCCGTCAGCGTCCCCGTTTTGCAGGACATGGTGGCCACGCGGGCAGACCCCGCTCAAAAGAATCTGGTCATGGGCTTTTATAACGCGACCAAATCCCTTGGCAGCATCATCGGTTCCCTGCTGGCGGGATTCCTGTACGCCATCCACGTCAAGCTGCCTTTTGTCCTGATCGCGGTGGTTTACGCCCTGTCCGTCGCCGCTGCGGCGGGGTATCTCGTGTACTGCCGGGTCGGCGAGCAGGTCAAGTGCTGAGAAAACCATCCCCGAATGTCTCCCCTTTTTCAGGGGAGACATTCTTTATTTCTTAAGAAATGGTATATATACCATTTTCTTCTTGCTTTCCGCCGCCGCTTCCTGTATAATGGTCTTACATCAATCCCCCACGGGGAAGGAAAGGAAGGATAACACATGAAAACCCACTTGAGAAGACTGCTGATGTGCTGTCTTCTGCTGCTCATCCTCCCGATGGCTGCCTTTGCGGAGGAAAACGAATTGCCTGTGGAATGGGTTCGCTATGGCCACGGCCTGCCGAACCCCGCGTCTGTGGACGCCCATGGGCTGACCGAAGAAGCCATTACCCTTGAGGGCGTCGCCTACGCGCCCAAGCTGGAAAACGGCCGTGTCTACGTCCGTCTGGAAGACCTTGCCGCCGCCAAGCTGGTGCGGAAAAACGGCGACGCGCTCCAGACGCTGGGGCTTGCTGTGTCCGATCTGCAAATCGAAAACGGGCAGCTGAAAGCCCCCGGCAAGGAGGAAGCCCTCGCCAAGTTTCTCAGCACCGCCGGTGTCGGGGTCTCGCTGAACGATTCCTTTACGCTGGCAAACGCCGGGGAAGGAAAGCTCATCATCCGCATTGCGGGCTTTGCGGCGAAGGACAGCACTGACGCCGCTCCCGCAGCCGGTGACGGTGAGGTGGCGGTTGAAGCAAAGGGCGCGAGCCATCTGGATCCCTACGAGGATTCCACCATCCCACGCCCCTCGGTAACAACGGTTCACGTATATTATGTGGGCGCCACGTCCTATCCGGTCGATTCGGCCGCTCCGGGAGACAATCAGGAGCAGCCTCCCCTTCGCCGTGTCACGGTTTCGACCTTCCTCATTGGCGTTGCCTACAGCCAGGAGGATCTTGACAACGGCGTGAGCTATTATCTGACGCTGGATAGTGAAGACCCCAGCAGTGCGCTGAACTTTGATATCAGGGACGAAAACAATACTTCGCTCGCCCCCGGAGCGACCTACAAGGCACTGGATGCCGCCGAGAAGTCCACGAACGCTGCGTACAATGACACCTCAATGAACGTGGCGGGGCACAGCGAAGAAGCGGGCAAGATGTTCCCCACCATCCGCCTTTCCTCGGATCCCGACGGAAAGGACATCGTCAAGAACATCCGCTTCAAGGATAAGACCCCGGAGGGTACGGAATTCGTGGAGCAGGGCGAGAACGGCCATACCCCCACCGAAAATCCGCCGGCGGGTTATCATCACGACCCGAATCGGGACAAAGGGCGTGCCACTGCCTACGCGCCGGACAGCATCACCACGGTCACGACGAACCCGGGCGACCCCACGGACGTCGTTATCGAGATTCGGGACGTGGTCTATGTAGGCGATCTGAAGCCCTCCGCCTGGTAAGCGCCGCCAGCCGAGGACGATTTATTCAGAGGTTCCATAGTATAAAAAGCCGCCCCGCCGGGCGGCTTTTTCCTGTTCCGAAAAAAATTTTTTGCCCAAAATGTGACGTTTGTGTGGTAAAAACTTATTATCAGGGTGAAGGACAAAAAGAAAGGAAGTGACCCTCAAATGGAAGACGCAAAAATCCTCGACCTGTATTTTGCCCGGGACGAGGACGCCATAAGGGAAACGGATACAGCCTACGGCAAACGGCTGCACACACTGGCAAAGAATATCCTGCAAAACCGGGAGGACGCCGAGGAAAGCGTCAACGACACCTACGCCGAAGTCTGGAAAAGCATCCCGCCCCGGCGACCCAAGTATTTCTTTGCGTTTCTGGCCTCGATCTGCCGTCACCTCTCCCTGAACCGCGTGGACTGGAAGCAGGCCGCCAAACGCCGCGCCCAGGTCGTTCCCCTCACTGAAGAAATGGAAAACTGCATCCCAGATACCGTTCACGAGCGGCAGATGGAGGCAAAGGAGCTGGGCAAGCTGCTGGACTTATTTCTGGAAAGTCTGCCAAAGGACAGTCGCCTGATTTTCCTGCGGCGGTACTGGTATGTTGACTCCGTCCCCGAGATCGCCGCCCGATATGGCATGACGGAAAGCAAGGTCAAAATGCAGCTGAGCCGGACGAAGGAAAAGCTCCGCTTATTTCTGGAACAGGAGGGAATTTACGTATGAACGGACAGGAAATCTTTTTGGGGCTGAGCTACATCAGCCGGAAGTACATTGAAGAAGCGGAGACGGAAACCGTCTCCGGCGGCGCCGGCAAAGCCCACCGCATCCGCAGACCTTTTCTGCTGGCGGCGGTAATCGCCCTTGCGCTGCTGCTGGTGGGGTGCGCGGCGGTGTATGTGCTGAAAATGGAGCATGTGAAAATCAGCAGCGGCACCGACCAGCGGGACTATTCTCTGGTGGACGGGGTGTACGTGAAGGACCCCCACACCGTTGACACCACCAGCATGGCCGGCCTGAAAGGCTCCAACGCCTACAAGGCGTGCGCGGATTTCTATGCCTACGAGACGGAACTCAGGGCGAGCGCATCCGCAAGCGGCGACTGGGCAGGCTACGACGATGCCATAAACGCCAAGGCGCAGGAGCTGGCGGAACAATACGGCTTAAAACCGGAGGGACAGCCGCTGACATTTCGCACCACCCGGAATCTGTGCAACGCGCTGGGCGTGGAGCGGTTCGTGCGGAACAGTCAGGACGTCAGCATTGATGTCGATCAGGGCTTTTGCCGTGATAGCGGAAACTTCTTCGTTCTGCTGCGCTTCGCCTTCCCGGAAGATCAGGGCTATGAAGTGACCTACACCAGCGGCGCACTCTACTGGAACCGGCAGGACACCTTCAGTCGGGAATATTTCACACTGGAAGACCGGGGCGACTGGGTGGAGCGGAACTACACCACCTCCGCCGGGAACACCGTACTGATTCTGACCTCTCCCAGTCAGGAGCGGGGCTATATCATCTGTGACCGGGGAGACGCGTTGATGACCGTATGGCTGGACGTGAACCCGGAACTTCTCAGCGAAGACGCCGGTGTGGTATCCGCCGAATATCAGCATATGACGGAGAAGCAGCTGAACATGGTTGCCGACGCTCTGGACTTTGCCATCCAGCCGAACGTCCCCACTCAGGCCGATGTGGACGCCCAGGCCGCGCCGCCCCAGGAAGCGGCCCAAAACGGCTACACCCTGAAACTGAAATCCGTGGAAACCGACGGCTACGTGGCGCGGGTCGTCGTCGGCGTCACCGCCCCGGAGGATGTGGACATTGAAAGTCTGAATATCAGTACCGGCAGAACGTTCTTCCGCACACCCGGCAGAGATTCCAACGGTATCAACGGAGATTTTAACGATGTGACAGACGACGACGGTCTTGCGAATACCAAAGATCTGGTAGCAGAATTTACTGATCCCTTTCTGGACGGCCTGCGTCCCCTCGAGCTTGGCGCCGCATGGGATCTGGACATTACCGACCTGTACGTGGATCAATGGCGTCCAACCTCCCGTGTACTTACGGAGGGCGACTGGCACTTTTCCATCACCATTGACGAGAGCTGCACCAATTATCGGGAGATTGAGCTGCTGTCCGAACCCATCACCCTGAAAGCCAGCACCGGCTGGCGTGCGGATGGAACTGACTGTCTGGAAGCATTTCCGGTCACCTCCATGAAGCTCCGCAGCCAGAGCATTTCCCTGACGGCAGACACGGGCGAAAATACCTATGCGGACTTCTTCTGCTTCGATCGCACCATAGCCTGTGTCGTACTGAAGGACGGGAGCCGGGTAGACATTCTGAATCAGTGCCTTGAGAAGCCCATTGATCTTGACCAGGCAGATTACGTCCTTCTCCCCGGCGATACAAAGCTCCCCGTCCCCGCAGCGCAGTAATTTCACCTTCCTCCAAAGCAAAAGACCATCCGTCCCAAAACCGGGGCGGATGGCCTTTTTCATTCGTATTCCTTATGATATTTCCGCTGCGCCCTCACCCATCGCCCGTTCATGCGGTAGAAGGGGGCAGGCGCGTCGAACTCCGTGTCGTCGATGGTCATGTCGGCGCGGATGGCGCTGTCATAAGCCGATTTTCTCAGGAACGGGATGGGCAACCTTGCATACCACGTCAGAAACCGCGCGTGGAAGCGCACCTCGGCGGCGAAGGAATGAATGGAGACGTTCGCCGCATGGGTCGCCAGAATCGCCCGTTTTTCGTAGACGGACAGGCTGTCCGGATTCTGGATGTAGATTTTCTCATGGTCGCAGACCGTATGGCCTGCGGCCTTGTTGTTTTCCTCAAGGAAGCGGGGGATTCTCCCCGCCCAGCCATGGAAGCCGCCGGCCGCGCTTTCCCGGTAAACTGACGTGTAGTGTTCGGGAACGTCGATGCAGCCCTCCCCCGCGAAGGAGGCGATGTGCCGGACGTACAGCTCCGCAATCAGGTATGGTCCCTCCGCCTTTGGGCTGAGAAAATAGGCTTTCAGCGTCTTGTCGTGCCTCTGTCCCCGCGCCGCCACGACCCGGTTGATCTCCTGATTCAGCCGCTTCCGGTTTGCCACGGTCGGTTCCGAAAGGCACTGCGGCAGCACATCCGTGTCGAAAGCGATAAAGGAAACGGTGACGCCGGGGGTATCCCCGTCCGCGATCAGGCCGTTCTTGGCATCAAACTCCTGCTCTCTCAGCTTGAACAGGCTGTAGACGTACCCGCCCTGCCGAGGAACGGCGTAGCAGTACCAGTCGTCGAAAAATTTGTCGCAGTCCCGCAGCTCGTCCCGATCGTTGGGAAAGGTCGTAATGCCCTGCCCCACCAGGATATCCGCAAGGGATTTTGCCGCCGCGCAGAATCCGTCGGATGCGGTGCGTATCTCCCCGGCGTCCAGACAGCCCCGGCGCATCAGCTCCCGGAAAAAGGGCGGGACGGCCTTTTCCTCCACGGCGGCTCCCGTTATCGATTCCAGTTCCATACCCTAATCCTTCGCCCAGCCGTAGGCGCACCTGAGTGCTTTGTTCCAGCCGTGAATGCGCTTTTCCCGCTCCTCTGCCCCGATGTTCGGCGCAAAGGTGCGGTCGATCGCCCAGTTCTGCACTACATCTTCCTTGCTCATCCAGTACCCCACCGCAAGCCCGGCCAGATACGCCGCGCCCATGGCGGTAGTCTCCACACAACGGGGGCGCTGCACCGGCGCGTTGATAATATCCGCCTGCGTCTGCATGAGATAATTGTTGGCGCAGGCGCCGCCGTCCACCTTCAGCGCCGCCAGACGGATGCCGGAATCGGCCTCCATGGCTCGCAGAACGTCGTTGGTCTGGTAGCACAGGCTGTCCAAGGTGGCGCGGATGATGTGATATTTGTTGACGCCCCGGGTCAGTCCCACGATGATTCCCCGGGCGTACTGATCCCAATGGGGTGCGCCCAGACCGGTGAACGCCGGGACGACGTAGCAGCCGTTGGTATCGGGCACCTTGGTCGCCATGTACTCCGAGTCGGGGGAGGAATCAATGAGCCGCATCTCGTCCCGCAGCCACTGAATGGAGGAATCGCCGCCCCCGCCACAAAAATCGAGCCTTCCAGCGCGTAGGTGACCTGTCCGTTCAAGCCCCATGCAATCGTCGTGACCAGCCCGTTTTCGCTGAACACGGGCTTATCCCCGGTGTTCATCAGCATAAAGCAGCCGGTGCCGTAGGTGTTTTTGGCCTCTCCGGGCTGGAAGCAGGTCTGACCGAACAGCGCCGCCTGCTGGTCTCCCGCCGCCCCCGCGATGGGGATGGGCGCGCCAAAATACTGCGCCAGCGCCTCGCCGTAAATGCAGCTGCTGGGCCTGACCTCCGGGAGCATACACTTGGGGATGTCCAACTCCGCGAGAATTTCATCATCCCAGCGGAGGGTGTTGATGTTGAACAGCATGGTGCGGGAGGCGTTGGAATAGTCCGTCACGTGGGCTTTGCCGCCGGTGAGCTTCCAGATAAGCCAGGTCTCCACGGTGCCGAACAGCAGCTCGCCC
>ENA-OURV01003244-OURV01003244.1-human-gut-metagenome-genome-assembly--contig:-NODE-3244-length-10459-cov-9.144944_pt1 | contig 10459 bp, 9 predicted proteins | sample MGYA00242141_ERZ509072 | MGnify/ENA primary metagenome ERZ509072 (study PRJEB26280, sample SAMEA2338763) | human gut metagenome | biome: human gut; feature: human-associated habitat; material: faeces... | reverse complement strand
GAATCGGACAAGAACAATCAGGATTACTATCGTAACCTGTTCCGTCCGGATGTGAAGCTGAAAGTGTATATGGGAGACAAGCAGATTATGGATATCCACAATGTGGAAGATATGATTGCACAATACAAGGCATTCGGGGCGGCCAAGGCTTCGTTCCATCAGAACGGCCAGCAGGTGGTGGACTTTACCGACGATGCGCATGCCACGGGCATCTGTTATGCCATTGCTACGCTTGTGACGGAAGTGGATGGAAACGACCGGCTGACGATGTATGCCGTACGTTATTATGATAAATATGTGAAGGTGGACGGCCGCTGGTGGATTGCTGAGCGGGAACAGCATTTTGTGTATGCAGCTGTTCCTCCATTGGCTTGACTGATACAAACAGAGTAAAGATGAAAAAGATTTTTTTAGTTGTTTGGATGGGATTTTGTGCTATTGCGGGAGTGCAGGCGCAGGAACAACATGACGGCTTGCCCGGCGTACCGCAGACAGAAGCATATGTGGTGACACCCGTTGATACGACCAGCGGGGTGGCCGTCCGCAAGGTCTCTTTTTTACGCAGTAACCAGATTGTGCTGGTGGGCAATTTGTTCTTGCCAAAGAACTTCGATGGTTCGCAGCGCTATCCGGCTATTCTCAGTATTCATCCTGCGGGAAGTGTGAAGGAACAATCGGCCGGACTGTATGCGTACCGGTTAGCGGAGAACGGCTTTGTGACTCTGGCTTTCGATGCGGCCTATGCCGGTGAAAGTGGGGGAACGCCTCATTGGTCTGAAGCGCCTTATGAGCGTGTGGAAGATATTCGCTATGCCGTGGATTACCTGGTGACTCTTCCGTTTGTGGATGAGCATCGTATCGGAGCGTTGGGCTTGTGCGCCGGAGGAGGATATGTCATTGCTACGGCTCCAACCGAGCGTCGTATCCGTGCCGTAGCCGGAGTGAGTGCGGCCGATATCGGTGCAGCCAACCGGGAAAGCTGGCTGCGTGGTCGGACGGTGGAAGAACAGATAAAGTTGCTGGAAGACGTATCGGCACAACGTACTCGTGAAGCACGGGGTGCGGAACTGATGAAGGTGTATATGTGTCCTGAACCGACCGAAGAAACGGCCCCTTCTTTCCGTGAGGGATATGAGTATTACCGTACTTCCCGTGCCTGGCATCCTCGGGCCGATAACTTCTACCTGCGCAGGAGTCAGGCAACCAAGATGGCTTTTTCTGCCATCGAAAACAGTTATCTACTGACACAACCCGTCTTGCTGGTGGTAGGAGATAAGGCTGATTCCGAATGGCAGACAACACGTTTTTATCAGGCTTTGCCGGGAAAAGACAAGGAAGTGTTTGTCGTTGCAGGTTATTCGCATATCGACCTTTATGACAAGCCGGGAGCGGTTGGCCCGGCAGTGCAGAAACTGACGGATTTCTTTAAACGGGCCTTGCAATAAAATGATGGATATCTCAAAAAAGCAGATTATGAATACTAAGAAAATTCTTGTGGCGTTCTTTTCCCGGGCGGGAGAGAACTATGCAGTAGGATACATTGAAAAGGGAAATACTCACATCCTTGCTGAAATGATAGCTGCTAAAACGGGTGGCACTCTTTTCCATATAGAACCGGTACGGCCTTATCCGGAAGATTATACGGAATGTATAAAGGTGGCAAAAACAGAACTTCACAACCAGGCTCGTCCGGCCGTGAAGGGAGATGTGGCGGTAGAAGACTATGAGATTATCTTCATTGGCTATCCTAACTGGTGGGGAGATATGCCGATGGCTGTCTATACGTTCATTGAGCAGCATGGCTGGAAGGACAAAACGGTCATCCCTTTCTGCACGCACGAAGGAAGCGGACTTTCGGGGACAGCGCGCAGGTTGCAGCAGGCTTGCCAGGGGGCTACCCTATTGGAAGGGCTGGCCGTGCGAGGGTCTGTGGCACAGAACTCGCCTGAACAGGCACGGAAGAGAGTGGAACACTGGCTTCAGAAATTGAAATATTAAAAGGAGACAAGATGAAAAAAGAGGTAATGTTGCTTACAGGTGCCGGACAAATCGGTATGGCGATAGCCCGGCGGATGGGATATGGAATGAAGATTGTGGTCGGCGACAAGCGGATGGAAAATGCGCAGGCCGTGGCCGATACGATGAACCGTGCCGGATTCGATGTGCTTCCGGTGGAGATGGACTTGTCGTCGCGCGACTCAATCCTCGGACTGATTGAGACGGCACAGCAATATGGAGAGATAGCCATGCTGGTCAATGCGGCAGGGGTGTCCCCTTCGCAAGCTTCGATAGAGACCATCCTGAAAGTCGACTTATATGGTACGGCGGTATTGCTGGAAGAAGTGGGAAAGGTTATCCGGCCGGGAGGGGCAGGCGTGACGATAGCCAGTCAGTCCGGACACCGCTTGCCGGCCCTTGGTGCTGAAATCGATGCACAGCTGGCTTGCACACCGACGGAAGAATTGCTGAGTCTGGAGGTGCTGCAACCGTCGCACATCCGCGATACGCTCCATGCTTACCAGCTGGCCAAGCGTTGCAACGTGAAGCGCGTCATGGCGGAGGCGGTGAGATGGGGAGAACGGGGCGCCCGTCTGAATTCCATTTCTCCGGGAATTATTGTCACCCCACTGGCACTTGACGAGTTCAACGGGGTGCGTGGTGAGTTCTATAAGAAGATGTTTACCCAGTGTCCGGCGCATCGTCCCGGCACGGCCGACGAGGTGGCGAATGTGGCCGAACTGTTGATAAGCAACCGGGGGGCCTTTATCACCGGGTCTGATTTTCTGGTAGATGGAGGTGCTACGGCGGCATATTTTTATGGATCGAATCTGGAATAGAGATAACACATAATCAATGCGTAGCCAGATACCACGAAGTCTGCGAGTAAGAACTTGCCAAATTGTTTGTGCTGGGTGCGGAGGTGGTGATACCGGAATATCGTTCTATGGGAAGCGGATGGATTAGTTTCATGACGGCAATGTGTAATTGTTTTAAGCAAGTATTTTTAATTTTTCAGTGATAAGCGTTTTATATGTCTCTTTCATTTCATCCGATAAAAAAGAAAGGTCAATGAATTCCATCCATTTGCTTTGGACTTTAAGAAACTTGCAAAATAAATTTTCTATAATTTTATCTTCCAGCCCCGAAGCCTGCATGGATACGATAAAATCTGTTTTCTTGATTTTACGTTTTTTCCCGTTAAGTGTCAATGCCAGTTCTTCTGTATCTTCCGGCATGACCAATGCGGTTGATAGTAAATCATAGGCTGGGGTGAGGGTGTAAACTCCTTGCTGTAGGCTATACAGTGAGAAATTTTTTAAGTGCATGTCGGCATTGCCTGTAATCCAGGAAAATACTACTTCCTCCCAATAATTGACCAGGTCAAGTTTGGGTATGGAGGAATATTTTTGTATGGTTTTGGCAATTTGCTCGTAAGATCCTTTATATTTATATTCTGTCAGCCGCTCGGTTAGTTGGCACATGTCCTCCATGGCTAGTTTCTCTCCTTTTTCCGTACGGTCAATGCGACGGGTGATATAACAAAGCTCTCCGTCCGCAAAACGGATAAGGCTGTGAGGTACCACTTTTATCCTGGCAAGTTCTGCCAGATGCATGGTTAAGTCTTCTATTTCGGGCAATTGCTCAAAACGCTCCGTTTGTGGTTTCAGAATGTATCTTCCCCATAACCCTACAATGGTAAAACGTTCTGCTTCATGAGGGCTCTTCTTGTGGATGTCCAGTGACAGTTTGGCTTGAACACCAGTCAATGTGGTCTGGCTACGTATTACTTGCCAGGCAAGTTCATTCAGATTTTGACGAGTATAGGGGAGTTCCGGCACTATAGGAGTGCCGAACAATTTTCTAGAACAAGTTTTGTGAAAGTCATGTTCACCTTCCGTCAACTCTTTGTAGCAATATAGACATTTGGACATAATTATTCCTCTTCTTTAAATAAAGGTTCTACACCTACGGCTCCAATACAGTCCTTGCAACAGGCTAATAGCAGGGACATCCGGTCCCGACCGTCGATTTTCCAGTTCTTTTCAGCGATATTAAGCAGCCAGCCTTCGGGTATCAGACCGTCAAAGAAAGGAAACAGCACTTTGTTCTGATATGGCTGTTCGGTGAGGGGAAGGGTCAGACTGATGGCTTCTGCTTTGTTTGAGGCCAGAAATTCCGGAGTATACTGAAAAGTATATCCATTTTCATCTTCTGTAAGGATACCGGCTTTTATGCCACGCAAATATACAATCGCCTGTTTCATGGTTTATCTTCTTTTGAAATGGGGACTGCACCGACTTCGCTCCCGAAAAGATTCAGTATCTGATTTACTTTATCCAGCCGGAGAGTTTGTTTGCCTTGTTCCAGTTCACGGACAAAACGTAAGCCTACTCCTGATTTTTCAGATAGTTCCACCTGCGTCAGATTGTATTGCTTGCGCATGTCTTTTACATACTTAGAGAGTGTGGTTTGTTCCATGATTATACCCTTTTGGGTGTAAATATAATGAATTTTTCTTTCATTATACCCTTTAAGGTATAAAATTAATCTATCTGCCTAATGTTTATACCCGAAAGGGTGTATTTATAACTTGTAATCTATTTGTGAGTAAATAATCTGGCGGACGGATTAGTTTTATGAAACTTACCCTATTTTTTATAGGTGATTTTGAAAGGCAGCACCTGGAACACTTCGCAGTCGGGCGTAATTAGTTCCAGCTTGTAGGTGAGAGAAGCCCCGTCTGTACCTTCTGTCAGCTGGTCAATCACTTCTTGCGGAAGGAGGTCCTTAAAGCTGATTTTGCCGCTGTTCATTTGCAGATAGCGTGCCTGTCCGTTTGCGTCCACCGCAAGCAGGGCTACGGGAGCATACTGGCTCAGGATGCTTCCAGTGTATTCTTTGCGCGGGGTGACTTCCATGCTGCCGTGGTCGTAGGAGATTTCGTGACCGTCGGGGGCAAAGAGCTGCTTTTTCGAATTGACGGTGATTTCTGTGTACGTGAAGTCGTAGAGGTCCGTTCCTTTCGGTTCCAGTTCCTCGTCGGTAGAGAAGATGATCACCACACAGTGTTGCAAGCGGTCGTACCCCGTGAGGCATGTCCCGTTGCTCAACAGTTTGACCTTGACATGGTTTCCTTGTGAGGTGATTTCGCAACTGCCTTCTCTGGCTGGTTTAAAAATGAAAGGACCGTTGCTGCTCAGTACGTCGAATTCCGTTTCTTTTCCGGAGATGATGAGCGGATTTTCCTGTACCGATACGGTGAGGTCGCGGACGTCCGACAAATCTGTGTGATATGTTTTCTGCACATCTTCCAGTTCCTGCGCCGTCATCCGCTGATAGATGGAATAGCCGTAGATATCGGTTCCTTCTGCCCGCACTCCCAGGTGGACAAGTAGCTCCATCGTGTCGCCGTTGACGGAGAGTAGCTGGAACGCCGTGCGCTGGCCGTCGAGCAGACGGTTCTCATCCGAGTAAGTATAGGTTATAAGTCCGGAACCCCAATGCAGGATAGGCATCCACGTACATGTATGCTTTCAGGGACGAGTGGCTTTCCACATAATATTGGATTGGCCCGGCGCCATCTAAGTCTTTGTAATAATCCTGCGTCTGGCAAGTGCCGTCGGGATTGATTTCGTAGGTGTGGACGTGTTTCCATCCGTATCCCACCACGGCTTCCTCAAAACGTGCGGAAGTGATGGGGGTGAGAGATGTCGGTTCGCTTACTCCGTTTTCATTGAATGTGAAGGTGGGAAAGTTCACGTCGTCGCAGCTGGTCAGACAGAAAAGGCTGAGGAATACCAGTAAGATTCCGGTGAGGCGGTTTGTGTGCATGAGCGTATTAAGGTTTGAAAATGAAGGTTCTTTTTTCAAAGGTAAGAAAAAAATGGAATCGTGATTCTTGCACGACAAAAAATCCCCTCCTGAAAGGGATTTTTGCCGTTTCAGGAGGGGACGGTGCTTGCCAGCAAGGCGCAAGTTATTTCCACTCTTCTGGGATGGAGCCATAATCGGACAGCCCGGTACAGTTGAGATAAGTGTTGCTGTGATTGTCTATTTTCAGGAACTCACTCGGGTAGTTCTGGCGTTCATACAGGTGTACCTTTGAGCCGTTGATTACGGTGTAGGGGGATTCGCCTGTGAGGGAGGCACAGTTGTAGAACATTTCGCTGGTGGTCTGCAGCATACGCATGTGGTCGAAAAGGGTCACAGGAATCTGTTTCAACTTGGTGCAGTGACTGAATGCCTGACTGATGTCGCTTACGTTCGCGTTATGGTCGAACAATCCTTCGGGCAGCGCGGTGAGCGAGCTACATTCATAGAAGGTTTTGTTGAAGGCCGCAGCCTTGACAGCTCCTGCGAAAAGTGTCGCTGGGAGCGTTTCCAGTGAAGTACATTGATAGAAGGTACCGGTGAACAAAGTCGCTTCAGCATTCTGTGCAAACAAGTCGGACGGGAGTGTGGTCAGACCCGTACAGCCACCGAAGGCATAGTTGAAGTTTGTAGCGCTGGTGGCCTTTGCAAACAGACCTTCGGGCAGGCTGGTTAGGCTAGTGCAGCCGTAGAAACAGTTGCTGAAATCGGTCACGTTAGCCAAAGCTCCTTTGGTGTCGGTGGCCAAGTAGTTCAGGGCGATGGCACCCTGCAGGTTGATTCTCTGGAGTTCCGGATCTCCCCATTGGGTAATTCCCAGCAGAGATGCCTTGAGCACTTCTACCTGGGCCGAGTAACCAGAGGTGCTCAGGGCTTCCACGGTACCCTTGAACGTCACAGATACCGTGGAGGAAATACCTTCGCCGTACGTATGCGACAAAGTGGCGGAAGTGACATATTGGTCGCCGATGGTTTCAGTGGTACCGTCTCCCCAGTCGATGACTCCTCTCACCTGACCTTCAAAGGGAAGGTATACGGTGTTGTTGTTCAGAGCACTTAGCTTGTATTCCATGATGAGGGCATCTTCTATGCCGCGCATTGAAGTGGTGACGGTGTACAGGCTGATTCCGCACATGGCTTTCTGGTCTGTACCTCCCTGTAGGTAGATGTAGTATTTTGTGGCTTCTGTCAGGTTGGAGAAAGTGATGGAAGGCTGGTCCTGAAGGCTGTAGATGTCTTCAGCGAGGGGAGCGCCGTACCTGATTCCGTTGAGGATATCCGACAAAGGAATGGTGTCCTGACTGATGAGGGCCGCATAGCAGGTGGCATCGTGTTGTCCTTCCAGTGTCAGGGTGATGGAGTTGGTGGTGGTTTCTGTCTTGGTGACGCTCACAGAGGGGCCTACTTCCTGCTCGATGGGGATGGTGGCCAGCAGACTGTCATTGTCGTAGGCGTAAATCAGCAGGTTGTCGGTCTGCTTCTCGGCGGTGTAGTTCGTCAAATAGGAGACAGTCGGTGTGTCGCCGGCATAGAAATCGCCTTCCGGGTATTCCAGTATGAAGGAAGGATATCCGTCCGTTGCAGGCAGTTCACCTTCATTGTATTTTTTGTATTTTTCCAATATGTAGTGCAAATTGGAGATGTTGGTTTGATACTTCACCTGCATGCCTTCCTCGCTTCTTACAGCTGGCAGGGTGATACTGGTTGTTTCCAGTTCGAAGTAGGGGGCAGCTCCGTCGTTGGTTATTACCTCATAGTTGCTGTCTGGATAGTTGTAGTCTTCTTCCTCTTCTTCTCCTCCGTTGAGCAACTCCTCCAGTTTTCCGCACGAGGTGAAGGTGGAGCTCAGAACCAGAGGAATCATGCCCCAAACCAAGAGGGCATAGCCTGAAACCAATAAGGTTTTCATGGTTGCAAATGTGTTGTTTTTTCTCATAATTAAAGACAAAAAGTGATAAAAAGTAGTTTCATATGAGCAAAAATAACGATTTCTAAGAGAAGGTGTTTGTATGAAGGTAAATAATTGATGGGGCTTTTAATGTTTTTATATGGGCGGAATAATAGAGACTTATAGAAAAAATCCCCTCCTGAAACGGCAAGAATACCTGTCAGAAGGGGACATGTTTATGCAAAAATCGTAAAAGAATTATCGCCAGTCATTCGGCATGGATTCATGGTCGGTCAAGTTTGTACAGTTTCCGAATGTATTGTTGTGATTGGTGATTTCCAGAAACTCGGTCGGATAGTTCTGACGTTCATACAAGTGTACTTTCTTTCCGTTTATCAGGGTATAGGGTGATTCACCGGTAAGCGACTGGCAACCGTAGAACAATCGGGTAGTGCTCTGTAATATGCGCATTTTGTCGAACAGGCCGGCTGGTACACTTTGCAGGTTGCTGCATCCTTCGAATGAGTAACTGATATAGATTACTTCCGGATTGTGGTCGAACAGGCCTTCCGGAATGTTTGTGAGTGCCTTGCATTCATAGAAGATGCCCGGCATGAGGGTTACTTTTGTCATGGAAGCGAACAGGTTGGCGGGGATGGTTTTCAGTGAAGTGCATCGCGCAAAGATACCCAGGGCGTAGTTGCGTGTATCGTACACTGTACCGAGGCTGATCACTCCGCTACAGTCTTTGAACAACCCTTCGGGCAGGCTGGTGAGAGAGCTGCAGCCGGTAAAGGCACATTTCAGATAGCCCAGATTGTAGTGTCCTTTGAACAGGTTGGCCGGTAATTCCTTCAGTGACGTACATCCGTAGAAGATTTCATTCATGGAATAGGCCGATGGGGTACCGGCAAACAGTGATTCCGGAAGTGTTTCCAGTCCTTCACAGCAGTAGAACGTGCCGTTGAACGAGGTCGCACTGGCATTGTGAGCAAACAAATCCGACGGAAGAGCGGACAGGCTCGTGCAGTCCTTGAAGGTATAGTCAAAAGAACGAGCACCGGTGGCCATGGCAAACAAGCCTTCGGGAATGTTTGCCAGACTGGTACAGCCTTCAAAGCAGGAAGTGAAATCGGTAATGGCAGACAGTGCTCCCTTGGTATCGGGGGCCAGATGTTTCAGGGCGATGGCATCCTGAAGACTGAGTCTTTTCAGTTCGGGCGTACCCCATTGTGTAATGCCGGTCAGTGAAGCTTTGAGGACTTCTCCTTTTGGAGAGTTGGTGGTCGTCAGTGTTTCCACCGTACCCTTGAAAGCTACTTCCACGGTAGATTCTGCACCTTGGGCATAAGCGTGCGACAGGTCGGACGAGGTGAGGTTCTCCTTGTCGATGCTTTCGGTTACACCGTCGCCCCAGTCGATGACTCCTTTTACTTTCCCTTCAAACGGAAGATACACCGTGCGGTTGTTCAGGTTGTTCAGTGCATATTCCAGTATCAGTGCGTCTTCCTTGCCACGCATGGCAGTAGTGACGGTGTACAGCGATACTCCATATAGAGCCCCTGGTTGTGTACCGCCCTGTAGATAGATGTAGTATTTGGTTGCTTCCGTCAGTCCGGAGAATGTGTAAGTAGGCTGAACGCTGAGGTCGAAGGTATATTCAAAAGGAAGTCCTGAACCTCCGTTTTTCAGGTCCTCCCTCACTTGATACAGTGGAATACTGTCGGTCGAAATGTAGGTAGAGTAGAAACAGGCTTCGTTCTTGCCTTCCAGCGTCAGTGTGATTTCATTGACACCGGCTTCTGCCTTGGTCACGCTGATATGAGGGGCTGCTGCCTGTTCGATGGGGAGGGTGGCCAGCAAACTGTCTTTGTCGGTGGCATATATCAGCAGGTTGTCGGTTTGTTTCTCGCTGGAATAGTTGGTATAATACGGCAGGAAGTCTTCGCTATGGTACGAATATTCCGGATTTTCCAGGATAAACGAATAATCTTCTGGGCTGGTCAGTTCACCTTCGTTGAGTTTCTTGAATTTTTCCAGCACATAGTGCATATTCATGATATTAGTCCGGCATTTCACTTGTACGCCTTCTTCGCTTCTTATGGCTGGCAGTTCGATGCGGGTTGTTTCCAATTGGAAATAAGGGGCTGTTCCGTCGGTAGTACCCACTCCGTTCAGATTGCCTGAAATGTTTCCGTCTCCGTCGCCTTCTTCGTCATTGCCGCCTCCGAAAAGTTCTTCCAGTTTTTCGCACGAGGTGAGGGTAGAGGAAAGGAGCAGGGGGGCCATGCTCCATACCAAAAAGGCACAGCCTGAAACCAGCAGTGATTTCAGGGCTGTTAATGCTTTACTCTTGTTCATAGTGAAGATAAAATAAGATGTTTTATATATATACAAAAGTAAAGTGATGGAATGAAGTATACATCACGGAAAACCGTGATTTGCGGTCTGTTTATTGGGGTTACACCAGCGAGATGACGTAACTTTCCATGCTTTTCAGGTCGATGTGCCAGAGCCGACCGCTCAGTGCGTGCGGACTGCCCAGGATGACCTTCATCGTTTCGTTGGCTTCCACGCAGCCCACTACACCCGGTGTGACACCCAGCACGGCCTTCGACGGATGGGGCATGGTCCGCATGCCTTCTTCGTCGGGGAAGAGGGTGCGGTAGTCGGGACCGCCCTGGTAGTTGAACACGGAGA
>ENA-OURV01003240-OURV01003240.1-human-gut-metagenome-genome-assembly--contig:-NODE-3240-length-10467-cov-6.130330_pt1 | contig 10467 bp, 6 predicted proteins | sample MGYA00242141_ERZ509072 | MGnify/ENA primary metagenome ERZ509072 (study PRJEB26280, sample SAMEA2338763) | human gut metagenome | biome: human gut; feature: human-associated habitat; material: faeces... | reverse complement strand
CGGAAGGCTGCTGCCCTCCAGATGGCCCGCCGCCACCTGCAAAACGCCGTCGCTGGTGCCGTGGTAGACGGGCAGCTCCACGCCGATCTTGGAGATGGTGATGTACCCCATGATGCCGGTACCGGAGACGTCGAGGGTGTCGGTGTAGCCGCTCACCTCTTCGGGCCGGTAAAAGGCATCGGGCGTTTCGGCCAACCGCCGGTTGTAGTCGTCGGCGGCGTCAAAATAGGCCTGATAGTCCACGTCCGACAGGTTTTCAACCTCTTCCGAGTAGCTCGCCACAGCGCGCGACTGGTTTTTCTGGTTGACATAGTCACTGACGGTCGGATATAACATCACGGATAGACCCACGAGAAAGATCAATATTAAAATGATGTTGCTGCGATTCTTTTTCATGGGCTACTCCCTAATGTTATAAGGATAGGTTCGGGGCAGATGCCCTCTTATTTCGGGGGAGCGGCCGGCTCCCGGTTGGTTTTACTTGTTTTCCATCCGCTTCTTCGCGATGAGCAGCACGGCCGCTGCAACCATCAGCCCGCCGCCGATCAGATAGAAGATCGTGGTGCCGATGCCGCCGGTGCCGGGCAGGGTGGTGCCAGCGTTGTTTTCGACGCCATAACCACCGCTCGTGTAGGTCTTATTCGTCGTGTCAACCGATGCCTTCGGTTCAAAACCGTTTTCGCCCAAGTTGACGGTCTGTAACTCATTCAGTTTGTTGTAACCCTGCGGCTCCTGAGTCTCTTCAAGATAATACGTCTTCTTCTTCAGGCCCGTAAGGGTAACTTTACCACCCTTAACCTTAATCGTTTCATTGCCCGTTTCACTGGAATCTGCCACACGATAGGTTTTGGTAGTGTCATCGTATACAAACTTTACCGCAGCAGTTTTGCCTTCATCTTCATACAGCTTAAACTCAGCGCCATCCAGCAAATGCTTTGTGCCATCGACTTTGGTGTACTTCACAAGGTCAAACTGGTAAGTTTTAGTCGTTGTGCTGTCCTTAGTAGTCTCGTGGCTCTCACCATAATCCAGCCAAGTTTCATTTGTTTCGCCGCTCGTCTTAACTGCTTTCTTGTTGACCGTTGCGGAGTAGTAAACCTCAATATCCTTATCGCCGGTAATGCCGTTGCAGTAGTCGTCCGTCAATGCCACATGGAATGCACAGCCATCACCCGGATTCGTTGTGAACGTATAATTAGAATTTTCAGTTAGAACGGTATCACTAACTTTCACCTGAACTCTTCCATTAAACGTCAGACCGTCCGTCATGGTATCATGCAAAACGTACTTCTGCGCGCCCTTCTTGGCGTGAATCGTGGTCTTAAACTCTACAACCTTGCCAATCTGCTGATAATTTTCATCCGCCCAGTCTTCGTTGTCAACTTTGGTCTTCTTCACAACAGAAGGGACTTCATTCTTTTCTTTGATTTCTGCCGTATAGTCCGTCGTGCCCAAACTGCACAAAGCACCCGCGTTGGTATCGACCAGATAGTAGCCAAGCTCCAGACCAGACATCGTCACAGTAACAGTCGTTGCACCTTCCGCAGCCGAACTCGCAGTCTCCGTTTTCGTTGCATCAATCTTACTAGTCGTTGCATATGCCAACGCCGCTTTTGCAAAGTCAGCTGCCTTTGTAGAGTTTGCCTCAAAGCTGGCTGTCTTTACATAACCAGTCGTGTCATCCACGGTGATGTAATTTTTGCCAGCCCCTGTTTTGAAGAATTCAGCCCACTTGTCCACAACCTTATATGTATAAGCTGCGGGCCTTGTTCCCTCTTCCGGATTGTAGCTCAACTCAAACATCTTATAAGCCTTGTATTCCGTTCCCGGAATTGCATTACTGATCGTAATGCTGCCGGTTGCCGTCGCGGGAGTGGTGCCTTCATCCGCAAACGCCGGGGCTGCCATCGCCAGCACGAGAGCCAGCGCGGCAAACAGCGCCACGAATCTCTTCATGTGTTTCATTTTCTTCGTCTCCTTGTGAAATAAACTCATTTCCAATTTGCTTCTTTTTGCTTCCAAGCAATCCCAAAATCTGTGCTTCTTGTGGTGATCTGCGCTCCGCCCGCAGGGGCGGGAGGGTCACTCGCCCCTCCTTTCCTGTCTGCGTTTCCTGCGGTATCCGCCCATCAGCGCGGCACCCATCAGCACCACACCGGCGGTGGTGTACGGGGCCGTACCGGTGGAACCGGTCGCCGGGAGTTCGTAGCCGGGGGCATTCTTGCGGTTGGTCACAGTAATGGTGTCACCGGGCACTGCCGGGTTTCCAGCATCGTAGGTGTAGCTCACCGTGTAACCAGCCACAGTTTCCTCGACAACGTAATACTTGGTATTGGGGTCAAGGTTCGTGAAGGTTCCGCTCCAACTGTTCCCTGCATTTAACTTCAGAGACAAACCCGTTGCTACGCCTTTACCATCAACAATTTTATAGAGATCTACCGTGATTTCTGTCGGCTGGGCGGATGTATCCGCACCCGCATCATACTGCCATACCTTTGTAACTTTCAGCCAATTCGTCTTTTGTTTGTTCGTGATGACCACGGTATCGCCGCTGGTAAAGCCGGTATTCGTTTCTTTGCCATCCTTCCAGTCGGTATAGGAAACATTGTAGCCAGACGGTACGCTTTCTTTTTCCTCTTCCACGGCGTAAGTGTAGCCGTCTTTCAAGGGCTCATCGGTAGGCGTCTTCGAGGTATCCGGATAGATATACGTCCAGCTGTGATCCGACGAGAGGGTGATGTCGGCCGACCAGCTCTCGTCTTTTCGGCCAGTCGCATCGTAACGGGTCAGTTTAACGGTAATGTTGTCATGCGGACCCGTATCCAATTTGCCGTCATCCTTCAGCCACAGCTTACGGATGGTGATTTGCTTTGCAGTATTTTTAACGTACATCTGTTCCGTCTGGTTGGCTGCAACGAAGGTGATCTGCGACTCTGCAACGCCAGAACCCTGCATAGCCGTGGTGATCGCTGCGTCATCCTTTGTCTGATTTGCAGCCAGCATCAGGAAATAGTGGGGGGTGCTGTCGCGGATGTAACCTTCGGGCTCCGCGGTCTCTTCGAGCATGTAGAGCACGCCTCGGTCAACCTTTACAACATCTGCATTCATACTATTCGTGTACCGGAACAGGATCTGGCCCTTTGCATCCGTCGTGCAGTCGTTCTTGACCGTACTCCAACCGCTGCCGTCCCACTTGGACAGTTTGAACGTTGCACCCGGCAAGGTTTTATTGTACTTGTCCCGTTCCACCTTGAACAATTGCAGGGTGTTGGTATTGGTCTGCGAAGCGGTGCCGCCGCCTTGTTCATAATGATACTGGTAATCCTTGTTGGTTTCACCGTGCCCGAACATATCCACCTTGTTGCTGATTTTGAAGTCCTGAGTTCCCACGCTGTTATCGCCTACAAGGAAGCGGTACTCATACGTCAGCTTATAGTAGCAGCCATCCGGGACGGCAAACGTCATCTTATAGACTTTGTTCGTTCCGTCGGTCTGCATCGGCTCAAGGGTAAAGCGCCGCAGGTCGGTTGTTGTTACATCCACCCACTGCCAATTATCGACACATTTCTCCAGCTTGACGCTCTGCCGGATGATCTCGGCATCGATCTCGGCGGGGATCGTCAGGGTATCGTGCAGCTCCAGCTCGCTGCCCGGCGTGGACAGCCACTGCTTGCCGTCCTTGTTGATCTCAACGGTATAGGTTGCGGCATTCTTATCACTGCTTGGTTTGGCAGTCTTCCACAAGCCGAAATCCGTGCGTTTTACCGTAACATCGGCTGTCTTTTCTTTCTCATCTTTATCCCACGTTGCAGTGTTTGTATAAGTATCTTGGGTAAAATTGATGTCTTCCCATCTGTCATCGTCCACTCGGACGCCGAAAATGATGGCAATGGGCTTGTTCTTCGTGTTGTTCGCCTGAGCCTTGTTCAAATTCTTCAGCTCAAATGTCACCTGCTGTTTTTTGCCCTGTTTATAATCAGCAGCACTCACCGTAAGGTATCCAACGCCTTGGCGGCTTGAAACCTGACTGCCATCTGTACCATCTAGCGGAACCAAACAGCTACTTGCATTGATACCGTCGCCATCGTTCATTGAGAATCCCACATAATACGGCGAGCCCTCCCCGATCGTATTGTCATTGGGATCAAATTTCAAGCCTTCCGGCAGGGTATCCGTCACAGTCACGGTATTGTCCGTCATATTTTTCAGGATCAGTTTGAACCAAATGACCTTTCCGTATTCTACGCTAGCCGACTCATTAAACCCTGAATGCACATTGCCGCTCGCTCGTTTTACCAGTTGCGGATTGCCCGCCGCCGGTTTGGTGTATTCGGACTTTGCGCTCACATGATCGCCCTCGTATTCGATCTGATTGGTCACCGTAAGCGTTTGGCCAGCGTTCAGTGAACTCACATCTTCCACATAGGAAGAATAAGGTTCCGCATTCAACTGAGTAATCACAAGGTTTTCATTCGTGGCGTTCGTCCAGTCAACCATAATTTTGAAGGACGTCACTTCATCGGTATCCTCCGTTACCTCATTTCCGTCAGCACCGTAATATGTAATGTCGATCTTTACGCCGCTGTACTCCGGTTTTGTAAGTTCGCTGTACTTTGCCGAACCGGAATTTTCCCCGCTGACCCAGTAAAGCTTCATGCCATTCTTCAACTGCGTGTCCAACTCATTCTTGACGGCATAGTGCTTCAGCCCGGTTGCTTCCACGCCACCAATGGTCGGCTTTTGGAATGTATCCGTTACGGTGAACGAACTCTTTTTGCCCACCGATGCGGCCGTGCGGACTACAATACTCCACTTTTTTTCCTGCATTTTACCGGTGCTGACCGTTTCCAGCTTGCCGCTGGAGTTCTTCAGCAGGTTCCTCTTTCGCACCACGTCTTGCGCGGTGGCCTCGGCATGGTATGTTTTTTCCCCTTTCTTTACATCTACCCCATTTATAACATCCTTGGTTCCGTCCGTTCCATTCGGCATGGTGGTATAGTAAGTAAACCGATATTTTTTCCCCGTCGAACCTTCGGGGAATGTATAGGTAAAGCCTGTATGCTGCGCATTTATCGTACCATACTGCTTTTCCCCAGCAACTTTGAAGTCATGGAAGTTATACGAATCCGTCGATTCTTCAATCTTAACCTTGTCCCCCTCGCGGATGGTGATTCCGTTGGTTTTAAGGTCATCGTCAACTACATAACCATTCAAATCGCGGCCATTGGGGTTATTGATCGTAACCGTCCACGTGATTTTGCCAACCGCCTGATCATTTCCATACCCCCCAATTCCACCGGTCTTCTCAACCGTAATGTCATCACTGCTGAGCGATTTCTTTTCAGGATCGGTCGACACATTCTCTCCCGACGTTGCCGTCGCGGTGTTATCGACCGTGCCCCACTTCTCGGCTTTAAAGTTGTTGGCACCATTGACCTCATAAAGATATGTCAGCTCGTAATAATCGTCTTTACCAAGCGCTTCAAGCTCCTTGATCTTAAAACTCTTGCCATTGCTTGCAAATGTAAGCTTGCCCGTCAGATCAACCACGGCTCCGTCTTTTTTCGTCAGCTTGAAAGAGTTTTCATCATAGCTGCCGGTCAAATTATAAAGATTCGTGATAACATCATCGATCGTGACCGGCTGCCCGGCGGTGCCGTTCTGCGACGATACTTTGACCGTATACTGGAAGTAGGTATTGTCGCCTTTCTCCACGACTTCCGCCGCAGCCGTTTTTTCCGTTTTGATATCGCTATTCTTTTTCAGGATGAAGTGCGTATCGTCCGAGATCTTGATTTCTTCAGTGGTGCCGGTACCGCCTGCAACGATATAGCCACTGACATAGATGTTCGCCTTGAAAGTCTTCGTATAATCAAAATCTTTCACACCATCGTCAAAGGTAATAACTGCCAGACCCTCTGTATTCACGTTCAGGTGGCCAATGACTTTGGTCGAGTTGTCTTCATCGTAAATATTTTCCGTTACCGGCTTGGCCAGCTTATAAGGCAGTTGATAGTAAGCCTTGTTGCCGTTCGTGGTATCCTTATGAAAGGTGTTCTCCAGCACATTTTTCATATCCAAGACAAGGCAAACTTCCGTGCCCTCCTGAATCGTTGAACCATCAGGAACATCTTCCCAGTTTTTTCCATTCGGCTTATATTGGAGCGTGAAGCTCAGATTCACTTTTTCCTGATTTTGCGTATCGTTCAGGTCGAGTGCACCAACTGTATTAAAAATATCACCATCGCCCGCAGCCGCCACCGCCATTGCGCCCACTTCATCTGCCGGCTGCACTGCGATCTCATCGTCATGGCTGCCGTCGCGGTCATCGGCTTCGCCCACGTAGTCGCCGTAAGCCTGATCCACGAGGATGGTGCTGGTGACATCGGCGAAGGGAACGGTCACTTCCGCGACAGCGCCCTCGACGGCACCAGAAATAACGGTCAGCGAATCGTCGCCTACCGTCTCCACGATGCCGATGGTCTCGTCGTCGGCAGTTCCGTTTTTATTATAGGTGACCACATCGCCGGGGATGGCTTCGTAAGCCGCATCTTCGCCCTCGGTGAGGTAGGCAAAGCCCATGGCATCCATATCGGCGCGCAGCGCCTCCAAGCCCAAGCGCTGCGGGATCTCCGTCTTAGGGATGCCCGCATAATGCTGGCAGAACGCGATGAACGCGACGTCCCAATCGGCGTAGGGGTTCCCGTAGAACGCACCGTAGCGGGTGTAATGGTGGACGTCGATGATGTCGCCCAGTGCCTCGTCGGTCTGGAAGTTCTTTTCGCTTTCCTTGTAGCCAAGCTGCTCCTGTGCCACGGCCAGCAGGGCCTCGTTCCAGTTATCGCTCAGGCCGACGCTGTATTTTTGCCAGTCGTCGTCGGTCTCCACGTCGGCGCTGTAGTCCGCAAGGCACTCCAGCGTGTGCGTGTGTTCGGGGATGGTGCAGGTCAGCACCTTCTCATAGCACGCCTCGGTGTGGTGATGGAGCATCGGCTCGGAAACGGCCTCGCTGCTGCTGTCCTCCGCCACAGACGTGGCGGTGTTGGTATCTTCCAGCGCCGCAATGCCGTCCTCGTCTGCCGCCGTACCGTCCGAGAGCACTTGGCCCTCTTCGTAGCCGCAGATGAGTTTTTCCTCGGTCTCCGTCTCGGTGGTGTAGCAGTCGTCCGTGTGGGTGTGCTCCTCAAAGCCGCAGAGGAAGTCACCTGTATCGGGATCGACCGGGCAGGTTTCATCGTGGGTATGTTCTTCTTCGCCGCAGGTTAGTTCCTTGTGCTCAACAAGCACGGTCTCGTAGCAGTCCGCCGTGTGGTGGTGCACCTCCGGTTCGATCTCTTCCGGCTCCGGCTCTTCCGGCTCGGCTTCCGGTTCTTCCGTGGTCGGCTCCGAGTCCACGGAAAAGGCGGGGTCCGGCTCTTCCGGCTCGCCTTCCTCGTAACCGCAGACCAGCTCCTCGGTATAGCATTCGTCGGTGTGAACGTGCTCCTCCATGCCGCAGCAATATTCGTTGTCGGTGGTCAGCGCCGTGCCCACCTGATGCAGCCGCCAGCTGACCGAGAGTGATGTCAGCATCGCAAGCACCAGCAGCATCGCCGTATAGCGCCGCGCTCTCACGCGCTGCGCCCGCAGCTTCTGCATGATCTCATTGAACTGATTCCTCATCATGGCACCTCCTTAGTGCACCCATGAAAGACGTGACAAGGGCCATACCCTCAAGAACACCTTGCCGACGATCTGGCTTTTGTCCACGCAGCCGATGACGGTGCTTCGGCTGTCGATGGAAGTTGAACGATGGTCGCCCATCACGAAATAGCGATTTTCCGGCACCTGATACGGGAACTTGAGGTCGCACTCGCCCAGCGCGAGTTCATCGACGTAAGGCTCCTCCAGAGCCTCCCCGTTCACCGTAACAACGCCGCTCCGGTCGATGGAGATCACATCCCCCGGCCCGCCGATGATCCGCTTGAGCAGAAGCTTATTCTGCCAATAAAAACCGCACAGATCGCCGGTTTTCATATCATCGGTCTTGAGCAGCAGCAGGACATCTCCGCTCTGCAAGGTCGGGTTCATGCTGTCGCCCGACACCTGCAGCACCGGCAGGAGGATGGTCGCCAGCAGCACCGCCGCAGCAGCCACCACCACCAGCGCGTAGATCGTACTTTTCAGTACCCGCACGTAGCGGTCCCGGTATTCCAGACGCTGCCGTTCCTTGTCCACTTCCTCCATGGAGGGGATCGTGGCCAGTTTCACGTGTCGTCCCTTCATTCTGCGTCCGCACCTCCGTTATCCGCAGACTGCGGTGGTTCACTGGGCAGGGGCGGATTCATTGCCTTCACCGATTCCAGATACGCATCGGCAGCGGCCTGAGCCGCTTCGAACACCTGATGCAGCGCCAGCGACGCTTCCGCGATGGAACCGGCATGTTCCAGCCGCAGGGTGCGGTCGTCCAGCTGCTTCTGGAGCGCCGCGTTCTGCTGTTCCAGCTCTTCTTCGTGCTGCTTGAGCGCGTAGATGATCTCGATCAATTCGGTGCGGCTCATCCGCCGCAGTTCACGTTCCGCCATGTAGTTTATCTCCCTAACGGATGATTGTCATAATTACCCATTTACTACGGTTGATTATAGCATCGCTCTTCTATTTTCGCAACGGGTTTCGTAAAATATATCACTGATTTCCGGCGTCTGAAAGCCCGATTTTCGCCACTTTCGGCGCAAAAAAGCGCATCCGCTTTTTTGCGGATGCGCTTTTCAGACATTTCAGGAAATTTCGTTTAGTTTTTGCCGGTCAGCTTGAAGTTGTTCAGAGCCTCAATGGTGGTGACGATGACCCTGACGTTGTTGATGATGGAGCTGCCAGCGGAGAAAACGCGGGCGACGTAGTTGAACAGGGCGCCGACATTCATGAAGATCAGCCAGCCCTGCGTGTCGGTGATGGAGCCGCCGTTCAGGTAGACCATCTCGTTCTCGTCGATCGCAGCGTAAGCGGCGGGCAGTTTGATCTCATTGTTCATCATAATAAGGAATCCTCGCTTTCAAAATTTTAAGATAACTTCAGGCAAAAGTTGACCGTTTCAGCCGTGCAGCGCTACCAGCGTGAACACAAGAATGGTCGTGCCAACGATCAGGACTTCTCCCATATGTTCTTCGATCTTAAAGGTCTTGGTGGGTTTCGTCTCCTCTGGCTGTGCAGCCGCGGCGGAAGAAGAACTGCCGTCCGCGACCGTCCAGTGAGCGTAGAGCGTCTGGCCTTCCTCTTTGAAGTTGTACTTGCTCGCCTTGATCGCGGTGCCGCCCACGATATCCTCATACCACCCATCAAAGGTGTAGCCTTCCATGGTAGGCGTCGGCAGACTGGACGCGCGGTAAACGTCGCCGTACTTGTAAACGTACACCTGCGTCGGCACACCGATACCGCCCTGCGGCTCCAGATAGATGGTGTGATATTTTTCTGCGGCAAACGCCAGCGGGGTCATGCAGCAGAACACTGCCAGCGTTACGACCCCCAGCATCAGCCTCTTCAGAAATTTCTTCATGTTGCGGCCTCACTTTCCAAACGTTCCGGGAACGCCATACCCTTCCCGGATATGACGTCTCTATATAGGTTATACGATAAACGGCCCGTTTTGTCAATTGCTTCCTGTGAAATTTCGCAATTGTTTTGTCGTTTGTGGAAAAAGTGTCCGGTTTCAGGATTCGGCCTCAAAAAATTCCTTGACCAGTTTGACCACCGTGCCGGAAAGCAGCAGCAGCGCGATGAGGTTCGGGATGCTCATCAGGCCGTTGAAGGTATCGGCGATGTTCCACAGCAAGCCGAGGTCCACCGTCGCGCCCAGAATGGCCACGAAAGAGTAGACCACGAGGAAGGGCCGCACGACCTTATCCGTCTTGCAGAGGAACTCGATGCAGCGGGAGCCGTACAGGCCCCAGCCGATGATGGTGGAGAATGCGAAGCAGCACAGCGCCACCGCCGTAAAGATGGACGACCAGCCGCCGTAGGTGGAGGTGAATCCGGCGATGGTCAGCTCGGCACCGGCGGCAGAGCCGTAGTTCACCGGCACCCCGCTGCACAGGATGACCAGCGCGGTCAGGGTGCAGATGACGATGGTATCGGCAAAGACTTCGAAGATACCGAACATCCCCTGCTTGACCGGCTTGCGGGTGTCGGCACAGGCGTGGGCGATGGAGCCGGTGCCCAGACCGGCCTCATTGGAGAAGATGCCGCGGGAAACGCCCTTCTGCATACTGAGGAAAACGCTGCCGATGGCACCGCCCGTGAAGGCCCGTGGGTCAAACGCGCCGCCCACGATGGAGGCCAGCACCGCCGGGAAGCGCCGGATGTTCAGAATGACAACGCCCAGCGCCAGCACCACATAGAACAGTGCCATAAAGGGCACCAGCTTTTCGGTGACACTGCCGATCCGCTTGATGCCGCCCAGCAGCACCATGGCCACCAGCATGGCCACCAGCA
>ENA-OURV01003239-OURV01003239.1-human-gut-metagenome-genome-assembly--contig:-NODE-3239-length-10467-cov-43.590376_pt1 | contig 10467 bp, 10 predicted proteins | sample MGYA00242141_ERZ509072 | MGnify/ENA primary metagenome ERZ509072 (study PRJEB26280, sample SAMEA2338763) | human gut metagenome | biome: human gut; feature: human-associated habitat; material: faeces... | reverse complement strand
CAATCTGATATGAAACGACAGAGGCCATCTCAATTCATTTTGAGACGGCCTCTTTATCATTTATGACGGAATCTTTTGTCACAATCCCTGCATATATAATTGGCCTTAGAAATCTTTCCCAAAAATACAATTACAAGAAACGAAACAAACATAGACAATGCGATATAATCGGCAACAGTTGATCTGATACCAAAATCATTTGCCCAAAGAAGATAAAGCCCAGGAATAAGAAAAAGAAAGATGCACAATAATGCAATCGCAGTTCCATATTTATTACTTACGGCTATAGCTGCTACATTGTAACTTCCACATTTAGGGCACCAGACATGAGATTTATTTCTACTATCCACAATAGGATTTATTATCTCAGCAGCCTTTTCATAGTCTTTCTCAAAAACATATATCGCAATACCCGTAATAGCACCATAAGCACCTGGCCTTTGGTCTTGCCCCTCATCATGCTGGCGAGAAACGATATTATTTTCAATAAGCAGATTCGTTATCTCGTCTGCATAAATTGTAGTATCACATTTTATAAGAAGTCTTTCCCTCCTATTGCATTCATTCCGGCTATTGCATGACTTCTCATCACCCGGTGGATTATCCTTGGATATATACAATGATTCTTTCATCTTATAATTTGCTTTTATGCTAATATACTGATATTTAGATAAAAAAACAAAATTTACCTCTAAATTTTTCTCCCTAAATTTGAAACAAAGGTTGATCTTCTATAAAAAAACAGCGTCTTTTTTCGCCATTTCAAACCATCATTTAATGTTTGTAGTATTCATATCTTAAACTATAAATATGCAGAATCCCAGTGTCAGTATCAATCCCGCCAGACTGCCGGTTCCAAATTGTCACCCATAATACCGGTTATTTACTATAAATTATTTTACAATAAAAGGGATGTTACATACCATGGCTACGACCTTTCCACCAACTTTTGCCGGCTTCCATTTTGGCATCATGTTTACCACTCGCAATGCCTCGTCATCGATTTCCTTGCCCAAACTTTTCATTATTTCGGCATCACGTATAGTGCCGTCGTCTTCCACTACGAAGTTCACCAAAACAGTACCCGGTTTGCTATTGGCTGGTTTTCTGAAATTTCTACTGACGAACTCAATCATTGCATCGTGTCCTCCCGGATATTCTGCCAGTTCGTCAACCACGTAGTAAACTCCGTCCTCCCGCTTTTGCGGCATAGAAGTTTTTTTTTGGTTCAATGGCCGACTACCGTTCTTTATAAATACATCCTTATATTTTTTGAAGGAACCAACCGCATCAAGGAATACTGTGATTGACTTCCTTTGTTCATCTGTGAATAAAGTCGGCATGGCGGATATAACCTCACTGGCCGGTGTGTCTATTCCATAAATACAATATTTCAGGAAATAGCTGTCGAGAAAAGAACCAACGGCAGGATTCTTTTTCATCTGAATTTCGCACGTTTCCAATGCTTTTTTATAAAAAGCCAGAGCTTCTTCCGACTGTCCTTGCTCTTCCAGTGCTTTAGCTTTCAAAAGATAGAATCCATGTTGTTCCGGATTGTATTTTATCGCCTCGTCAAGGGTCTTTATAGCTTGATCATATTCTTCTTCAGACAATAATAAATTTACTTTATTTCCATAAGCTGTAATATAAGATTGATCCAAAGCGATGGCTTTATCTAACAAGTTCAACACCTCCGCTATTGAGTCTTTATTTGAAAGATTCCGCAACATGATTTCCGTGGCTCTATCATTCAGGTCAATTGCTTCCTGGGAATATTTCTTCTGTTGGGCCGAAACCGAAATAAATGAGAAGAAAAGAGCAGTAATTAAAAGTTGTTTTTTCATAAACTACATAGTCATTTAAGGTTTATAATTTACATCTATTTCTTATTTCACTCACTTTACAGTTTGCTGTTCTTTTGTTAAGTTTCTTTTTTATTACAAGCTATTATAAAAGAGTAAAATGCATAACTCCTTATTAGGGAATCATAGACTTAAGGTAATAATTTTATTCTTATCTTTTATTGTTTGATAATAAAGAGTCTTACCATCCGGTGATAAACGCATTTTGTTTAAACGATTCTCTCCCTCATTGGTGATTAATTTTACTGACTTGGAGTTGGTTAAATCAACCTTAAATACTCCATTCTTTCCAGCAACAATAAAACAATCTTTATTAGGAGTACTTTCTATCAAATATGAGTCGGTCACAATATTATCAAATTTATATGTGATGTCTTCTTCCTTATTCAGACCATCATAACATAAGATATGAAATTTATCATTACTGGCCTTTTTACATATTGTATAATAAGCATTCCCTTTAGGGTCGATATCAATTGATATTATTATACCTCTCTTTTCATTGGTTTTTGTAATAGAGCTACGCTCAGTTGGAGAAGAGTACATTGTTTCATCCGAACTGAAATATACTCTTTTACCATCAGCAGATGCTTTAACAGAAAAAATGACATCGTCAGGCAATCTGAAGAGATTCTTATATTTCTTATCTGTAAGATTGAATGAAACCATGTTTTTTTCTTTACCGAAAACAATAACATTGTCTGACAGAAAATCCACTCCAGAGGAAGCGTCAAACTCACTATAGTCTTTAAGACTGTTCTTATAAATAGGAGTGACTCTTCCTGTTTCTAAATCTTTAATGAAAACAGTAGAGGTAGCATCGGACGACAATTGTTTATAAACCATCATTTTCCCATCATGAGAAATGTTAAAATCAATGATTACATTGGATTTTACGGTAAAAGGGTTTTGTGCCATTAATGTCGTTGTAAACAAAAATAGTACACACAATGTAGTTTTTAAAGCTTTCATATTAGTTCACAATTTTAATTTGATATTAATTTACAATATTATATGACAATCTATTTTTACATAAAACCTGTTATAAACTGTTCTATAGTAAAATAAAGTCTCATATATTTAGCAGCATCGTAAGCCTGCTTAGTAATCACATAACCTTCATATGTTCTAATTCCACTTTCATAACGTGAGATTAAATCACTACATCTTTGAATAAGCCTACTGTCAGAAGTTTTTCTTTCAGTTCTGACGATCTGTTACTATCTACGCATTTATGATAAATATCAAGAAAATAAATCATTCTCATATCACACATCGGCAATACTCCATTGGTGATGAAATCATCACATAATTTATCGGCATGTTCATAGATAAACTGCAATTTATCTCCAAACAATTCATCAAAATCGGCCTCCACCAGTTTGTTTTTGGTGAGATAAAGCAGGACATAACCTATACCGGAAAGACCGTTTTCAAAACCCGGATCATTTGTCTTTGTGAGCAGTGATTCCTGTAATGTCTGTAATGCCTAATCTTCGATATACTCATCTTCCAGAAATCGGGTTACCTCAAACAATGCCAAGGACATACCTGCTTTACCATTAAACAAACCGCTTGAACTGACAGAGCATGAGTTAAGCATTACATGCTCTGCCGCTTTCTTTATCAAGGCTTCATTTATTTCCATCTTATTGAATTCTTATTGTCACTTATATCTGAAAGGGATTGTAAACAGGCAGGGAACGTTCTTTCCCTTGTCTATCGCAGCTTTCCAGCGGGGCATTAGTGATACCACCCTAAGGGCCTCTTTGTCCGCTGTTTCATCATAACTTTTATCTATTGTGGATGATTTGATATTGCCGTCTGTGTCTATTACCACCTTTACGGTTATAAAGACGTTTTTACCTGAGTATGATTCAGGCAACTTGAAATTCTTTTTTATGAATTCCAACATTTCGTTTACTCCTCCGGGATATTCCGGAAACTGTTCCGCCACAAAATAGACTCCGTCCTCCCGTTGAATCTGCATCTTCACTTCTTCAGGTTTATGTGATTTATAGTATAAAGGAAAACGTTCGTCAGCAAATATGGCCTTACCGTTGGAAAGTATAAATGCCTGCTCCATATAGTTCATTATAACCGGATATTTTTCCTTGAACATTAATTCATAATTTTCTAATTTCCTGTATATTTCCACATTCTCATCAGTACATAGCAGACTGTTGAAAAGGGAATACCAGAAAGGGAAATATGCCGTATAGTATTTCTTGCTGAGACGTTCCATCATCAACTCAGGGTTTTCTTCAAGTTTCCTTGCTATCAAATCCTGAAGACAACCTCCAATATCATCTACTATCCTAGTACCGCCAATGCCAAGAGTTATCAGCCTGTCGTAAAACAAGCTGTCGGGTATCTTGTCTAATTTATACAAACCTTCGTACATGTGTTTCTCGAAACTTGAATTAAGATTATCAAACAAAGGTATGTTTCCGTATGTAAGCCAGAGTTCATGCCAGGTTACAGGAAAAGCATCGAAGAATTCACGTTGGGTCTCTGCCGTATATCCCGATTTTACCATTAAAGCGAATGTACGGTTCACCTTTGCTGTATCTACAGGAAAACTGAACACTGCTATAAAACAGAATGACAGCAACGATAATAATGCAAGTCTTTTCATAATATATCATTTACGGTTATTTTTCAAGTATATATTTTCCAAGTCCTGTTCAGATTTAAAATCATACAAAGCCATATTCCTTAAACGGAAGTAACTTACATAAGCATCCTTCATGGCTGAATAATACTACTGCATGGTCTCATTCTGCTTCTGGCGTGCGGAGGTAAGCTTATATACGAAAAGTCCTCCCAAAGCAAAGCCCTTTACCACCACGGCGTACTGCTCGCAGGTCAGAAGATACGAAGCTTCCGCCAACTCCCTAAACATACCGAATGATTATAAGTCATGCAATAATACCATCAGACTACAGATATTTGTTTGATGCGAAATTAAGGCAAACTATCCATTAAACCATTGGTAATCCATAGAAATAAGCTTGTAATATAGATTCGTATATATCTGATTATCAAATACTATACAGTATAAATGCTTGTAATATGAGGCAAAGCAATTATAAACCTAATTTTTCAATTAAAATTTCTACTCTCCGAATATTCAGAATTACAAGAGCTAAGCAATAACAATGAAATACATGCTATTGCACCAATATAGTGATTCAGTTTCATATTCATATTATTTTGCATTGTTATATCATGCAACTAAATGGATTAGATGTTAAAGTTTCATTTTACAACAGACATTTGTCAAAAGACATAGCTGTATTCAACCTGTATATATTAAACTTGCAATTCGCATCATTGTTTGTTACACAGGAAGATGCCCACAAATATATTGATTAATGGCATTGAACAATGATAAAAAAGGAAAAATATACAGATTATATTCTTTTTTAACTAGATTGTCATAACAAAACAGTAGGATGGATATGGTAGTGTAAAATAAACTGTGTCACGAGTTATTCCAACATAACAAAATGTCAATCTCCCCTATCCCCCATTCAAATTTTCTAATTTAGTCGCTCCACGCCCCATGCTTTCCTTTTTTCCAAGGAAAAGCATCTATACAAATCCAAAAAGAAACGAAATTCAAGAAAACAACAACCACTATCACACGAAATATGAAAGAACCCACGCACATCATCCACAAAACACAAGCAAACACGCACAAAAAGAAACTCCCATTTTCACACCCCAATCCCCCCATTCCACAAAAAAATCTCCTCAAAAGTCTTCACTTACCACCCCCTTCCAGCAACCCTAAAAACCACTTTTCCAAAACGCAAGTACATTTGCCCTCAAACGCACTTGCGTTTTCCTTCAAACGTCAAAGAGTTTTACCTGAAACGCTTCGGGGTTTTCTTCCAAACGCTTCGGCATTTTGGCTCCAAACTCGGCTTTTCAGGCCGATTTCCCCGCATTTTCTTCTCCAGATTCATCCGAATACCCGTTTTTATACAGGAAGCACCCCCTCTACAAGCCTTCTGAGAGGGGTGACTCACAGCCATACACGAAAAAATGCGAAATTCCGTTCTTCAGAAAGAAAGCAGAATTTCGCATTTCAAATCTTATATTCAGCCAAAAGCAGAAGATTAAGGCAAAGTGATTTTCCCGTTCAATACATCTTCCAATACTTTTCGCACTCGTGAAGGTAGTCCGTTTCCGGATGGGTACCGAATACCAATGCATAGAAAGAAGTACCCCGCAAACGGGCACGGTGGATGTCGGCCAGCAGCGCGTCATCGGGAGGGGGCATCTCGAAATCGGAAATCAGCACCACGTCAGCCCGATGCCAGCCGTGGGTACGCAGCATCATCAGCGCTTCGGCAAAGGCCGGACGCACATCGGTACCTCCGTCGAAACGACGTTGCAGGAAGTCCACCAACACCGGGAAATCGGTCTTCAAATCGCGCACCAAGAGGGTTTGGATGTCTTCCGAGAAGTTGATGACGTAACATTTCCGCGAGGTGGCTTCCGTGAGACGGGCGATGGCCAGCACGGCCGACTTGGCCAGGCGTTCGCGGCCTTCGCGCATGGAACCGGAGGTGTCCACACAAATGATGTAGGGGCCCTGGGCACTGACTTTCTTTTTCTCCGGCGAACGGTCGGAACGGTCCTCACGGGAATAAGAGTCGAACTGTTGCAGGCGTTTTTCCACATAGCGCTGCATGAAGAAGGGATAGAGCACCTCGTCCGTGAGGTAGCAATACTCCACGGGCAGCAGACTGTTGAGGTCGTCGCCCAAGGTCACTCCTTCCACGTCGCTTTGGGCGGCATGATGAATCAGGCTGTCGGCCCGAAGCCCCGACAGGGAGTCGAAGCTTTCTTTCCGTCCGCCCACGTTCTTCCCCAGGCAGCGCACTAACTCGCGTATCTGGCGGTTCTGCTCCATGGCTTTCTCGTAGGGCACCACTTTCTGATAGAGTTCCGGATGGTTCCGCAACAGCCATTTCACGCGCGAGCCCCGGAGGTTGCCCTCCGTTTTCAGGCCGAACGACTTGTCCAGCAGTGCGAACCCGTCGCACAGGCGAAAAAGGTGCTGGTACTGGTAGTCGTATTCCTTCACCGAGAGCAAGTGGTGCCACTTGTCCAAGAAGAGTTCCTGCAAGGCCGCACGTTCTTCGCTTCCTTCGGGGAGCTGGGACAGGCGACTGATGTAATAGGACACATCCAGCTCGGCCAAGGTATAGCGCTTGCGAAAAGCCGTTTCCATCCGTTGCAGGAAGGTCAGGAAATCAGCCGACGAAAGGGTTTCATTTGCATAGAAGACTTCCCATTCGGGGGTATAGCGGGAATAGAATTCCTGAAGCGAAGGCACCGTCTTGCGGTAATAGTCCCACACGCATTCTTCCAGCTCGCTCTCCAGCACCGTCCGCCCCTGAAGGTATTCTTCCATCCGCGCCCGGCTCCGCTCACGAAGTTGCTCCAAATAGGCTGTTTTCAGGTCTTTCAGACGGATATTCCTCGTTCTCTTTCCGGTATGCATGTTTCATTTCCTCCAATTCGTTCCGATAGCGGAACAAGGCTTTCGTCGGCTCGCCCAGTATCCGGCTCATGGCTTCTTTTTCTTTTCGTCCGACAAACAGATGGTTCGCGCAATAGTCGGCTTCTTCTTTCACCCAGTCGCCGCAATGGGCTTCCACGTGGCTGAGCTGCTGCTCCAGCCGACTGAAGCGGGCGGGAAGGTCTTCGTGCGACTGTACTTCCATGGCGGGCAGGGCGGTGCAGTCGGGCGTACACAGCAAGGGGTATTCATAGTCGTTGATGAACACCGAACGGCGGCCCCGACGAAGGGTGTAGACTTTCGAAGGGGATACCTTGCCGCGCATCGAGGGGTCGTATTTCTTCAGCACGTAACATTCGGTCTTGTACTTGTCCTTATGCAGGTAGAACTGCTTGCCGGTATCGTCCAGTTGCTGGTAGTCGGAAGCGAAGAGGAGCAACCGTCCGGCCAAACGCACACGCTCCACCTGGTAATAATAGGAGTCGACCAGTTGCAGTCCGGCATCGGCCCGTTCGCGCAGGGCTCCTGCGGAATCGAGTTCTTTCTTCAGGGCTTGCAGGTCGGTTTCAATGCCGGAGAGGTTCAGCACATAGCCTCGCACGCTCTCGCCTACCGCGGTCAGCACGGCATCGCGCACCCAATCTATCTGTCCGGTCTCGTTCCACAGGCAGTGTACCATCAGCAGACAGTCGGACAGGCGGACCTCGGTATTTCCTTGCAAGAAGGCAGAGGCCCTCAGCAGGCGTACGATTTTCTTCCAACGGCGGTCGGACACGTACAAGGCGGGCGAAGCGGGTACATCGGCATTTTCCAGCTGACGGTTGTAGTCTTCCAGCTTGTCCTTGAGGGAATGAATCACTTCCAACACGGAATAGTGCAGGCCAACGGCTTTCATCTGTTCCTGCCACTGACGGTATTCTTCGTCGCTCACGGCCAGTTGCTCGTCCACCTCCGGCTCGCTTTCATCGGCGGTCAGAATCATCTGGTCGAATTCGGACAAATCTTCAATGCCGCCCACCAGCTTGCGTACCAGGAAGCGGTCGTAAAGAGCTTCCAGTCCTTGCCCTGAAGCGGGAAGTTCGTTCGAGGCGGCAATCAGTCCTTTCATGGGCACCTGTACGGAGAACTGTCCGTTGCGGTAGATTTTCTCGTTGATGACGGTCAGCAGGGCATTCTGTATGGCGGGACCGGCTTTCCAGATTTCATCCAGAAAAACCACGGTGGCGGTAGGCAGATAGCCTTCGGTCATGCGTTCGTAAGTGTCCTCATTTTTCAGCTTGGCGATGGACACGGGGCCGAAAATCTCGTCGGGAGTACTGAAACGCGACATGAGGTATTCGAACGCGGTACCTCCGCGGAACAGGAGTTTCAGCCGACGGGCTACCATACTCTTGGCCACTCCCGGAGGGCCCAGCAAGAAAATACTCTCTCCAGCCACAGCCGAAAGCAGCGCCAAGGCCATGACTTCTTCCTTGCCATACACCCGCTCGTTGAGGGTGTCCAGCAGTTGCTCGATACGGTTTTTCAGCGTTTCCATTTGACGTAGAGTGAGGGTACAAACTTATGGTGCTGCGACAGCACGTTGAGGGTCTGGAGCACCACCGACAGCACAATCAGTCCCAGGCCCAGATAGAAACTGAAGTTCAGGTCCTTGGCTTCCTGGAAAATAATCATGGCCCCGATGATGCTGTATATCGGCTCGAGGTTGTAGCTCAGATTGACCGTAAAGGCGGAAATGACTTTCAGCACCTGAATCTGGAGGATATAGAGTCCGACGGTACAGATTGAAGCCAGACAGAGCAGGTAAATGAAATCCTGCGTCCCGGGCAGAATGGAGGCCACGGGAAAATAATGGAGGTAGAAAGGCAGGATGCACGACAGGCCCAGGAAACCGCCCAGCATCTCGTACATCAGCATGGTGCTGGAGGTATAGTTCACGGCCACTTTCTTGTTGACAATGGTAAACAGCGAAGCCAGGGCCGACGAGATGACGCCCATGCAGATACCGGTCCGGTAGCGGGTGTCGAAATGGAAAATCAGCACGATGCCTCCCACGGCCACCAGGCTGAACAGAATCTCCCGCAAGGAAATGCGGTGACGGTTGATGAGGGGCTCAAAGATGGCGGTAAAGATGCTCATCAGCGACAGGCAGACCACACCGATGGACACGTTGGAGGCCTTGATGCTTCCATAGAAGAAAATCCAGTGGCTGGCCAGCAGCAGCCCCACGGAGGCAATCTTTGCCACATCGCCGAAAGTGACCTTCCGCAACTTCTTCAGGCACGAGAGCAGCAGAAAGAACATCACGGAGGCAAACATCATCCGGTACCACACGAGCAGTCCTTCGTTCAGGGAAATCAGTCTCCCGAACACGCCCGTCCCTCCGGCAATGAGAATGGAAAGATGCAGTTTTATAAATGCTTCCTTCATAATGACAGAATCTAATGTGATAACTATACAAGAAAGCGAAGAACTCCTCGCGCATGACCGGCGGAATTCTTCGCTTCTTATGTGGATTTACTGAATAATCGTCAGCTGATTACAGCGGCATGTTGCCGTGTTTCTTCGGCGGATTGCTCTGGCTCTTGTTCTGAGTCATTTCCAATGCCTGAATCAGTTTGTAACGGGTATCTTTCGGCAGAATGATTTCATCGATGTAACCCTGTTCGGCCGCACGGTAAGGATTGGAGAATTTTTCCTTGTATTCTTCCACTGCCTTGGCTTTCTCTTCCGGAGTAGCCTTGCGGTAGAGGATGTTTACGGCTCCGTCGGCACCCATTACGGCGATTTCGGCTGTCGGGTAAGAGAAGTTCACATCGGCACCAATCGGCTTGCTGTTCATCACGATGTAAGCACCTCCGTAAGCCTTACGGGTAATCACGGTAATCTTAGGTACGGTAGCTTCTGCGTAGGCATACACAATCTTCGCTCCGTGACGGATGATACCGTTGTGTTCCTGTGTACATCCAGGCAGGAAGCCCGGCACGTCTTCGAACGTCACGATAGGAATATTGAAGCAGTCGCAGAAACGGATGAAGCGGGAAGCCTTGTCAGAGGCATCGATGT
>ENA-OURV01003237-OURV01003237.1-human-gut-metagenome-genome-assembly--contig:-NODE-3237-length-10471-cov-2.755472_pt1 | contig 10471 bp, 9 predicted proteins | sample MGYA00242141_ERZ509072 | MGnify/ENA primary metagenome ERZ509072 (study PRJEB26280, sample SAMEA2338763) | human gut metagenome | biome: human gut; feature: human-associated habitat; material: faeces... | reverse complement strand
AAATAAAAATCTTTGGTAATGTAGATTTGTCTGGGAAATATCAATGTGAGGGTGTTTCAAAGGACAAGTCACAGAAAGAAAAGGATCGCTTTACTGCTACAATAATAATCAAGCAGACATGGACAAAAATTAGCGTTAATTTGAAAACGGATAAATCATATTCTGATAGTTTTATGGCTAAAATAAGTCAAAATGGGGTTGGCGATATAAGACTTGATTATTGTTATACGAATAATACAGATCAAACTAATAAAGATATGGTGAGTAGGCATACTGGTACGGCTACTATAATATTTTCTTCAGAAATCAAAGGAAAGTATTATAATCAGCCAGACGATAGGATGCGTTATGGAGAACTTGTTTTATCAAAGGAAGGGTAATATGTTATTTGATTATGATAAAATTTTGAACGATTTAACGGAGAGAAAATTCAATACTTCAGATTATAAAAGAATCTTAAATGAAGATAAGCTAATCAGGGATAATTATAGTGTGCAGGATAGCAAAGATTTTGGCAATAGTAAGCAATATTTGGATTTGCGGGAAAGTTCTGCGGTAAAATATGTTATTGGGGCTATGTTACCAGTGGCAAAAAATTATACGCAACAAATTATTTCAAATAGAAACAGTATAGAGAATACACTCCGACAAATGAATGATGGCATATATCGGGATGCTAACTTAGATTTTGACTATCAAGGGTCAGTAACGAATAATACGCATATCAGAAGAAATAGTGACGTAGATTTGTTGGTGATGTGTAACTATTTTTTAACTTTGCAGGCGGGATTGCCTTGTCCTGATCCGTATAGAGGCAATCCTAAAGACGATTTGTTGACATTGAGGAATAATTGCGTAGAGCAATTAGGCAAGGTTTCTCCTAAGTTGAATATTGATGATAGTGGAGCTAAGAGTGTAAAAGTATCAGGAGGGCATCTAGTTGTCAGTGTAGATGTCGTTCCTGCTAATTGGTGTGAAACAAAAGAAAGCTATAAAACCAAATCAAAAGTTGATAAGGGTATCATGGTACTTGATAAGAAAAAGATGCAAAGGATTACAAACTATCCGTTTAAATTTAACGAATTATTGAAAGAGAAAGATAGTAAAACGGCAGGGGTTTTTAAGCAGGCGATAAGGCTATTAAAAAATGTCAAAGTTGACGCTGAAAATTCAACGGGATCAAGGATTAGGTTTAGTAGTTATGGAATAGCATCCTTGCTGTATGATTTATCAGATAATTGTTATCATATTGGTTATAGTCCTCTTATGCTTGTAGACGTTGTTTATAAGCAAATTTGCAGATATGTAAATGAGAATGCTTTGCAAGAACTAACAGATCCTGTGGGTGTGTCGTTAAATCATAGCGGTAATACTGTCGAAGGGCTCAGGGAATTGCAGTCGGCTATGTATAGTCTCAAAAAGACATTGGAAAATGAAGTTGGTGGGCTCTCTAGACAAATAAAAATAGCTGTTTAATAATTTACTTTTGAAAACAATAAATAGCTTTCGGCGGAGATAGATGGATATTCTCCGCCTTTTCTGTTGCGTTATATTGTAGAACAATATAAAAAATTATACTGCAATGCAATTACAGTTAAATTTTTCCAAAATAAACACCTGATTTACTTGACTTTTTAGATTTTAAGTAGTATAATGAATGTACAGTAAAGGAAACCTCGCTCGATACTAGGTATGAGCGAGGCGACTGCGCTGATGCGCTATCTATGTTTGGTAGATTTAGTATAGCACATTTCGGTTTTACTTGTCAAGCGCAGTTACTTTTACGAGTACATAGAAAGGAGATTAGGCCATTGTATTATATAGATGAAGTTAAAAAGTCTCGTGGTTACGATGGGTATGATGTCATTATCAGTTTGGCGTATACGCAAAACTTGAATACTAAGGCAAGCATGTGGTGTACAAAAAGGCAGATGATTGACTATATTAATGCTCATCCTTATTCCACTGTAAAGACTAAGTACTTCAGGAACGGCTCTTGGCATGTCGGTGAAGATGTGCATGTGGTCGATAATGAGTATCTCAGGACTGACCCTAATAATATCAAACGCGATAATTTAGGGGAGTTATAAATTAACGATGAGCATCCTAGTTAGCTCATTTTATATTTAGGGGAAGATTAATGCTTTTAAAAGATGTAGCAGACATATTATTTTCATTTCCGCAAAAGTCAAAAGAGACATTAGAAAATAATTGGCTTTGGTTATCTTCAAGTTGTCTGCAAGAAGACAATAGAATCCTTACGCTTCAGGAAGAAAATAATTTTATTCCGGATGAAGGGCTAAGGGTTTATCATGGGGATGTGATTATACGACGAGTGCAACCCCAGTTCGTCAATTATATTTCTGAAGATAAAGATTATATGGTTGGGCAGAACCTTGCAATCGTTCGCGCCAGAAACAATATTTATCCTAAATATCTTGCATTTATTCTTGAAGCCAATTTGGGGTGTTTGTATAAAGATATGGCTGGGACAGCTGTTCCCGCCATTAAGCGCGGTAGCTTTGATGAACTTGATATTGGTGATTTGCCTGACATGAAAAAGCAATGTGCGATAGGGGAAGTGTGGTGGCTTTTAAAAGAGAAGAAAAAGCTAAGCCAACGCTTGTTGGAACAAGAAAAAATGCTAATCGAATTGAAGCTTAAACATTTAGTGAAACATAGAGGTAATTGACATGGAAGATAAGATGACAACATTTGATGATATAACAAATACACTCTGGAAGGCTGCCGGAACATTCCGCGGAGTTATAGATGCGGCAAATTACAAGGATTTTATCCTTTCCATGTTGTTCATTAAATATCTCGACGATACGTACAAGGAATATATCAGAAATCTTGAGGTTAGATATGGTGATAACCTGGTAAGGATTGAAAGGGCAAAGAAGAATTTGCCGTTCACTTTAAACGATAACGAAAGGTTTGATTATCTTTACGAAAATCGCTATAACTCTAAAATTGGCGAGATGATAAACACGGCACTTCAAGGTATACAGGATAATAATACCGAATTGAAAGGTGTATTCCGTAGCATTAACTTTAATAGTGAATCTATGCTTGGCAATCCTCAGCAAAAGAACACAAGACTGCGTACCTTGTTGGAAGATTTTAAGCCTCTGTGTCTCGAACCGTCTAAAATAGAAATTAAGCCGAATAAAGATCCTGCGGATATTATTGGCGATGCATATGAATATATGATTGGCGAGTTTGCATCGGAAGCGGGTAAAAAAGCAGGAAGTTTCTTTACGCCCAGCATGATTTCTGAGCTGATGGCAAGAATAGTTAAACCCAGGATTAACGATACGATTTACGACCCAACTTGCGGTTCGGCGTCGCTGTTAATTCGAACGGCACGACAGGCTGAAAATCTGGACTCTGTAGCGATATATGGGCAGGAAATGAATGGTTCTTCTTGGTCAATGGCCAGAATGAATTTGTTTATTCATGATATTCATGTTGATACAGGCAATATAGCTTGGGGCGATACACTTTCTAACCCTCAACATTTGGATTCTGACGGCAATTTAAAGCAGTTTGATGTTATCGTGGCAAATATGCCTTTTTCGCAAGATAAATGGGCGGAAGGTTTTAATCCTGGCGGTCAGCAGGAAGGCGAGAATGCCGATGACAGAAAATTTAAAATGACTGCCAATCTAGATAAATATCATAGATTTGATTGGGGCGTTCCTCCTGTAAGTAAAGGGGATTGGGCATTTTTGTTGCACATGATTTATTCGTTGCGCAATAATGGCAGAATTGCGACTGTTGTACCGCACGGCGTTTTATTCCGTGGAGCGTCAGAGGGTATGATTCGAAAGACTGTCGTTGAGAAAAACCTGCTCGATGCTGTCATAGGACTTCCTGCCAATCTGTTTTACGGTACGTCTATTCCTGCTTGTATAATGGTATTGAAGAAGAATCGCAATATAAATGATGTGCTGTTTATTGATGCTTCCGGCAAGGACGAGAATGGTAATTTCCGTTATAAGAAGGATAAAAACAAAAATATCCTTGAAATGAAGAATGTTGAGGATATTATAAAGGCGTACGAAGAACGCAAAGACATAGAGCATTTTGCTCATGTCGCTACATTTGATGAAATCAAAGAAAACGATTTTAATCTCAATATTCCCCGTTATGTTGATACTTTTGAAGAGGAGGAACTTATCGATATTGATGAGGTCCAAGGGAATATTGAAAGCTTAAAAAAAGGGATATCTGAAGTTGAAGCCAAAATGGCAGAATATTTAAAAGAACTCGGACTTTAAATTTCAATCTATATTTATATTAATAATAAGAATTAAGAGGTAAAGTTAATGAAAAGGATTGTTACTTATGATGTTAAGCAGGGAAATGATTACTCTGCATGGTAAGATTATGTTGAAAAAATAGGCGGTAGAAAGATTACGGAATCTACATATGAACTGAATACAAGTCTTTTACAAGAAGGTTTTGAAAATAGATTACGTTCTTTATTTAATAAAGGCGATAACGTGGATTATATTTCTGTAAACAAAGATAATGACCTTTATTGGAAAAAGATTATCATTTAATTAGTACTTATGGGGGAAAAGGTAATGACTTACGAAGAAATTAAAAAGAAGATAGAAGCATGCACTGACTTAGGTATTGTAGAAGAAAAAGAAACTGGAAATAGTAAGCAGTTGCGCTTAAGTAACGGCGCGATTATTAACTGTTTTAGGACGGGTACACACAATGTCCAGGGTAAAAACCAGCAGCAAGTTAAGGATATACTGGATGGGAAAGTAACTACCGGAGGGCGTAAAGTTTTTGTTGTCTACGGTCATGACGAAATTGCGCGCACTCAACTTGAAGCAATGCTCAGGAGATGGGATTTAGACCCTATAATTTTGGACCAGCAAGCATCCAGTGGACAAACTATAATCGAAAAACTGGAAGAGTACGGCGCAGATGTCGGTTATGCCATTGTTTTGGCAACACCCGATGATGAAGGAAAAGCAGTTAATGAAGAGTCGTATAAGTTTAGGGTAAGACAAAACGTAGTGTTAGAACTTGGAATGTTTCTTGCAAAATTAGGCAGAAATAAGGTTGCTATCTTGCTAAAGGAAAATAAAAATTTTGAAAAGCCCTCTGATATTCAGGGTTTGATTTATATTCCATTCCAAAATAAGGTGGATGAAGTAGCAATAAACCTCATCAGGGAGCTTTCAAGGCAGGGTATTAATATAGACTCTGGCAGAATTTAAATAGCCATTTAGCGATGGAGAAGGTACTGGCTTGCATCACTTTTTTTCGTGAATTTTTAGAGGAGGTGATGACAATCAAAAAACAAAGTAATTTGAAAAGTATATTGATTTTTATGGCGTTTTTATTTGAGTGCGCATCCCTTGCCATTGAATTTTTAATAAGCGAGGATGCAAGCCTGCTTACCGCACTCCATTTTAAACATAGGTACATAGTATGAACCAAACGATTAGGGCAAGGATTGAACAAATAAAAAGAGGGGGAATCCCCGAAGGGTACGAAAAAACGCCTTTCGGGATTTTTCCATGTGATTGGGACAAAAGTACACTTAAAAAGTTGGGCAAATTTGCAAAGGGTAAGCGAATTCCTGGGAAAGAAATGAAAAACGAAGGAATTCCATGCGTGGGCTATGGTGATATTTATATGAAGTATAATTATCATTTTAATCAAGCCCAAAGTTTTATTGACAGAACTACTGCGGATGAAAGTATTCAAGTCGGTAGAAATACTTTGTTGTTTACAGGGACAGGGGAAACTGCAGAAGAAATAGGAAATGTGTGTGTTATACTGGGTCTGATGATATATATGTCGGTGGAGATATAATAATATTTAGTTCCGTTGATGTTAGCCCTGTTTTCATAGCTTATCAACAATATTTACCTTTTGCCATAAAACAAAAGGCTGGGTTTGGACAAGGTCACTCCGTAGTTCATATTTATAAAAGCGATTTGGAAAAATTGTATTGCGCTTATCCGAAATCAAAAGCTGAACAAGAAAAGATTGCGGAGATTTTGCAGGAACAAGACCGCCTTATTGAACTCAAAGAAAAGCTGATTGAAGAGAAGAAAAAACAAAAGCAATATCTGATGGAGGTTCTTCTGACAGGTAAAGTTCGTTTGCCTGGCTTTACCGATGAGTGGGTTGTAATTCCTTTAGGGCAAGTGTCAGATATGAGTAGTGGCGGTACTCCGTTAACTAGTAAACAAGAATATTTTGGTAATGACCATATTTGGGTATCGATTGCAGATATGAGTTCATCAGGTAAATATATTTTTGATAGTAAAATAAAATTATCGAATTTAGGTTTGAATAATTGTTCTGCGCGATTATTCAAAAAGGGTACAGTTTTGTTTGCTATGTATGCTTCAATAGGGGAATGTGTGATTGCTGGTGAAGAATGTTGTACTAGTCAAGCAATTTTGGGAATTGTACCTAATACAGAAAAGCTTAATAATGAGTTTCTATACTATTCGTTAATTCAAAAGAAAACTAGTATTATTGCAATGCAACAGGCAAGTTCACAACCTAATTTGAATAAGGGGTTGGTCCAGTCTATTCAGATAGAACTTCCTCCACGGCTTGAACAAATTGCAATTGTAAATGTGCTTTCTAAAGCTGATGATGAATTAGATCTTTTACAAAAAGAACTTGAAGAGCAGAAAAGAAAAAAGCAGTCATTGATGCAACTACTTTTAACGGGAATTGTCAGAGTGAAAGCTTAAGTATTTTAGTGGAGGAAAATTGATTATGATATTTATAATTCTAATGGGGAGCCTATAGCTTATTCCGAAGATTTGGATACTATTTATTTGTTTTCAGGCGAGCCTGTTGCCTACTTTTATAGTGGGGCGATCTATTCGTTTAAAGGACATCATTTAGGATGGTATGAGAATGGCTGGGTAAGAGACCATTATGGAAGGTGTGTATTTTTTACAGGAGATGCTACGGGAAGCGGCCCTGTACAGCCTGTGAAACATGTTTTGCCTGTTAAAGGCGTTAAAAGGGTGAAACCAGTAAAATGCGTTAGGCAGATTGCGAGAATAAAAGCTGTTAAGTCGTTAAGCTGGTCGCAGTTATCAAATAAAAATTTCTTTTTTCAATAAATTTAGGTGATTGAAATGTTGGACCATACGATATTTAATGAACGACCGGAGTCGCAGGATAGGGCAATTAAAGAATTGCAGGCGATGGGGTATCAATATATTCCAAGGGCGGAAGCGGAGAAGAAGCGCGGACATTTATCTCGTGTACTTTTCCCTGACGTCATGCATGAATTCCTGTCTTCACAGTCATTTACATACAGGGGCAAAGTCTGCCCTTTCCCCGACGACGCAATAGGAGAGGCGATCCGAGAATTGGACGCTCCCTTAGAAAAGGGCCTTATGTATGCGAGCAAAGCAGTGTATGATCGTTTGGTTTACGGCAAGAGTTGTGAAATCCATCTTTATGACGGCAATGCACAGTCTTTTGATATTTCCTATGTAGATTGGGAGCATCCTGAAAAAAATATATGGCAGGTAACTGAGGAGTTTTCGGTTGAAAGGCTAAACGGTAAATTTGCTCGCCCCGATATAGTCATTCTAGTAAACGGAATACCGCTTGCTGTCATTGAATGTAAAAAGGCAAGTGTTGATGTGGAAGAGGGCGTGAAACAGAATGTACGCAACTGGCAGCCTGATTATATTCCACAGCTTTTCAAATTTGCTCAGCTTGTCATTGCGGCAAACCCTGATACCGTAAAATATGGTACGGCGGGAACAACGCAGGAATATTACTGTAATTGGCATGAAGAAGACAGAGAGTGGCAGGAAGATAGCGCGAAAAGATATATCGGTGACAGCCGTATAACAGAACAGGACAGAGTGCTTGTGTCTTTACTTTCGCCTAAGCGTTTTTTGAATTTAATACGCCACTATATTCTTTATGATGGAGGCATAAAGAAAGTCGCAAGATATCAGCAATTTTTCGGTGTGGAAAATGCTATGAAAAGAATTTTAGGGGAGGACGGCTGTTCTTCCCGCGGTGGCGTAATCTGGCATACTCAGGGTAGCGGTAAGTCGCTGACAATGGTAATGCTGGTTAAAAGAATTTTGGCGGAAAAGCGGATACACTCGCCAAGATTTGTCTTAGTGTGCGATAGAATTAATCTGATTAAGCAATTAAGGGATAATTTTGTCCATACGGGTATGAATCCCACAGAGGCAACGACGGGTAAAGGACTTATTGCGCTTTTAAAGGACGAGGGCAATATAATCATTGCAACAACTATAAATAAATTTGAAACAGCAGCAAAGTCAAAGACAAAAATCGCTGACGAAAATATCTTTTTGTTGGTTGATGAAAGTCACCGTTCTCATACCGGCGATTTCCACAATATGATGAATGATGTGTTGCCTTTGGCTTTCAAAATTGGGTTTACCGGAACCCCGCTTTTAAAAAAAGATAGAAATAACACTTATTTAAAGTTTGGTAAACAGATAGGTGAAGCTTATCGTTTTGAAGAGGGTATTCGTGACGGCGTAATTGTTCCGCTCGTCTATGATGGCAGGGTTGTTCCTCAGCAACTTTCAGGACAAGATAAAATTAATGAATTCCGAGACAGAATACTTGCTCCTTTAACTGAAGAACAGAAAGAGGATATGAATAACAAGTGGACGAGGTTTGTTGCGTTAGCTCAGACTTCGCAGCGTATTTCTATGATTGCACTTGATATTCATGAACACTTTTTAAAATATTGCAAACCTCGTGGTTTTAAAGCAATGGTCACAGTTTCGTCCAGGGCAGTTGCTGTTCAGATGGAACAGGCAATCAATAATATAGGTGGAGTAAAGGCCGCTGCGCTTATATGCAGGGAATCCGGTTCCGGAGATAGCGACGGAGATGGCGGTAATTTATCTGTATCGGATAGTTCAATTATAAATAATTTTTTCAAGAATGAAGTCGAACCGCGATTTGGTCAGAATTATGATGCCTATGAGGAATATATAAAGACTAATATTTGCGGCGGCGATGATGTTGATATTGTTGTTGTGCAGAGTATGTGGTTGACAGGATTTGATGCTCCTCCCCTGGCAGTACTTTATGTAGATAAATCTATGAAAGACCATACTTTGTTGCAAGCTATCGCAAGGGTAAATCGAATTTATCCAGGAAAAGATTTTGGCCTCATCGTTGACTATTGGGGGTTGTTTGCAAAACTCAGTAGTGCTTTAGACATGTATAGCGATCAGAACTCGGGGTTATCAGGTTTTAACCCGGAAGATTTGGAAGGGTCAATTCAGACAGCCAAAGAAGAGAAGGACAGACTTGAAAAATCTTATAAGGAACTTTGGACGATTTTTAGCGATGTGGATATTGATAAAAATAGTTCTCGTGCTTGGGTTGATTTCTTTGATAAGGGAAATGATGAAGATAGCATAAAAGCACGTAAGAATTTCTATGAAAAGTTATCGTCTTTTTCTAAAATGATGACTCTTGCAGTAAGCAGTTATTCGCTTTATCAAATGACTGGCTCTGATATTATGAGTCAATATAAATCCGATTTGCTTTTTTTCCAAAAGTTGCGTGCTGAGCTTATGAATATCTATCAGGAGAAAGTTAATTTCTCTAAGTACGAAGATTCAATAAAAAATCTGTTGAACACGTTTGTTACTTCTGAACCAGTTGAGATTGTTGTTGAGCCTATAGCGTTGCATGATAAAGCGGGGATGGAGAAACAGCTCGAAAAAATTGATGGTAAAAGGGCGCGTGCGGCATACATACAAACTCGTGTAGTATCAGAATTAGAGGCAAGAAAGTTTGATGATCCATTGACCTATAAGCGCTTCTCTGAGCGTATCAGGGATACGCTGGCTGAATATCGTAAGTCGCGTGATGAAAATGCATATTTTTTAAATATGCAAAGAATGGCTGATGATCTACGTGAAGGTTTTACGGGTAACAGTTATCCCTCCAATATTGACAGGGATAGCGACGCAAAAGCTTTTTATGGCGTTTTGGTCGATGCACTAACAAAAAATAATAAGACAGATGAAGCCTATGATGAAGATATAGGCTTATTGGCTCTAAATATCAAGAAAGAAATTCAATCTCTTGCCAGGGTTGATTGGCGTACAAGTGTCGCCATAAATAAGAAGATGAGACAGGCGATAGAAGATTTTTTGTGGGATTTTTGTGATGAACACAAAATAGAGATTGATTTGGATACAATGGATCTCTTAATCGAAAATACTATAAAAACTGCAATGAGCAGGTACTGATTGATATGATTTTAACAATAAATCTGAATTCCAAAGAATATTCTGTTGAAGTGATTTGGAAAAACATAAAAAAAGTACGGCTCAAAGTGTTCGCTTCAGGTGAGATTAAACTGTCTGTGCCGGAAAACACTCCGGAAAGTTGGGTTGCAGATTTTTTAGCAGACAAAAAAAGTTGGTTAGAAAAGAAA